>Ga0182007_10000240_pt1 | contig 37021 bp, 25 predicted proteins | sample Sormic07211113_1_FD_123023 | JGI IMG/M metagenome (GOLD analysis project Ga0182007, IMG submission 123023) | Rhizosphere microbial communities from Sorghum bicolor, Mead, Nebraska, USA - 072115-113_1 MetaG | ecosystem: Host-associated > Plants > Roots > Rhizosphere | place: USA: Nebraska...
AAATACGTATAATACGTATTCATTGCTTCGCGGAGGCGACCATGCCCACTATCACCGCCACCGAACTGGCGCGTCACACCCGCCAAATCCTCGATCAGGTCGCCCAGCGCCGCGAGACCGTCGTGGTCGAGCGCAACCAAACCGTGATCGCGCGCCTGGTGCCCGCCGACCCTGTCATGAACGCCGCGCAGGCGCTCGAGGGCCTGCCGCAGAATCTCGGCGCGGACGGCGCGGCCCGCTGGTTGCGCGACAGCCGCGCCGGCTTCGACGACGGAGTGCGCGACCCGTGGGCGTGATCATCGACAGCTGCGTATGGGTCGGTCTCGCCGGCGGCGCCGTCGACGCGCGCGCCGTGATCGACACCGCCGGCGACGCACCGGTGTTCATCTCGACGATCTCGCTGAGCGAACTGGCGTTCGGCGTGCAGTCCTGCGCCGACGCCGCCGAGCGCGCGCGGCGGGGGGCCCATCTGCGTCAGCTCGAGCGGCGCCCCGTGCTCGATGTCACACGCCACACCGCCGCCGCGTTCGGCGTGCTGGCCGCCGCGGTCAAGCAGGCCGGCCGCTCGCCGCGCCCGCGCTACAACGATCTGTGGATCGCGGCGCAGGCGATCGAGCACGGCTACGCACTGATGACGCTGAACGTGGCGGATTTCGCGGACCTGCCGGGATTGAACGTGCGCGTGCCGACCACTGCCGACGGGAATTGAACGGCTCTCGAACAACGTACGGCCGCGACGGCCGGCGCTACAACGGTATCGCGAAAGAGTCGACACAGGTCTTCGCAACGCGGTGGATAGTGACAACCTTAATACGCAGCAAGCAAGCGCCTGAATAACTCGCTTGCGGAGCGAAATGCGTTTTCGCCGAGAAGCGCCGCGTCGGTCAGCGGTTCACGACCGAGTACACGAGTGTGCCGGAGAACATCAACAGCACGAGCGATGCGCCGCGCAGCAGCGTCGACGTGCGGGCGGCCCACGCGCGTTGCGAAGTGAGGAGCCCGCCGAGGGACGACCAGCCCACACCGATCGGCGCGAGCACGACCAGAAATACGACGAGCGCCCACGCGAAATAGTGCGCCGACCTGAACGCCTCCAACGGAAACAGCGTGCTCGAGAACAGCAGCGCCTTCGGGTTCATCATCGTCGCGACGAACACGTCGCGAAAGCGCACCGGCGCGATCGACACGTCCTGCAGCACGCGGCTATGCGTCCACATCCGGAGCGCGAGGAAAAAGATATAGACGGAACTCGCGAGCTTGACCGCGTCGTAAAGCCAGGGCCGGCCGGCAGCGAACGCGGACAGGAAGAATCCCCATACGGCAATCGCGATCGCATAGCCGAGCGCCTCGGCGACGACCAGCGGCCACGTGCCGCGCAGGCCGACCTTCAGCCCGGACGACAGCAGCAGCGTATTGGTCGGCCCTGGCACGATCAGCACCAGCGAGACGTACATCGACATCTTCAGCAACGCTTCCTGGATGGGCACGCGGCCTCCTCGATTCGTCAGTGTCGCGGTTCGCGTCCGGCCGAAGCGGCGCGCCGCTGAAATGGCGGTTGACCTTCATGCACAGATCGTTCGATCTGCGCTTTCCGTGAACTTGCCCGTCTTCGCCGCATGGCCTTCGTTCTGCTCGGGCACATCATGACGAATTTCTCTGCCGACGAGTCGGATTATTTTTGGGTCGAGATCACGATCGTCGAAATGTGAAACGGTCGACGGATTTGCATTTGAAGTGGTGAATTCTTTGTTTCTTTCATGTTAATTCCGTCATTCATTCCATATATTTTTGGCGAAATGATTCTCGAATCATGCGCTCCAAATGAAAAAATGAATTTTGTTGTTTCGAAAAAGTTGAATCGACTGTTGCGAGGTAATTAATCGATATTTTCCGGTATTTAGAATTTCTCTGAACAACCGGCGATTGATATGAAATTTTTCGAGGTGTGCCTTCATGAACGCTGCTATGGTGTGTCGGACAGTCAAGTGCACGGTGCGACGATCCTGGAAACAATCAGGTAGACCGGATTTTCAAATGCATTAATAGCAGTCACCGTATCGGAAATTCAATTTGTCGAAGCGGAATCCATTACGCGGTGTGCCGCCGCGTGCGATGGAGGTTTCGCGTTGTTGTCTGACTTCGCTGCGATTCGCTACGCCTTTTCGGTGTCATTTGTCGTGATGGACCGGGCGCGTCATCACGCGTTACCGGATGAGTTGCCGGTTCAATTCGACAGGGCGGCACTATCCATTCAGGTTTCAAATCCTATGGGAAGCGTGTCATGACTCACCCGATCAAGAATATCGTCATCGTGGGCGGCGGCACGGCGGGCTGGATGTCCGCCTCGTACCTCGTCCGGGCGCTCCAGCACCACGCGAACATCACGCTCGTCGAATCCGCGGCGATCCCCCGGATCGGCGTGGGCGAGGCGACCATCCCGAGTTTGCAGAAGGTGTTCTTCGACTTCCTCGGGATACCGGAGCGGGAGTGGATGCCCCAGGTGAACGGCGCGTTCAAATCCGCGATCAGGTTCGTGAACTGGCGGAAGTCTGCCGATGGTTCGCGCGGCGATCACTTTTACCATTTGTTCGGCAACGTGCCGAACTGCGACGGCGTGCCGCTGACCCACTACTGGCTGCGCAAGCGCGAACAGGGCTTCCAGCAGCCGATGGAATACGCGTGCTACCCGCAGACCGAGGCGCTCGACGGCAAGCTGGCGCCGTGCCTGGCCGACGGCACCCGCCAGATGTCGCATGCGTGGCACTTCGACGCGCACCTGGTGGCCGACTTCCTGAAGCGCTGGGCCACCGAACGCGGGGTGAAGCGCGTGGTCGACGAGGTCGAGCAGGTTCACCTGAACGATCGCGGCTACATCGCCAGCCTGTCCACCAAGGAAGGGCGCACGCTGGAAGCGGACCTGTTCATCGACTGCTCCGGCATGCGCGGGCTCCTGATCAACCAGGCGCTGAAGGAGCCCTTCATCGACATGTCCGACTACCTGCTGTGCGACAGCGCGGTCGCCAGCGCCGTGCCCGCCGACGACGCGCGCGACGGGATCGAGCCGTACACGTCGGCGATCGCGATGAACGCCGGGTGGACCTGGAAAATCCCGATGCTGGGCCGGTTCGGCAGCGGCTATGTGTTCTCGAGCAAGTTCACGTCGCGCGATCAGGCCACCGCCGACTTCCTCGACCTTTGGGGGCTCTCGGACAAGCAGCCGCTCAACCAGATCAAGTTCCGGGTCGGGCGCAACCGGCGCGCGTGGGTCAACAACTGCGTCGCGATCGGGCTGTCGTCGTGCTTTCTGGAGCCGCTGGAATCGACGGGCATCTACTTCATCTACGCAGCGCTTTACCAGCTCGTGAAGCACTTCCCCGATACGTCGTTCGACCCGCGGTTGGCCGACGCATTCAACGCCGAAATCGTCTACATGTTCGACGACTGCCGGGATTTCGTGCAGGCGCACTATTTCACCACGTCGCGCGACGACACCGCGTTCTGGCGCGCGAACCGGCACGACCTGCGGCTGTCGGACGCGATCAAGGAGAAGGTCGAACGCTACAAGGCGGGGCTGCCGCTGACCACCACGTCGTTCGACGATTCCACGTACTACGACACCTTCGACTACGAATTCAAGAACTTCTGGCTGAACGGAAACTACTACTGCATTTTTGCCGGCCTGGGGCTGCTGCCCGACCAGTCGCTGCCGCTCTTGCGGCACCGGCCGGAGTCGATCGACAAGGCCGAGGCGATGTTTGCCCGGATCCGGCGCGAGGCCGAGCGTCTGCGAGCGAGCCTGCCGACGAACTACGATTACCTGCGCTCGCTGCGCGAGGGCGATGCGGGGCTGTCCCGCAGCCAGCCCGGGCCGACGCTCGCGACGCCGGAGATCCTGTAGTGGACCGCGCCCCGGACCGGGTGCGCGCGATCGCGGCCACGCACGCTGCCGTGGCGGCCTGCGACCCGCTGCAGGCGCGCGCGCTCGTCCTGCGGCTGCCGGGCCTGAACCGTCGACGGGACGTGCCCGGCATCGTCGGGTTGCTGCGCGAGTTCCTCCCGGCGCGCGGCATGCCCTCGGGCTGGGGCTTCGTCGAAGCCGCCGCCGCGATGCGCGACATCGGGTTCTTTCTGGGATCGCTCAAGCGGCACGGACACGAGCCCGTGGACGCGGTGCCCGGGCTCGAACCGGTGCTGCTCGACCTGGCGCGCGCGACCGACCTGCCGCCGCGCGAAACGCTGCTGCACGTGACGGTCTGGAACCCCGCGGCGGCCGACGCGCAGCGCAGCTACACCGGGCTGCGCGACGAAGCGCACCTGCTCGAGAGCGTGCGCATCTCGATGGCGGCGCTCGAGGCGGCCATCGCGTTGACGGTCGAGCTGACCGACGTGCCGCTGCGCTCGCCCGCGTTCGCGCAAGGGTGCGACGCGCTGGCGGACTATCTGCAAAAAATGGTCGACTCGATCGTCTACGCGTATCGCTTCATCTCGGTGCAGGTCTTCTACGACGAGCTTCGTCCGTACTACGAACCGATTCGAGTCGACGGCCAGAACTACCTCGGCCCCGGTGCCGTGGAAATGCCCCTCTTCGTGCTGGAGCACGTGCTGTGGGGCGCGCAATCGGACCACCAGGGTTATCGGGAATTCAAGGAGACGTACCTGCCCTACGTGCTTCCCGCGTTCAGGGCGATCTACGCGCGGTTCGCCGGGCGGCCGGCGCTCGTCGACCGCGTGCTCGGCGAAGTGCAAGCGGCCCGTGCGCGGGGCGAGCCGGTCCAGGCCGGGTTGGCGGCCCTCGACCGCGTATTCGAGGTCCTGCTGCGCTTTCGCGCGCCGCACGGCAAATTGGCCGAGCGTGCGTACGAAGTCGGGCGAAGCGGCCCCACGATCGGCAGCGGCGGGTACGCGCCCAGCATGCTCGGCGATCTGCTCACGCTCACGCGCGCGGCACGGTCACGCGTTCGCGCCGTGCTCGACGCGCGCTGACGGCTCGGCGCGGGCGGCGGCCATGTGTTCCATCTCACCAGGAGAGTTTGCCTCATGACTCAGCAGAGCCCCGCGAACGGGCGCGACAACAACCACTACGACGTGATCATCCTCGGCTCGGGCATGTCGGGCACCCAGATGGGGGCCATCCTGGCCAAGCAACGGTTTCGCGTGTTGATCATCGAGGAATCGTCGCACCCGCGCTTCACGATCGGTGAATCGTCGATCCCCGAGACGTCGCTGATGAACCGCATCATCGCCGATCGCTACGGCATTCCGGAGCTGGACCACATCACGTCGTTCTATGCGACGCAGCGTTACGTCGCATCGAGCACGGGAATCAAGCGCAACTTCGGCTTCGTGTTCCACAAGCCCGGCGAGGAACACGACCCGAAGGAATTCACGCAGTGCGTGATTCCCGAGCTGCCGTGGGGGCCGGAGAGCCACTATTACCGGCAGGACGTCGACGCGTACCTGTTGCAAGCCGCCATCAAGTACGGCTGCACGGTTCGCCAGAAGACGAGCGTGACCGAATACCACGCCGACAAGGACGGCGTCGCGGTGGCCACCGCCCAGGGCGAACGCTTCACCGGCCGGTACATGATCGACTGCGGAGGCCCGCGTGCGCCGCTCGCGACCAAGTTCGGGCTGCGCGAAGAGCCGTGCCGCTTCAAGACGCACTCGCGCAGCCTCTACACGCACATGCTCGGGGTCAAGCCGTTCGACGACATCTTCAAGGTCAAGGGGCAGCGCTGGCGCTGGCACGAGGGGACCCTGCACCACATGTTCGAGGGCGGCTGGCTCTGGGTGATCCCGTTCAACAACCACCCGCGATCGACCAACAACCTGGTGAGCGTCGGCCTGCAGCTCGACCCGCGCGTCTACCCGAAAACGGACATCTCCGCGCAGCAGGAATTCGACGAATTCCTCGCGCGGTTCCCGAGCATCGCGGCGCAGTTCCGGGATGCCGTGCCGGTGCGCGACTGGGTCAAGACCGACCGTCTGCAGTTCTCGTCGAGCGCCTGCGTTGGCGACCGCTACTGCCTGATGCTGCACGCGAACGGGTTCATCGATCCGCTTTTCTCCCGCGGGCTCGAGAACACCGCGGTAACCATCCACGCACTCGCGGCACGCCTGATCAAGGCGCTGCGCGACGACGACTTCTCCCCCGAGCGCTTCGAGTACATCGAGCGCCTGCAGCAGAAGCTGCTGGACCACAACGACGACTTCGTCAGCTGCTGCTACACGGCGTTCTCGGACTTCCGCCTGTGGGACGCGTTCCACCGGCTGTGGGCGGTCGGCACGATCCTCGGACAGTTCCGGCTCGTGCAAGCTCATGCGAGGTTCCGCGCGTCGCGCGACGAGCGCGCCCTCGATCATCTCGACGACGATCCCCCGTATCTCGGGTACCTGTGCGCGGACATGGAGGGGTACTACCAGTTGTTCAACGACGCCAAAGCCGAGGTCGAGGCCGTGAGCGCGGGGCTGAAGCCTGCCGGGGAGGCCGCGGCGCGGATTCACGCCCTCATCGACGAACGCGAATTCGCGAAGCCGATGTTCGGCTTCGGGTACTGCATCACCGGCGCCAAACCGCAGCTCAACAACTCGAAGTACAGCCTGCTGCCGGCGATGAAGCTGCTGCACTGGACGCAGACCAGCGCGCCGGCGGAGGTGAAACGGTACTTCGACTACAACCCGATGTTCGCGCTGCTCAGGGCGTACGTCACGACCCGCATCGGCCTGGCGCTGAAGTAGTCGACCGACCCCGGAACGAAAATGATAGACGACGTTCAATTGAATCAAGTGCGTGCCAGCGAACATCCGTCGGCGGCGTATGACGCGACCACGCGCGTGGCCGCGAGCTGGTACGTGGCGATGCGCTCGGACGACCTCAAGGACAAGCCGACCGCGTTGACGCTCTTCGGCCGCCCGTGCGTCGCGTGGCGCGGCACGACGGGCCGGGCCGTGGTGATGGACCGCCACTGCGCGCATCTTGGCGCGAACCTGGCCGACGGGCAGATCAAGGATGGGTGCATCCAGTGCCCGTTTCACCACTGGCGGTACGACGAGCACGGCCAGTGCGTGCATATTCCCGGCCACAGCGCGGCGGTGCACCGGCTGGAGCCTGTGCCGCGCGGGGCGCGCCAGCCGACGTGGGTCACCGTGGAGCGATACGGTTACGTGTGGGTCTGGTACGGCTCGCCGCAGCCGCTGCACCCGCTGCCCGAGATCGCCGCGGCCGACGTGGACAACGGCGACTTCATGCACCTGCACTTCGCGTTCGAGACGACGACGGCGGTCTTGCGGATCGTCGAGAACTTCTACGACGCGCAGCACGCGACGCCCGTCCACGCGCTGCCGGTCTCGGCCTTCGAGCTCAAGCTCTTCGACGATTGGCGCGCGTGGCCGGAGGTCGAGTCGCTGGCGCGGGCGGGCGCGTGGTTCGGCGCCGGGATCGACTTCACCGTGAACCGGTACTTCGGGCCGCTCGGCATGCTGTCGCGCGCGTTGGGCCTGAACATGTCGCAGATGAACCTGCACTTCGACGGCTACCCCGGCGGGTGCGTGATGACCGTCGCGCTGGACGGAGACATCAAGTACAAGCTGCTTCAGTGCGTGACGCCGGTGAGCGACGGCAAGAACGTCATGCACATGCTGATCTCGATCCGGAAGGTGGGCGGCGTCCTGCGCCGCGCGACCGACTACGTGCTGTTCGGGCTCCAGACCCGGCAGGCCGCGGGGTACGACGTCAAGATCTGGAACGGGATGAAGCCGGACGGCGGCGGCGCGTACAGCAAGTACGACAAGCTCGTGCTCAAGTACCGCGCGTTCTACCGGGGGTGGGTCGACCGCGTCGGCCGATAGCGGTGCCGCGGCGATGCCGAGGATTGCTGGCGACATCGATATGCCTGATACGCGATGACAAGATGGTCGGGTCGCGCCCGGCCGGCGATTGTATCGATCGAAGCGAAGCGGGCGTGCCTGCGCGTAGGCACGCCAACCGCATGCGCTGCGGCGTGGGTAAATCCCGGTTAAAGGCACGCTGTACGGCAATTGAATTCGATATTCAGAGCAATCGGTATCCACGGCAGTGCGACGGCGCAAACGTGTGCGGCCATGGTGCGCGTCGCGCCCTCGGTGACGTATCGAAGCAGGCAAATGCCATACGTAGGTCATCTTGGATCGGGATAATTCAAAAACTCCGCCAGTGATCTCGATCTCGCTGAATGGCTCTGGTTGGATTGGGCGATGGCGTTATCCCGTCACGCGGCGAATTCCGTCGAAATGCCTTCGTCATCTTTACGATGTCGCATCAAAACATAAATTTATGTAAGAACATAAAATTCACCATTGGGCATGGTAATTTTAAAAAGAAGAACAAACGGGGAAATAATAAGTATGGCCAAGTCGGAAAAAGCATCCGGGTTGATGCTGGTCGCCGGTTCCATCGGCTCTTCCGCGGTCGATGGCGGCAATGCGCTGCGCGTGCAGCCATTTGCGGTGCGGGTCTTGTGTGTGTGGGTCATCACGTGCTGTTTTTTCGTCGTCTATCGAGGCGAGATGCTGCCCTCCGGGGCGAAGACCGAGAGCACGGATCGCCTCGAATATTGCGCGGACATACACGGCATGGGCGCACTTCAAGCCGCCCTCGTACTGGCTGCCGACAGGGCCGCCGGTTTCAGCGTCGCCACGCGCTTGGGATGGCGCGTATCGCTGATGCGGGCCGCAGCAGGCATGGGCGCCGGCAAACGATGAGTGCGCAAACGACCTCCCCTGCATCGTGGTTGCTGCATGCGCGTGCGCCGATGGGGCGCGACGGTCCCGTGCGCATGTGGGGACGTTTCCCGACTGTAGACACCATCCGTTAGATCTTACCTGTGCCGGGGCGGCGTGCGCCGGCATTGCTTGACGTCCGGAACGACACGAATTGAATCATCAACCCAGCGCGGGCATGGCTTCCGTGCTTGCTGTCCGCGGCAGCGTTGCCGCGACCCTGTGCATCGCGGCGCTTGCGTTCGCTTCGCTGCACGCCCTGGCGGCCGATACCCCGGAACATCCATCCCCGCCGGACGCGCCACGTGCAAACGTCGCGTTTTTCGACGGTGCCCAGCCGCCCGAGGGCTTGCTGCAAGCGTTCGACGCCGTAGTGCTCGATCCCGCCCGGGGCTTCGATCCGGCGACGCACCCGCTCGCGCATACCGTTTGGGTCGCACGCGTACCGCACGGCGTGTCGGGCCCGGCACTCGGGCCGGCGGCGTTTGTCTCGCAGCGCATCGAGCCGTTGTGGGCGCGTGGTTATCGCGGCTTCCTGCTCGACACGCCGGAGGCGATCGCCTCGAGCGAGGCAATTCATGCGGCTTATCCAGACGCTCGTCTGATCGTCGGCGGCAACGATGCGCTGCGCGCGGCGCAACCGCATGCGAACGTGCTTTACGCGGTGCTCGGTCCGCCGCTGGTGCGCGGTTTCATGGACGGCGACGACATGCGTGCGGTACGCGACGTCGCCGCCGCAGACCGCACCGCGCGCGTCGACACGGCGCGGATTTTCATGCGTGAGACGCACGTGCCGGTGTTGTCGCTCGAGATCTGCGAGCGCACCGACCGGGCATGTGCCCGCGCGACGGCCGCCCAGGTCGTCGCGACCGGCGTGACGCCGTACGTGACGGACGCGGGCCGTGACGTCGTCGGCATCGGTGCGATCGAAGTGCTGCCGCGCAAGGTGCTGATCGTACAGAACCGCGACGCCGATACGCCAGTGGACGAAACGCGTGGCGTGCGCGACCTCGCGATGCCGCTCAATTATCTTGGCTACGACGTCGAATACGCGGATCTCGACGCACCGCTGCCGACCGATATCACACCGGACCGTTACGCGGGCGTCGTCGCCTGGATCGAAGGCGCGGAGCCCGCCGATCCTGCGAGATGGCGGCGCTGGATCGATGCGCGCATCGCGGATCACGTGCCGGTCGCGTTCATGGGACAGTTCGGCTTCGACGCCGCGCAGGAAGAGGGCGCGGCACTCGATCTGCAGCCGGTGCCCGGCCCGTTCAGGGCGCCGCTCAGCGTCGTGACGCGCGATCCGATGATGGACTTCGAGATCGATCCGAGGCCGGATGCGCGCGATCTCGTCGGGATGCGCGTCGGATCGCACAGCCGTGTGCTGTTGCGGCTTGCGGCGGCAGGCACGAACGTCGACGCGGCCGCGATCACGCCGTGGGGCGGCTATACGCTGAGTCCGTACACGGTCGTTTCGCTGAACGGCATCGGGCAGACGCGTTGGGCGATTCAGCCGATCTCGTTCGTGACCGACGCGTTGCGTCTCGTGCGGATGCCATCGCCGAGCGTCACGACCGAGAACGGCCGGCGCCTGTTCATGACGCACGTCGACGGCGACGGCTATGCGTCGCGCGCGGAATTCCCCGGTGCGGATTATTCGGGAGACGCGCTCTATCGACGTATCTTCACGCGCTACAAGGTGCCGATGACGTTGTCGGTCATCGAAGGCGAAGTAGGGCCGACCGGCCTGTATCCGAAACTGTCGCCGCGCCTCGAAGCGCTCGCGCGGCAGATGTTCGCGCTGCCGTGGGTGCAGATCGGCTCGCATACCTATTCGCATCCGTTCCAGATGGCCGACCTCGATGCGACGACGGGCGCACGCGTCGACCACCGGAACAACGTCGAGCGCGGCAACGGCGGCGACACGGCGTTCTCGCTGGATATCCCGGGCTACACGTTCGATCTCGACCGCGAGATCGCCGGCTCGATCGCCTACATCGATTCGCGCCTCGCGCCGCCGGGCAAACGTACCGAAGTGCTGCAATGGCCGGGCGACTGCGAGCCGCCCGCGGTCGCCGTGCGCAAGGCCTATGCGGCCGGCGTCCAGAACATCAACGGCGGCGACACGATCATTCGCAAGTCGGTGAACAGCTGGACCCATATTGCGCCGCTCGGCGTCGACAAGGGGCCGGGCGCGTACCAGGTATACGCGCCGAACCAGGACGAGAACGTTTACACGAACGACTGGCAGGGCCCGTTTTATGGTTTCACGCAGGTACTCGAAACCTACGACATGACGGAGCATCCGCATCGCTTCAAACCGATCGACGTGTACTACCACATGTACAGCGGCACGAAGCTCGCGTCGCTGCGCGCGCTGGACCAGATCTACTCGACCGTGCTGAAGCAGCCCCTGCTGCCTGTCTACATCACCGATTACACGCACAAGGTGCTGGACTGGCGCGGTTTCGCGGTCGCGCGCGAAATGGCCGGCGGCGCATGGGTCGTGCGCGGCAACGGCGACGTGCGCGAATTGCACTGGCCGCGCAACGACGTGCCCGACCTGCGTGCGTCGCAGGGCGTGACCGGTTATGCGCCCGGCCCGGACGGCCTCTATATCCATATTGCCGACGGCGCCGCACGTGTCGTGTTCGAGCGCGACACGGAGAACGGATTGCGCGGCGGAGTTCAACCGCATGGCCCGGGCAGGACACCGTACATCGCGCAAGCGAACGGATTCGTCCGGAACTTCCATCGAACCGCCGACGGGATGTCGTTCGAGTTCGGCGGCTACTACCAGCCGTTCGTCGAGCTCGCCGACGCGCAGCGGTGCCGTGTGCGCATCGCGGGCCGACCGATCGACGCTCGGCGCGACGGAACGGTGCTTCGTTTCGAAACGGCGGCCGACGTCCGTCAGCCGATGCGCTACCAGCCGGTCGAGATCGCGTGTGACCGGTAATCGCCCGCGTATCGCGCCGCCATGGCTCGTGCTGGTGCTGGCAGGCGTCGTGCTGCTGGCTGGCTATGCGGTTGCACCACATGACGGGTTGCGTGAGCGGATGGCCGCGGTTGGCGGCCCGAGCGATCTGAGCGCGGCGTATCTCGAAGCATGGGTGAAAGTGCGGCCGCGCGACGAAGTGCTACTGGCGATGCTCGGTGAGCAATATGTGTCGCTGGGCCGGCTCGCGGATGCGGGGCGGGTCGTTCAACGAATGGACGAGACGGCTTCCCCGCCACTGCGGCAGGCCGCGATGAAGCTGCGGCTCGCGATCGCGCAGCAACGCACGAACGAGATGCAGGCCGACGATCCGCGCCGTTCCGCTGCGCTTGCCGCACTGCGTCTGCAGCTCTCCGACGCAGCCGCGCTCGACTGGTCCGATCGCGATCTCGAATGGTTCGCGCAATCCGCGGCATCGGTCGGTGCCCCCGCGCTCGCGCTGCGTTTCTATGTGCGCCTCGCGCGGCGCGACACCGCACATCGCGATACGTGGGACGGATACGTGTCGCGCTACGCGCTGCAGATCGGCGACTACAAGGAGGCGGCCGACAGCTGGTTCCGGCGTCAGCAGAACGCGACGACGCTCGACGCGCGGCGACGCTGCTTCATCGCGGGCATTCGTGTGCTGCAGGCCGGCAATCTGACCGCCGATGCAATCGCGGTTGCGCAGCGCCAGAACGACGCGTTCATCGACGATCAGCCGACGCTCGTTGCGTTGCTCGATCTCGCACGGGCAGCGCAGCGGCCGGACCTGATCGAGCGGTATGCGAAGGCGTTGGCGCGGCGCGCAGGAATCGGCGGGATTGCCTATCGGAGCAGGCGCGCGGGCCGCGTGCTCGCCATGCCGGCGGTTCACTGGTCGGGTTCGACGCCGCAGACGTACGCGTATCTGGACGGTCCGATGGTATGGGGCCGCGCACGTCGCGGTAGCGTCGCGCTACAGCTCCGGGCAGGCCGGGGCGGCCACGGCCTGTTCATCGATGCGGCGCAAGCGCAAGTCACCGCACGGACGCAACCGCGGGTGCATATCGTGAAGGTCGCGCTGCGACGACGCGACGCAATGATGCGCCTCGCCGTCGCGACGCAGGTATCGAAGCATGCGGCAGCTGTGCAACTTCCGTCGCCGCCGGCTGCCGATGGGGCGGACATTGCCGATCTCCTCTATCAGTCGTTCCTGGAGTCCGCCGATCCCGCCAATGCGCAGAAGGTCGCGCTCGCGCAGCTCGCCAAGGAATCGCATTCGGCGCTGTGGCGCAAGCGCCTGGCGCAGGTGGCCGAATGGAACGGGTCGTCGCAGCTCGCGCTGAAATCCTGGCTCGACTATGCGCGACAAACCGGCGACCCCGTCGGCTGGCGGAACGTTCGGCGCATCGCCCCGATGCTGGACGACGACGACGCCTACCTGGCCGCTTTGCTGCAGGCGGCACGGGCGACGCCCGACGATCTCAAGCTCGTCGATTCCATCACGGCGACGTATGAGCGCCTCGGGCGGCCGGACGACGCGATAGCGTTCCTCGACCGTCTACCGCACGGCCGTGAAGCGAACGCGCTCGACGAACGCGCCGGTGCGCTCGCGGAACGCGCCGGCCACGACGACGAGGCGCTCGTGATTTACCGTCGGCTGCAACGGCGCGAGCCGCGCAATCCGCGCTACGCGCTGCACACCGCCAATGTTCTGTATCGCGACGGAGACTACGCGGGCGCACTCGATGCAATGACGAACGCGAGCCGTTACGCGCAGGACGGCGAAGTGGCGTTCTGGCGCAACTACGGCGAACTGGCGCGCCTGCTGCAACGCGACGACGCGGCGCACGACGCGTATCGTCACCTGCTGGCGAGCGATGCGGCGACACCCGACGATCTGGCCGACATGTCGTACTTCTACGATGCGTACCCGATCGACGCCGGCCGCATCTCGGCGCTCCGCTACCGGCGCGACCATACCGTGCGCGCGCTGCAGCAGGCGGTCTACTACTACACCGCGGCCGGCGCGATGGAGCGCATCGACGCGCTGCTCGCGAGCCTCACGCCGCAGGAGCGCGAGGCAGCCGAGGCGTCGCCGGGTTTTCTCGGCGTCCGCGCCGAGTACGAGCGGCAAGCCGGCCGTCCGCTCGATGCGTTGCGCGATCTGCGGCATGCGGTCGATCTGCCGGGCGCATCGGCGGATCTGAATGCGGCGCTATTGTGGACGCTGGTCGATTACGGCACGGATGCCGAGTTGCGCGCGGCGCTCAACCGCTGGCGCGACAAGGCTTCGGCTGACGCGCCGCTGTGGGGGCCGTATGCCGCGGCCGAACTCCGCCTGAACCGGCCCGTCGATGCGCTCGAATATCTGCGCCGTCAGGCCGTGATGATGTCGCACGATCCGCTGTGGCTGCTCACGTACGCCGATGCGCAGGAAATGGCGGGGTGTCCGGATCTCGCGTGGTCGATTCGTCGCAAGGTGTGGCTGCAGATCGGCGCATTTGGCCGGACGCAGGCGCGGCAGACGCCGCAGGAACGGGATGCACCGTCCTCGCTGGCGCGACGGACGACGCAGGAGCCGCAAGCCGCGCAACCCGTGCAACGCGGTGTTCCGGCGCGTACATCGCAGGACATCGAGACGCGCCTGGAACTGCGCAGCCGCGGCGTCGATCTGGCCGCGCAATATTCGAGCGCCGACCACGCGGTCGCGCTGCTCGACGCACTGCTGAAGGACGGCTCGGCGACTGCCGATTTCGTCAGCGAGCGCCGTACCTTGCTCGGCGACGCACGCGGTCTTTCGCCGCTCGAGTCGTCGGCGCGGGGTAGTACGAAATCGATGCACGACATGCTGGAAAAAGATCGCCGTGCGTACGCGGCAGTCGCGCAGGAGGTGGCGATTACGTGGGCGCTGTCGCACGAGGCGAATCCGCTTGCGAAGCGGTGGCTCGCGTTGCAGGCGGCAAACCTGTTCGCGCGGCCGGCGTCCGCGCAATTGACCGTCGCGCTTGCCGACGGCGACATCGGAACGATGGAGCGTCTGCTCGATCAGGGCGTGCGCTTGCCGCGCTACGACCGGATCGATGCGGCCGTAGCTGTCGATCGTCCGGGGCAAGCACAAGCGCTCGCGTTCGACGGCCTCGATGGCGCGCCCGACGACAGCGAAATGCATCGGCGTCTCGTCGAAACCGCGCTCGCGTGGCCGCAGTCGCTCGACGCGAGCATGACGACCTACGCCGAACGTCCGCTCGATTACAGCGAGCAGACAATCGCGGCAAGCCGCAAGATCGCCGGGCATTACCTGATCGGCATGACCGCCACGCTGGACCTCCAGCGATCGACGGACGCGTCGCAACTGGTCAACGTGCCGTCGGCGGACCGCTCGCTGATCTTCCATGCCAGGTGGCAGACGCGCGACGATGCGTTCACGATGAGGGCGGGCCGCCGCGAAGGACTCGACGCCTTCTATACGATCGGACTGGGCGTGGAATTCGGACGCAACGGACCGCTGCAGTTCGGCATGCGTGCGGGCCGCGATCAGGTCGCCGACGAGCTGCCGACGTTGCGCATCGGCGGGATGAAGGACAACCTGATCGCCGATGGAAGCTGGCAGGCGAACGAACGCGTGACGGTGTCCGGCAGTGTCGAGATGGACCGCTTCTACAGCCAGGCGCGCACCTATCTCGGGAGCGGCGTGCTGTCGACCGCGCAGGTGAGCTACCGAATTCGTACGGCATACCCGGACTATACGATCCGCGTCGTCGGCACGCACGGCGATTATGGTGCGGGGGGGCGGGCGGACGCGCTGATTTCGTCGCTTCTGCCTGCCGCGAGCCGGTCGGCCTCCGCAGGAAATTTCATGCCGGCCACGTACACGCAATACGGATTGTTCGCGGGGTTCGGGACCGATCTGCGCGAACGGTACACGCATCGGTGGCGGCCGTTCCTCGAGGTCGGTGTCGTGCACGATTCGATCCAGGGCGGCGGAGCGGCCATCGATGCTGGCATGGCGGGTTCGGTGTTCGGCGGGGATCATGCCGCATTGTTCAGCCAGCACCAGCGTGTTTCACGCCTCGGTACGCCTGTGACGGTGGTCGGCGCGCAATACCGCTGGTTTTATTGATTCCGGTTTCCATCGTTGTGCGGCGCGAACGGAACGACGCACACGATGACGCATACAACGAAGTGAGTAGGGAGTGGTTCGATGAACGAGATGAACGAAGCGGCTGTACGGTCCGGATGGTTGCGCTGCGCGGAGGCAGCCCGGCTCGTCCGCTGGGGCGCGGCGATCGCGATGTCGGCGGCGGTGCTCGCGGGCTGCGGCTCGATGCGACAGACCGCGGCGCCGACGCTCGCGGCCAGCGATGCGGTGGCGATCGCACCGATTGCGAACTTCACCGAAACGCCCGCAGCGGGCGGGAGCGCCGCGGCGCTCGCGGCGACCATATTGCGCGCGAACGGGCTGGCCGACGTGCGTCTCGCGCCGGTCGACGGAGACGGCAACGCGATGTTCGACACCGCGCAGCGCGACACGGGCGAGCGTCGGCTCGCGTGGGCGCGCGAGCATCACGTGAAGTACGTGCTGGCCGGTGCCGTCGAGGAGTGGCGCTACAAGGCGGGCGTCGACGGCGAGCCGGTCGCGGGCCTGACCTTCGAACTCGTCGGCGTCGAGTCGGGCCGGGTCGTCTGGAGCGCGGCGGGTACGCGCAGCGGCTGGAGCCGTTCGAGCCTGTCGAGCGTCGCGAATGCACTGGTCGGCCGCCTGCTCGCGCCGCTGCGGCCGCGCTCGTGATGCGCGCTCGACACGACTGGACCGGGAGACGACCATGAGCGCCGCGAACGCTACCGGCAACCCTCACGGCGGGAGCGGCCCTGCACCGGCGTCGCCTCGATCGCGTCAGGCGAATCCGTTCGGGCACCTGAGTACGGTACGCCGTCTCGTCGCGCCTGCCGCTGCGCGGCCGATTTCGGTCGTGGAAACGATCGTGTTCATGCTGATCGTGCTCGCGCTTGCGTGGCACTTCGACCGGAACGATCCGCTGCTGCTGCATGCGGACTTTCCGTGGCTGTGGTTCGGCCCGCTCATCGTCGCGCTGCGTTACGGGACGCTGCTTGGGTTGCTTGCGAACGCGTTGATGATCGGCGCATGGCAATGCGTCGCCCACCTGCATCCTGCCGCCGCCGGCGAAGCGTGGCCGCTGCAGCGCTTCGCCGGCGGGTTGCTGCAGACGATCGTCGTCGGCCATTTCGGCGACACGTGGGGCGCTCGCGCAACTCGGGCGAACGCGCTCAACGACTATCTGAACGACCGGCTCGTCGCGATCACGAAGAGCCACTACCTGATGCGTCTGTCGCACGAGCGGCTGGAAAAGGATCTGCTGTCGAAGCCGACCACGCTACGGGATTCGATCACCGAACTGCGCCGTCTGTCGCTCGCGCACGGATTCGATGCGCCGCCGCAGGGCGTGGCGAGCACGGTACGGCTACCCGGTGCGCACGCGCTGCTCGAATTCGTCGCGCAGGCGTGTCAGATCGAGGTGGCGGCGCTGTATCCGGTCGAAGGCGCGACGAACTCGCCCGCAATCGTGTGCGAACCGGTTGCGCGGCTCGGCGATGCATTCGATTTCGATCCGCGCGACGGCCTCGTGGCCCGCGCGCTCAAGACGAAATGCATCGCCCATCCGAAAAGCAGTGGCGACGTCGCGCCGAATACGGCGCTGCTGGTCGTCGCGCCGGTCGTGTGCGCCGACGGCCGCCTGATCGCGTTGCTCGCGATCAAGCGCATGCCGTTTCTGTCGCTGAACTTCGACAATCTGCAACTGCTGCTGGTGCTGCTCGGCTATTACGCCGACGGCGTCGAGCATGCGGCGTGCGTGCGCGACGTGGTGGCGGCAGTACCGGCGTGCCCGTACGAATTCGCGCTCGACGTCGCGCGTCTGACGCGCCTGCAGCGCGAGTCGGGGATCGCGTCGTCGGCGGTCGCGCTCGTGTTCCAGCACGACGAGGCGGACGATTCGCTGTTCGAGCACGTGATGCGCGGGCGCCGTTCGCTCGATCTCATCTGGCCGTTGAAGACGCCGACGCAATCGGTGCTCGTGAACCTGATGCCGGCGACCGATACGGCCGGCGTCGACGGCTATCTCGCACGCGTCGAGGCGAGCCTCGATGCGCAGTTCGGTCTCGATCTCGAAGGCGCGCGCATCGGCGTGCATACGTTGCATCTGGGCAGCCTCGAACCAGGACCGGCATTGCAACGCCTGCTGAAGGGAAGCGGCATCCATGTATAGGCTGCGATCCGGTTCGTGGGCCCCCAGCGCGTTACGGGTGCCCCCGGCGTCGATGCTGGCCGCACTCGCGTCGTCCGTCGGCATTGCGATCGTCGCGGCGCTGCAGTATGCCGTGCTCGCGCGGTTCGGCGGGTTCGCCCAGGCCGGGGCGGCGATACCCGTTTCCGCACCGCCGGTCGCCCCCCTGTGGCCCGTGTTCGGCGCGATGGTGGTGGGCGGCGCGGCGCAGGCGGTGCTGTACCGGCAGTTGCTGCCGCAACGTTACCGAACCCCACGCAACGGGACGCTCGCGGCGCTCTGGCTCGCCTGTACGTTCGTGCCTGTCGGCGGCGGCCTCGTCGTGCTGGCCAGCTGTGCGTGGGCGGCTTGCTGGCCCGCGAAGCAGGGCGACGACGCATACGCCGACGTGCCTTTGCCCGAGTTCGTCACCTATCTCGTGTCGCGCGTCTCGCACGGCGGCGGCGCGCGTCTGCAGGCGCGTCTCGTGAATACCCGGGTGGCCGCGTCGGATCGTCTCTCCGCGCTCGTTGCGATCCAGAGCATGCCGACGCGCACGACCGGCACGCTGCTGCGCGATCTGCTCGCCGATCCTCTCGAAGACGTGCGGCTCATCGCATACGGCACGCTCGATCGCGCCGAGAACGAGATCGCGCAGAACATCTTCCACGCGCAGCAGACGCTCGACGCCGCCCACGACGACGCAACGCGCCAGGCGACCCACCGCCGGCTTGCCGAGCTGTACTTCGAGCTGGTCTATCAAAATCTCGTGCTCGGTGCGGTGCACGGGCACACGCGCGAACAGGCCGACCGCCACGCGCAGGCCGCGCTCGCAATCGATGAAGGCGACGCGGCGATGTGGCTCGTTCGCGGCCGCCTCGCACTCGCGACCGGCCACGCGGACGCGGCCATGCAATACATGAGCCGTGCGCTCGAATGGGGCTTTCCGCGCGAGCGTCTCGTGCCGTGGCTGGCCGAGGCCGCATTCCTGCGCGGCGAGTATTCGCGCACGGCCGAGCTGCTCGCGTCGCTCGGCAACGCCGCCGCGCTGCCCGTTCTCAATCCCGTCGTAAGTTACTGGTCGTCATGAAACCGTCCATTCACCGCCGTGCCGGTCCGTCGACCGCGATCGACGTCTGCCTGCTGCTCGAAGGCACGTTCCCGTATGTCCGAGGCGGTGTATCGAGCTGGGTCAACGAGATGATTCGTGCATACCCGCTCAAGCACTTCGCGATCGTGTTCATCGGCAGCCGGGAAGACGACTATCATGGCGCCGCGTACGCATTGCCCGACAACGTTGTCCACTTCGAGTCCCATTATCTGTATGGCGACGTGCCTGCCGATGCGGGCAGCGCACGGGAGATTCCCGGCAACCCCGAAGCGTTCAAGCGTTCGGCTGCGCTGCACGATGCGTGGCGCGGGCAGGACACGGACGGTGCCGCGGCGAACCCGGCTGCGCTGATGGCCGATCTCGTCCAACTGATCGACGACGACGGACCGCTGAACGAGCGGCAGTTTTCCACCAGCCGCGCGGCGTGGGACTTCATCGTCGAGCGTTATCATCGCTATTGCACCGACCCTTCCTTCACCGACTACTTCTGGACGGTGCGGATCATGCACAAGCCGCTGTGGCAGCTTGCGCGGATCGCACGCGGACTGCCGCCGGCGCGCGTCTATCACACCGTATCGACGGGTTATGCGGGCTTTCTCGGTGCGCTGTTGCATTACCGCACGGGCCGGCCGCTGCTCGTTTCCGAGCACGGTATCTATACCAAGGAACGCAAGATCGATCTGCTGCAAAGCGAGTGGATCCGCGACAACCGGGGCGCGTTCGAGCGGGACGTATCGACGATCAGCTATTTCCGCGCGCTGTGGGTGCGTTTCTTCGAAGCACTCGGCAAGCTCGCCTACGACGCGGCCGACGAGATCGTCGCGCTCTACGAGGCCAATCGGCACCGTCAGATTGCCGACGGCGCCGATGCCGCCCGGACGCGCAACATTCCGAACGGCGTCGACGTGGACGGCTTCGCGCCGCTGCTGGACAAGCGGGACGGCGGCCCGCGCCGCGTCGTCGCGTTGATCGGCCGTGTGGTGCCGATCAAGGACATCAAGACATTCGTCCGCGCGATGTTCATCGCATCGCGGACGATGCCGGAAATCGAAGGCTGGATCGTCGGGCCGGAAGAAGAGGATCCCGCCTATGCGCTGGAATGCCGGGCGCTCGCGCAGAGCCTCGGGCTCGCGACGACGGTGCGCTTTCTCGGCTTCCAGCGGATTCACGACATTTTGCCGAAAGTCGACGTGATCGCGCTGACGTCGATCAGCGAGGCGCTTCCGCTCGTCGTGCTCGAAGGCTTCGCGGCCGGCGTGCCGTCGATTACCACCGACGTCGGGTCTTGCCGGCAACTGATCGAAGGGCTCGAAGAGGACGACCGCGCGTTCGGGGCCGCCGGCGCGGTCGTGCCGATCGCGAATCCTGCCGCGTTCGCGCAGGCGGCGCTCGACCTGCTCGGCGACGCGCAGCGCTGGCAGGCCGCACAGCAAGCCGGTCTCTCCCGTGTCCGGCGCTTCTACACGCGTGCACAGATGATCGACCGGTATCGGGCGTTGTACGATGCGCTCGCGATCGCTCCCGACCGGATGCGTCGCGGGCAGCCGTTCGAAGCCGGCTGCCCGGTGCACCGTGCACGGGCGGGCGTGGCTGCATCCGGCTCGAGCAAGGAGGGCCGCTGATGGCCGGCATCGGCTTCGAATTGCGCAAGATCCTGCGGCAACAAACCCTCTTCGGCGTCGCGCGCGCATACGCGTATGCGGGGCTGATCAGCTCCGGGCCGCTGATTCTTTCGATATTTGGGATCCTGATCATTGGCGTGATGAGCGTCGCGTTCGTGATACCAAAATATGCGATCGTCCAGTTTCAAGTGTCGGTGACTTACCTGATCGCGTGCAGTCTGATTCTGACCGGGCCGCTGCAATTGTCGTTCACGCGCTTCATCTCCGACCGGGTGTTCGAAAAGCGCGACGATCTCGTGCTGTCGAACTATAACGGCGTGGCGCTCATTGCCACGGCGGCATCGGGATGCGTCGGCTTCATCGCGGTGGCGGCGGGATTTCGCGGTGAGCCGCTGCTGTATCGGCTGCTGATGGTCGTGGGATTCGTCATCGTCAGCAACATCTGGATCGCGGTGATCTTTTTGTCCAGCGTGAAACAGTACCGGCAGATTCTTGCGGTGTTCCTGGTCGGCTATGGCTGCACGGTCGCGTTCGCGCTGATGCTGAACCGGCAGGGCATCTGCGGCCTGCTCGGCGGTTTCGTCGCCGGGCATCTCGTCTTGTTTGCCGGGCTTTCGGGGTTGATCTACCGAAACTACCGCAGCGATCGCTTCGTGTCGTTCGACTTGCTCGACCGGCGCTTCGCGTATCCGACGCTCGCGCTCGTCGGACTGCTGTTCAATCTCGGCGTATGGCTCGACAAATTCATGTTCTGGTATGCGCCGGGCACGGGGGCGCAGGTGATCGGTCCGTTGCATGCATCGGTGATCTACGACATTCCCGTGTTCATCGCGTACGTTTGCGTGATGCCCGGGATGGCGACGTTCCTGGTACGCATCGAGGCGGATTTCGTCGAGTATTACGATGCGTTCTACGAAGCCGTGCGCAGTGGAGCAACGCTGCGGCACATCAACGACATGCGCGACATGATGGTCGGCAGCGTGCGCACCGGGCTGTATGAAATCATCAAGGTGCAGGCCGCCGTGCTGGTGCTGATCGTCGCATTCGGTCACTGGCTGCTGGCGGCCCTGAATATTTCGACACTGTACCTTCCGCTTCTGCTCGTCGACGTGATCGCCGCGAGTCTGCAGGTGCTGCTGTTGGGTTTGCTGAACGTGTTCTTCTATCTCGACGCGCGTCGGCTGGTCGTGGCGCTGTCGGCGGCTTTCGTCGTGCTCAACGGCGTGCTGACCGGCATTACGCTATGGATGACGCCGGATGCATACGGCTACGGCTTCGCGCTTGCGCTGCTCATTCTCGATGTCGCGGCGGTGCTGTTGCTCGACCGCAAGTTCGGCCGCCTCGAATACGAAACCTATATGTTGCGTCATTGAGGAGATATGTTTTCATTCCGAATCCGTCGGTCGCGCAGGCGGCCGACGTTGGCAGCGGCATCGTCCGCCGCTGCCATCGCAGTCGTCATCTTGGGCGCGCTGTGCGGGCGGCCAGGACATGCGCAGCCCGCACCGCCCGTATCGTCGGCTGACGCGTGCGATCCGGCCGATGCGATGCGTCCGCATTCCGTCGCGTTCTTCTACGGCAACGACGTGCCGGTTCGTCAGCTGGAGAAGTTCGATGTCGTTGTCGTCGAACCCGACAGCGGCTTCGATCCACGCGCGCAAGACGTGCGATGCCCTGCATGGTTCGCCTATGTGAGCGTCGGCGAAGTCACACCAGAGCGCGACTATGCGCGCAGGATCCCGAAACAGTGGTTGTTCGGGCGTAATACGACCTGGGCGTCGGCGGTCGTCGATCAGTCGGCACGGGGGTGGCCGTCGTTTTTCGTCGAACAGGTGATCGCGCCGCTGTGGGCGCGTGGTTACCGCGGCTTCTTTTTCGATACGCTGGATTCGTACCAGCTCGTCGCGAAGACGGACGCGGCGCGCGCGAAGCAGGCGGCTGGCCTTGTCGCGGTGATCCGCGCGGTGAAGTCGCGCTACCCGAGCGCGCAACTGATCCTGAACCGCGGCTTCGAGATCTTGCCGAGGGTGCACGACGCGATCGCCGCGGTTGCATTCGAATCGCTGTTCGGCAGCTGGGATCAGCGCAACCGGCATTACGGCGCCGTCCCTGCAGCGGATCGCGACTGGCTGCTCGCGCAAGCAAAGGCAATTGAAGAGCGCTACGCGCTACCGGTGATCTCGATCGACTATTGTGCGCCGGACGATGCGGCGTGCCGCAGCACGATCGCCGCGAAGATTCGCGCGACGGGTCTCATTCCGTACGTGACGGATGGTGCATTGCGCACCGTCGGCACGGGCCCCGATGCGGCGGCATCACGGCAATGCCGCGAGACGAGGTTGGGCGGAGGTTGACGCATTCGGCGTCCTGCTGGACTGTTTTGTCGATCTGTGTCGAGAGCGCATCCCGCTGCGAGCGCCGGTATTGAACGCCCCTGGGCCGACATCGACGGTGCAATACACGCAATCGGTATGCCGTCTGGTCCGCTCGTTCCAGCGAGGGTCTGCGGGCAGTGCTGCAATCCGTGTGTCAACGGTTCGTGACAGCGGTGTATGGGGGCCATGAGCATTGCAGCGATTCCATTCACGGGAGAAAATCTCCGGATCCTGGATTTGTCAGAGGATTCCGGCGTGTTTCTCACACCCGGCGCAATGTTTTTTGCGGCAACCGATAAAAAGATAATACGCCCGCGATCGTTTGCGAGGACGGATAGTCACCTGATGCGGCTGCGTGCCAGGGAAAGCCAACCGATATGGCCGGCCATCTTGAGCAATGTCTCTTCGGACGGGGTGTGCGGGCATTACAGTAAGTTTGCTTGCGTGCCGACATAACGAACAACAACACACGGGGGGAAGCACGCATGGGGTCCATGACAGTCGGCAGGAAGCTGGGCTTGGCATTCGGCATCGTCGTACTCATATCGTTGATCGGCAGCGCGATCTCGATCGTCAATTTTCTGAAGCTGAACCGGGCGAACGGCTGGAACGTCCATAGTTACCAGGTCCTGCGGGCGAACGACGACATGTTGACCAGCATGGTCAACATGGAGACGGGTGTGCGCGGCTACGTGGCCGCGGGGGATGACCGGTTCCTGGAGCCCTATAAGGCAGGCCTCAAGCAGTTCGCCACGTCGTTCGACGTCGTTCGCGGCCTCACTGCGGACAACGCGACGCAGCAGCGTCGTCTCGAGACACTGCGCGACATGCATCGGAAGGTGGCGGAGGTCGACGACAAGCTGATCGCCATGCGGCGTGACGTCAATGCCGGTACGCAGCCTGCCAACGCGCTGATCGACTACTTCAAGCAGGGCGACGACAAGCAGTTCATGGATCGCTATCGAGCCGTGGCCACCGAGCTGAACGAGGCCGAGCAGTCGCTGCTCGATCAGCGTTCAGGAGAGGTGGCCAGCTTGACTGCGTTGACCAAATTGACGCTCGCGGCGGCAGGCATCATCACCGTCATCCTGTCGATCGTGCTGGGAACCGTCATCACGCGCGGCATCATGCGGTCGCTGGGTGGCGAGCCCGCCGACGCCGCGGTCGTGGCCGGGCGGATTGCCGAAGGCAATCTCGAAGCATCCGTGCCGGTCGCGCCGAACGATCGCGGCAGCCTGATGGCATCGCTCGAATCGATGCGGCGGCAACTGAGCGGCATCGTGTCGGAAATTCAGTCGACCGCGGAATCGATCACGACTTCGGCTGGTGAGATCGCGCAGGGTAACCTGGACCTCTCGCAGCGAACGGAAGAGCAGGCGGCTTCGCTCGAGGAAACGGCGGCCAGCATGGAGCAGCTGACCGCGACGGTTCGTCAGAATACGGAAAACGCCAAGCAGGCGAATGCGCTTGCGGGCAGCGCGTGCGAGGTCGCGATGCGCGGCGGCGAAGTGGTGAGCCAGGTGGTCGAATCGATGCTTGCCATTGCGAACAGTTCGGGCAAAGTGGCCGAAATCATTACCGTGATCGAAGGGATTGCGTTCCAGACGAACATCCTCGCGTTGAACGCGGCCGTCGAGGCCGCGCGTGCGGGCGAGCAGGGGCGCGGCTTTGCGGTCGTGGCCGGCGAAGTGCGCACGTTGGCGCAACGCAGCGCGAACGCGGCCAAGGAAGTGAAGGATCTCATCACGGGTTCGGTGGAGAGCGTGGCGCAGGGGTCGCAGCAGGTCGAACGCGCGGGCACGACCATGTCGGATATCGTGCAGTCCGTGCGGCGCGTGACCGACATCATGAGTGAAATCGCATCGGCGTCGGACGAGCAGGGAACGGGTATCGAGCAGGTGAACGTCGCCGTCGGCCAGATGGATTCGGTCACGCAGCAGAACGTGGCGCTCGTGGAGCAGGCGTCGGCAGCGGCGCAGGCGATGGCGCAGCAGGCAACCACGCTGCGCGAGGTGGTCGGGATATTCAGGATCGGTCGCGCGCTCGCGCACTGACGGGCTCGGCCTCGGAGCTTCGCCGGAAGTCGACGCGACGGGCGTCGATGCGTGTTGGCGCGAGCCGTCTACAGGTTCTCGACCGGAACGGGGATCGTCTCGCCTTGATACGGCATCTCCGAGACCGGCTCGTATCCCGGGCACCGAGGCAGGCGCACACCGTCGACGTGCCACATCGGGGCCTATGCCGGACAACGCACTGCCGGCAGCGAGCAATCGGATGTGTCAATCGATCGATACACCGGCGTCAACGAATTAGACGTCGATCGAGGTGGATACGCCGGATGTGACCCGGGACGATTCGTCGAGCCACGCGATGATCGAATCGTACAGCGCGGCAAGGTGGTCGGCGCGCTCACCGATCCGCTTGAGCATGTCCCGTTGCTCCGCCGTCGTGGCTTCCCATTGCCAACGCATGAATTGCTCGTATTGAATCGGCAGCAGCTTTCGTTGCCCGATGTAGTCATGTCTGACTCGCTCGCGCATCGCAAGGTCGGGCATGTGTCGTTCCGTCGTGTGCCGGGTCAATTTGTCGAAGGTCGCCCGGGCTTCGTCCACTTGAGCGTCGACCAGATAGAACAGGCTCGGCAAAAACTCGATGGGCCGCCATACCGGCGGCCGTTGTGTGTCTTTCGTCATCGTTTGAATGTCGATCAAGCTTCGCTCGGACGGTTCCAGCGCGCGCCGACGTCGACCGTTTCCATCAGTCGATCGATGTCGAGCAGGGTCAGCAGTTGTTTGCCGTCGTCTCCTTCGTGGACGGCGAGGCCCGTGACGAATTCCGTTTGCATCGCGGTCCCGACCTCCGGCGCCGGGCGGCGCGCGGAGCGATCGATATCGACGACGTCGCTCACCGAGTCGACGATCAGGCCGATCGCCTGTTCCGCACCGTCGAGTACGATGATGGCGGTCGGCACGGTGTCGCCGATCGGGTCCAGCGAGAACGTCATACGCAGGTCGACGATCGGCATGACGAGGCCGCGCAGGTTGATCGTGCCTTTGACGAACGGCGGCGCATCGGCGGCGGGCGTCGGTTCTACATAAGGGCGGATCTCGCGGACACTCTGGATATCGATTCCGTATTCGTCGCCGCCGAGCACGAAGGCGACAAATACCTGCGTGGTCGCGTCGCCGGCGTTATCGCGTCCGGGTGTGCTCTCCGCGATTTCAACTGCTTCCGTCATGTCATGCTCCAGGAAACGGATGGTTCGTGCCGAATCAAAAGGTGGTCCAGTCTGCTGCAGCGTCCATCGCGGCACGGGGTGACGGTGTTCTCGCCTCCGTCACGGGCGTGCGGCCCGGTCGCACCGGCCGCGACACTGCCGCCGTGGCTGCCGCACCCCGGTGCGCCGCCGGCTGGTCGTATGCACGGCTGTCCGCGGACCCGACGCGGAAGAACGAGACAGCCTCGGTCAATCGATGGCCCTGATCCTCGAGCGACTTCGACGCGGCCGCCGCTTCCTCCACCAGTGCCGCGTTCTGTTGCGTGACTTCGTCCATCTGCGTGATCGCGATGTTGACCTGTTCGATCCCGCGACTTTGTTCGGAGGACGCCGCGGCGATTTCACCCATGATGTCCGTCACGCGCGCCACGGCCATCGTCACTTCGGCCATCGTGTGACCTGCATCGTCGGCAAAACGCGAGCCGTCGCGAATCTTCTGGACGGATGCGCCGATCAACGCCTTGATTTCCTTGGCTGCGCTCGATGAACGTTGCGCGAGGCTTCTCACTTCGCTCGCCACGACGGCGAAGCCGCGACCCTGTTCGCCCGCGCGGGCAGCTTCCACGGCGGCGTTCAGCGCGAGAATATTGGTCTGGAACGCGATGCCTTCGATAATCCCGGTGATCTCGGCTATCTTCGACGAGCTGTCGCTGATGTCGGTCATGGTTTCCACGACCTGGCTGACGACCGCGCTGCCTTTGTGGGCGACGTCCGACGCGCCGTTGGCCAGGGCGCTCGCCTGTTGCGCGCTCTCCGCGTTCTGCCGCACGGTGGCGGTGAGCTGTTCCATGCTCGATGCCGTCTCCTGCAGCGACGCCGCCTGTTGTTCCGTGCGGGACGACAGGTCCTGGTTACCGGACGCAATCTGGCTGGATCCCGTCGCGATGCTGTCCGCAGCGGTGCGGACTTGCCCGATCAGCCGGACGAGGCTCGCCTGCATCTCGCCCATCGACGCGAGCACGCTACCTTGCGGCGCGGCCGCGGCGCCGTCGACGGTGCCGAGGTCGCCCGCCGCGACGCGGCGTGTGATGTCGCTCAGGTCGCCGGGTTCCGCGCCGAGTGCGCGCGTGATGCTGCGCGTGATCAGGCATGCCGCAACGACGGCTGCCGCGAGTGCAGCGAGACAGATGCCGATCAGCAACGCGCGGTGTCGGCTGTACTGTTGCACGGACGCCTGCTTGCTCTCAGCCGCCCGATTGCTTGCAAAACCGGCGTAGGTGTCGGCTGCTGTGACAAGTTCCTTCAGTAGCGGCCGGCATTGATCGTCGATCATCGCGATCGCCTGATCCCGCTGGCCGTGTAACGCAGCGTCGCCGATCGCGACGGCCACCGGGCCATATCGCGATTCAATGCGGTTGATCTCGGCCACCAGCACGCGGGCTTTCGCCGTAACGTCTGGATTTGTGGCGATTGCTTCGTTCAGCTGGCGAAGCCGTGTCTGCACTTCCTCATGTGCCTGTGTCATCGCAACGCGCTCCGCTTCGACATCGGCGGGTTTCATCACGAGCACGAGATTGCGGACGGCGACCGCGCGCTGAAGTACCGCCGCACGAATTTTCTCCGTCAACGCCGCGCGTGCGCGTGCCCCGTCGACGTAATCCGCGAAGCTGTCGTTCGCATCCCCGAGCGCACTGATTGCAAGCACCGAAACCAGAACCACCAGCGCAGCCATCATGCCGAAGGTCAGCGCGAGTTTTGCTCGCACGGTCAATTGTCCGAAGCTCATGTTTAATCTTCCCCTGTCGTTCGCCCTTGTCGAGCGGATATCGTTGTGCTTGTTATGAACGTCGGGTCGGGAAAGCGTCGACATGCATCCAAGCCCATCCGCGCCCCGTCGTTGTAACCGCGACCACGCAGATACCGGTACCGGCTTCGATGTCTTCGCATGCCGGTTCGCGAAGGACGAGCGCCGCCTGCCTGGTACGATCTGCGAGATCGTTCCGAGCAATACACGCAAGTGGTGTGCCACATAAAGGGGGCTGTCGGGCAAGGCTTTGCCGGCAGTGCGGCAGCGGGAGTGTCAACGCGCCCGGACACGCGTGTCCGGAAATCCGACGCTATCCGATGTCGAGACTCGCCATGCGCGTGTACGGAGACCGGCAGCTCATGCCGAGCCGCTTCGCCGCTTCCGCGCGATTGTCGCCGGTGAGTTCCGGCGTGAGCAGAAAACGGCTGCCTTGCACCGCCGCTATATGGCGATCTGCGTCGAAGAAAGAACCTGCTTGAGCACCATGAAAGTCCGAATCTGACGCACGCCGGGCAGGTAAAGCAGTTGCTCGGCATGGAGCCGGTTGAAGCTTTCGCTATCGCGCGTGCGCAGCATCATGAAATAGTCGAACTCGCCGGTCACCACGTGGCATTCCATGCAGCCGGATACGTTCTGTGCGGCTTTTTCAAACGCGGCAAAGGATTCGGGGGTCGATCGATCCAGCACGACCCCGATGATCACGACCATGCCCGCATCGAGGGCAGGCGCGTTGAGCAACGCGACGATTCCTCGGATCAAACCCAGGCTCTTGAGCCGTTCGACGCGGCGCAAACAGGCCGGCGCACTCAAATTGACCTTCGCCGCCAGCGCGACGTTCGAGATCGATGCGTCCTTCTGAAGGGCCCGCAGGATTGCTTTGTCCGTACGGTCAAGTTCGACGTGGCTCGCGTCAGCCGGGCGCGATTTGCCGAGAAATTTTGTTGTCGATTTCATCGGTTCTAAAAAATAACCATTCGTGGAGATGGGGGAAATTGTATTTCAAAGTGCGGCGATGGACGGATGTTTGCAACCCCGTTTCGTAGGTATTTCACTAGAATTTCTTCGTGCCCGGTCGCCCCTGACGACGTCGGGCGTCGGAACCCACCGCCCACTTTCGGAGAACCTCCGTGAACCTCGATCGCTTCCCGCGCCACAAGCTGACCTTCGGACCCACCCCCATTCATGAGTTGCCGCGCCTCGGCAAGGCGCTGGGTGGCAAAGTGCATCTCTATGCAAAACGCGAAGACTGCAACAGCGGCCTGGCGTTCGGCGGCAACAAGACCCGCAAGCTCGAGTACATCGTGCCGGACGTGCTGGCGAGCGGCGCCGACACGCTGGTATCGATTGGCGGCATCCAGTCGAACCAGACGCGTCAGGTCGCGGCAGTCGCGGCTCATCTTGGCCTGAAATGCGTGCTGGTTCAAGAAAACTGGGTCAACTACTCGGACGCCGTGTATGACCGCGTCGGCAACATTCAGATGTCCCGCATGATGGGCGCCGACGTTCGGCTGGTCAGCGACGGCTTCGACATCGGCATTCGTCCGAGCTGGGAAGAGGCGCTGGAGAGCGTTCGCAACGCGGGCGGGAAGCCGTATCCGATCCCCGCCGGTTGTTCCGAGCATCGGCTTGGCGGCCTCGGGTTCGTCGGTTTCGCGGAGGAAGTGCGCGCCCAGGAAGCCGAACTCGGATTCAAGTTCGACTACATCGTCGTGTGTTCGGTGACCGGAAGCACGCAGGCCGGCATGGTCGTGGGGTTCGCGGCGGACGGACGCGCGGATCGCGTGATCGGTATCGATGCGTCGGCCAAACCCGAGCAGACGCGCGAGCAGATTCTTCGCATCGCACGCCAGACCGCCGATCTCGTGGAACTCGAACGGCCGATCGAGGACGCGGACGTGGTGCTCGATACGCGCTACGGGGGCCCTGAATACGGCTTGCCGTCGGAAGGGACGCTCGAAGCGATTCGACTGTGCGCGAAGACCGAGGGGATGCTGACCGACCCGGTTTATGAAGGCAAGTCGATGCATGGAATGATCGACAGGGTGCGCCGCGGCGAGTTTCCGGAAGGGTCCCGGGTCTTGTATGCGCACCTCGGTGGCGTCCCCGCATTGAACGCATACAGCTTCCTGTTCAAGAACGGTTGAGGCTCGGCTGCGTTCCGGCTGCAAGTGGAGTCGGAACGCGACGTGCATATCGCCAATTCGGGGTGCCAAGTATGGACATGCAGAATCGACTTCCGGCCAGCACGATGACGGACCCCGACCCGGAGGAGCTCCGGGAATGGTGCGACGCGCTCGATGGCGTGTTGCACGCGTGGGGCGGCGATCAAGGGAAGGCGCGTGCACGTCACCTTCTCGACTCGTTGCAGGCGCACGCACAGGCCCGTCGCGTTGCGTGGCGGCCGCCGTTGGTCACGCCGTACGTCAATACCGTGGCGCCTGAAGAGCAGCCAGCCTATCCGGGCGATCTGCACATCGAGCGGCGGATCGCGGCGTTGATACGGTGGAACGCACTCGCGATGGTGGTCCGCGCCAACCGCGCGCAGGGAGAACTCGGCGGGCATATCGCAAGCTATGCTTCCGCCGCGGATCTGTTCGAGGTCGGTTTCCAGCACTTTTTCCGCGGCCCGGATGCGGTGCACGGCGGCGATCTGGTGTTCTTCCAGGCGCATTCCGCGCCGGGCGTCTATGCTCGGGCGTTTCTCGAGGGACGATTGTCGGAAGAATCGCTGTCCCATTATCGCCAGGAGATCGTGGGGGAGGCTCGCGGCATCCGGGGATTGAGTTCGTATCCTCATCCCTTTTTGATGCCGGACTTCTGGCAGTTTCCAACCGGATCGATGGGGCTGGGGCCGCTCAACGCCATCTATCAGGCGCGGTTCATGCGGTACATGGACAATCGCGGCTTGAAGGAGCACGGCGACCGTCGCGTGTGGGGTTTTTTCGGCGATGGAGAAATGGACGAGCCCGAGTCGATCGCCGCGTTGACGCTCGCGGCTCGCGAGCGGCTCGACAACTGCACATTCGTCATCAACTGCAATCTCCAGCGACTGGATGGCCCCGTCCGCGGCAACGGCCGGGTCATCGACGAGCTCGAGGCGTTGTTCGCCGGCGCCGGATGGAACGTCATCAAATGCATCTGGGGCTCGGAGTGGGATGCGTTGCTCGGCCGCGATCATGCCGGGGTGCTCGAGCGCGCTTTCTCGAACACCGTCGATGGCGATTTTCAGACATTGTCGGCCAATGACGGCGCGTTCAATCGCGAGACGTTCTTCAGCCGGAATCCGGAACTGCGAGCGCTGGTGGAGTCGCTGTCCGACGACGACATCGCGATGCTTCGGCGCGGCGGGCACGATCCCGTGAAAATCCATGCGGCTTTTGCCGCGGCGACCGTCAGGAATGGTCGACCGTCGGTGGTGCTTGCCAAGACCATGAAGGGCTATGGCATGGGCACGATCGCGCAAGGGCGCATGACGACGCATCAGCAGAAAAAGCTGGAGCGGGACGACCTGATTGCATTTCGGGATCGATTCGCGCTCCCGCTTTCCGACGAAGCGGCATCGGAAGCGCGGTTTTATCGGCCGCCGCACGATAGCGATGAGCTGCGGTACTTGCGGGAGCGTCGCGAGACGCTTGGCGGCTATCTTCCCCAGAGACGTGCGGCATCCGAGCGACTGGTGGTGCCCCCGCTGACGAGCGTCGCCGGCTTCTCGATGAATGCGGACGGCAAGGTCATGAGCTCGACGACCGCCTTCGTCAGGCAACTCGGTGCGCTGCTCAAGGACGCCGACCTTGGCCCGCGATTGGTTCCGATCGTGGCGGACGAGGCCAGAACGTTCGGCATGGCGAATCTTTTCAGACAGGTCGGCATCTACGCGCCGTTCGGGCAGTTGTACGATCCGGAAGACAATTCGTCGATGCTCTCGTATCGTGAAGCGTCCGATGGTCAAATTCTCGAGGAAGGTATTACGGAGGCAGGGGCCATCTCGTCGTGGACGGCCGCTGCGACGAGTTACGCCGTGCACGGTATTCCGATGATGCCGTTCTATATTTACTACAGCATGTTCGGTTTTCTGCGTATCGGCGATTTGATCTGGGCGGCTGCGGACCAGCGCGCCCGGGGTTTTCTCGTCGGTGCCACGTCAGGCCGCACGACGCTCGGAGGAGAAGGATTGCAGCATCAGGATGGCTCGAGTCATCTTCTCGCGTCGACGATACCGACGTGTCGGGCGTACGATCCGTCCTTTGCCGGCGAACTGGCGGTGCTGATCGACTACGGGTTGCGACGCATGCTGAGTGACGCGCACGACGAGTTCTATTACGTCACCGTGACCAATGAGAACGTCGCGCAACCGAGTATTGCTGACGCGTCGCATGAAGGTATCGTGAAAGGCATGTATCTGTTCCGACAAGGAGGCCGCTTTCAGCGGCGGGTTCAGTTGTTCGGCAGCGGCGCGATCATGGGCGAGGTGCTCAAGGCGGCGGACGAACTCGAGCGGTTACATGCGGTGGCCGCGGACGTCTGGAGTGTTACCAGCTATGTCGAGCTGGGGCGGGATGGCGCGCGATGCGAGCGGGAATGGCGGCTTGGTTCGGGCGACATCGGCGACGCGTGGATTGCTCGCCAGTTGCGTACGACGGTTGGGCCGATTGTCGCTGCGTCCGACTATGTGAAAGCGCTTCCGGAAATGGTGCGTGCGTATATTCCGGAAGGACGGCGGTATGTCACGCTTGGGACCGATGGGTTTGGTCGAAGCGATTCTCGCGCGCAGTTGCGGCGGTATTTTGAGGTGGACGCTCAAGCCATCGTGCAGGCGGGGTTGCGGGCCCTCGAGGGGCAGGCGGCGGGGAATGAGGTTCGCGAACGGGCAGGGGCGTCTCATGTCGTCGGGGTGGTGGCGCACTGACGTGGGGCTCCCTGGGAATATGGTCGGGGCCGTTGTTTTAGGCGGCTCTCCACACGCTTGTCGTTGAACCCGTTTTGCTATCGGTCTATTAGCGTCGCCCCTGCGCGGGGCGGCGGTCACTTTTCTTTGTCTTCCAAAGAAAAGTAACCAAAAGAAAGGCGCGTCCTTGGGCGGACGGCAAAGGTGGTTCTGCTCAGGTTGGTGGTTTCTTTGCCGCCGTAGGTCGTGGTATGTCGGGACTGGGGGGTGGCAGTACGAAGTCGTCGCGCAACTAGTCGGCCGTTTGCAGCTGCTTCACCAATTCGCCAACGAAGTCGACCAGGACGGTCGACAACACTCGGCCCGACAGGGTCTGGATCTGGATCGCACGCAACGACATGCCCGGATGATCGATCGGTATCGCTACCAGACCGTCCGTCGCCAGACGCGCCTGCACCGTCAGACGGCTGGTCAGGGACACGACTCCCGACATTTGAGTGAATGCATACAGCGTGTTGGAGTTGTTGCAGGTCAGGACAGGCTCGAAGAGAAGATTCTCCAGGCTCGCCGTCGTATCGAAAAGCTGACGGATCGTCGTGCCGCGGTCAAGCAGCGCAATCGGGAAATTCCGCAACTCGGCCATCGATACCGTCGCATGCCCGGCCAGCGCGTGAGAACGGGGCATGACGGCACAAATGGGCGCGCTCCGCGTGTACTCGACGTTGATCTCCGGCTCTCGTACGACACCGAACGTCAGGCCGATATCGGCTTCGCCGCTCCGTACGTGTGCCGTCACCTCTTTCGGCGCTGTCACTGCCACCTCGAAACGGGTACCGGGCGACTTTTCCAGAAATCGCGTGATGGCGCGAGGGAGAACATCCCGGGCAAACGCCTCCGACGTCGAGACGCGGATCGTGCTTCGATCGAATGAGTTCAGCGCCTTGATCTCCTCGAGCACCTGCTGACCTTCAAGCAGGGTTCGTCGGACATGCGCAGCCAACAGCTCCCCGGCCTTGTTGGGGACCATGCCGCGCGCCTGACGCTCGAACAGCGGGCAGCCGACCTCCTCCTCGAGCTTCGTTATCTGACGGCTGATCGCCGAGATCGAAACGTGCAGCTTTTCGGACGCCTCGCTCAGCGAACCGGTGTTGGCAACGGCAAGGAAGTATCGGAGTGCAGCGTTGTGCATGACGTCCGCCAAGTTTGCGTTATTGGAAAGCAGGGCACGCAAAAAAGTCAATTGTGGTGCGCGTTTTGGCTCCGTACGCTTGATCCATCAGGGCTGCACAAACTGCTCTTCCACGATACACGCGAGGATCACCATGACGCGCCGCCAAGCAATCGACTCTGCCACAAAATATTTCGATTCGGGTGGATTCCTGACAGATCTCGCACGACGCGTCCACATGGCGACGGAAAGTCAGGATTCCGGAAGGGCCGGCGAGCTTCGAGCCTACCTCGTCGACGAGATCATCCCATCGATCGACCGTATTGGTTTTGAGTCTCGTATCGTCGAGAACCCGGTTGCGGGGAGCGCGCCGTTCTTGATTGCGACACGTATAGAGGATCCCTCGCTTCCGACGATCCTGATGTACGGGCACGGTGATGTCGTCCGTGGCCATGACGGACAATGGAACGACCAGATGTCGCCATGGAACATTACGATTGAAGGAGACCGGTGGTTTGGGCGGGGCACGGCGGACAACAAAGGGCAGCACACGATCAACCTCGCCGCGCTGGAGCAAGTCATCGAGGCCAGGAATCGACGTCTGGGTTTCAATGCGACGCTGCTGCTCGAGATGGGGGAGGAGACCGGATCGCCCGGGCTACGTGCAGTCTGCGAGCAGAACAAGGACCTTCTCGCAGCCGACGTTCTGATCGCTTCGGATGGCCCCCGGGCCAGATCGCACGTCCCCTGTGTTTTTCTCGGGTCGCGCGGATTCGTCAACTTCACGCTTTCCGTTCGGCTCCGGTCGGGCGCCCATCATTCCGGAAATTGGGGAGGGGCGCTCGGCAATGCCGGAACCGTACTCGCGAACGCGATTTCGTCGCTCGTCGACGGGCGTGGGCGGATCCTCGTCGACGCGCTGTTGCCGACGCATATTCCGGCCTCGGTACGAACGGCGCTGAAGAATATTAGCGTCGGTGGCGGGCCCAACGATCCTCACGTCGATGCCGATTGGGGCGAACCTGGGTTGACCACCCAGGAGCGTGTCTATGCATGGAACGCGCTGGAAGTACTGGCCTTTACCACCGGTAACCCGATCAGCCCGATCGGCGCGATTCCTCCTGTTGCGCATGCGCATTGCCAACTCAGATACGTCGTCGGTACGGATTGCGGGCGCATCGAAGAAGTTCTACGGCATCGCCTCGACGCATGCGGGTTCGACAGGGTCGAGGTGGCTATCGGCGAGCGAATGGGCGCCACGCGCCTGCCGCCGGAAGATCCGTGGGTCGCATGGGCGCTCGATTCGATCGAGCGGACGACCGGAAAGCATCCCGATTTGCTTCCCAATCTTGGCGGGTCGCTGCCCAACGACGTCTTTTCCGACGTTCTGGGCCTTCCGACGATCTGGATTCCGCACTCGTACGGAGCCTGTTCGCAGCACGCCCCGAACGAACACCTGCTTGGAAGCGTCGCGCGTGAGGCGCTGCAGATCATGGCCGGCATATTCTGGGATCTCGGGGAGTCGGCATCCGCCGTCCGGGATCGACGCAAGGAAGGAGCGCTCGTCGTCCAGGCATAAGACGCCAATTTTTAAGGCACTTGTTGTCGTAAGTTAACGGAGAATGAGATGCGTACTATGGAAATGGTGGATGCCGCGCCGACTAGAGAACAGGCTCCTAACGTTTTTCGACTGGTGTCCGCTGCAACCGTCGGCAATGCTTTGGAGTGGTTCGACATACTGATTTATGGATTCTTCGCAATCTCGATTTCAAAGGCTTTCTTTCCGGCGTCGAGCAGCGGGGTATCCCTTCTTCTGACGTTCGGGACGTTCGCGATCTCGTATTTGGCCAGGCCGATCGGCGCGCTCGTGCTGGGGTCGTATGCGGATCGTCGCGGTCGCAAGGCATCGATGATGGTGTCGATCGTGACGATGATGGTGGGCACGACGACGATCGCACTGACGCCGAGCTACGAGTCGATCGGCATGGTCGCGCCGATTCTGGTCATCTGCGCTCGACTGCTTCAGGGTTTTTCCGCCGGCGGCGAGTTCGGCAGTACCACTGCGTTTCTGGTGGAACAGTGCCCCGAACGCAAGGGATTGTTCGCCAGCTTCCAGTTCGCGAGTCAGGGGTTGAGCTATATGCTCGCGGCCGGTTTTGGCGTTCTCCTGACCTTGACCCTCGATGCAGACGCCATCGACGCATGGGGTTGGCGCATACCGTTTCTCTTTGGCGTGTTGATCGGCCCCGTCGGCCTGTACTTGCGAAAGCACGTGCATGAGGCCGACGGCGCAACGCGTGAAAGGCGCGAATCGTTCCCGGTAAGGGAAGTGTTCGTCAATCAGAAAGCCAGAATGTTGTTGGCGATCGGTACGCTCGTCCTTTCCACCGGCGCTAGTTACGTCATTCTTTATGTTCCGACCTACGCGGTACGCGAGCTTCATCTGCCTGCCAGTTTCGGCTTCATTGCAACGATGTTGACCGGCGGGATCCTGACGTTCGTTACGCCGTTCGTCGGCTATCTGTCGGACAGGATCGGCCGCGTCAGGCTGATGATCTGGGCCGGGATGGCGTTCATTCTGACCATTTATCCGGTTTTCAAATTGCTTGGCGCGCATCCCGATCTGGGAAGACTCATTGCGATGATGGCCTGGATCGGGACGCTCAAGGCGGTCTATTTCGGCGCGCTTCCGGCGCTGATGGCGGAAGTCTTTCCGACAGAAACCCGAGCGACGGGTATGGCCATCAGCTACAACATCGGCGTCACGCTGTTTGGCGGTTTCGCGCCGCTGATCGTCGCATCGTTGATCCATCAGACAGGCAATTTGGCATCG
>Ga0182007_10000241_pt1 | contig 36959 bp, 18 predicted proteins | sample Sormic07211113_1_FD_123023 | JGI IMG/M metagenome (GOLD analysis project Ga0182007, IMG submission 123023) | Rhizosphere microbial communities from Sorghum bicolor, Mead, Nebraska, USA - 072115-113_1 MetaG | ecosystem: Host-associated > Plants > Roots > Rhizosphere | place: USA: Nebraska...
GCCCATCACTTTACAAGCTCTAGATACGTTACCCAAATGTTGGGCTAACTCCAATACACCAAGCTTGTTTTTAATGATTTTTTCTTGCGTGGTCATGTTATCTTAATCTGTATTTAAGTTACTAATTTTATCGTAACCGTCAGATTAAGTTGTGACTATCTCAAATCATCAATTACATCTTCAAAGTAATTCAACCGATTCCTCTTTTTTAACCTTGATCAGCATGCTATCCAAATACATGATCTTTTCAAATGATGGTTTTATGGTAAAAACACCATTCCCACTGCCAGCCCTTACCCCTCTTAAAAACAAATAAATTACCCCTCCAAATTGTGTTTCATAATCAAAGTCAGGCAGGCGGCTTTCTAAATATTTCTTAACCGCAAGTGTATAAATCAGGTATTGCAGGTAATAATTGTTTTCATTCATGGCCTTTGTCAGCTGCTCAGCTGTATAGTCCTCGAGTAGATCACCCAGGAAATTGGACTTCCAATCCAGGATGTAATACAGCCCCTCCTGTTCAAAAAACAAGTCGATCTTACCATTCATCACGCCCTCCATCTCGTGGTAATCCCGAACCAAGACCTCCCTATTTTGATCTGATAAGCTATCAAGTTCCGCTACTTGAAAAGGAGAAACCTTAAAGTCAAATTCCAGTTCGTTGATACGGCGGTCGGAACTTAAGTCCGATAAGCTGAACCGGTTCCCTGAGATAGTAAGATCAGCCCGTAGCACCTGATGTAACAACTCTTTCAGCATAGGTGCATATAAACCAGCTTGAAGTGGCGCATAACGCTGAACCGCAGCTTTAATGGCATAATCCCATTTAGATGAGTTATCAAAATCAATATTTTCAAAAATATAGTGCAGCATATTCCCTGTCTTTGCTCCTTTCAACAGCTGATTAAAGACAAAATCATCATAACCTTCATACTTGAAGTCCGACTTGATTCTTGGGCTTAAAACATGTTCTGCCCTTAACCTGGTGTAACTCATTCTTTGCCAATACGGCTGACTCAGTTGAAATTGTACAGGCCCAGGTAAAACGGGCGCCAATTGCAATGCCGTCGACTGGTAAATGTAATCAGCTGCAATCGGGACCGCATCATCAAACCTCACTAAATTAGTATCCTTCATCCCTATTGCGTTCACAAAAGTCGCCAGTGAAGAGTTTTTTAAATATGTATTTCTAAACACAAAACATTTATAAACTGCCCTCGTTATAGCAACGTAAACCAGTCTGCGATTTTCCTGTTCCAACTGTATTTCCCATTCCTCCCTTTGTTCTGGTGTTAGTTGCCCTGTTTCCAATGACACATATTCTCCGGTCGCTGTATCCCGAAAACTACAATTTTCAAAATTAGTTTTCTTAACTAAGTCCAGAAAGGGAGCCAGTACAATATTGTATTCAAGGCCTTTACTTTTATGGATGGTGACAATCTTTACGGCTGCTTCATCACTTTCTATCCGTTGTTCAAAGTCATCACCCGCCTGCTCCTCACCCTCAATACCACGCTTTAGCCATCCAATCAATTCAATAGGGCTTAATTTCCTGGTACTTTGAACCTTGTGCAGCACTTCTACCAGCTGATAAAGATTAGTCAGCACCCGCTCGCCGGATTCCGTTTTCTTCGCCAGCAACAATGGCCGCAATTTGTAATCGGTCATGAAACTATTAAGAGCAATATAAATCCCCTCCGCTTCCCAACTTACTTTGTATTTGCGAAAGAGCTCAATAGCCATTTCATCGTCAACGGTTAGGATGGTCGAATCCGTGTGGCCTGTAAAAGGCGATAACAATGCCTTATTAATCGATGCAATCGTGATATCAGCCATGGCTTCAAGCAAATATAACAAGTATTTAGCCTCTTCCGACTGTAGTATTTTCTCATCACCGATGGTCACGGCAGGAATCCCATATCTCGCTAATTTCTGCTTGATAGTTCTGGCTTGCCTGTTAAAACGCACCAAAATCCCGATGTCCGCAGGAACGATATCTCGAGCTTGCTTACCTTTAAAGATGGTGTAAACACCAGGTTGCAATAAGGTAATCACCTGTCCGGCCACTGCTTCAATTAAACCGTCCTTGTTTGGACATTCCGTGATGCTGATCGGTGTCTCTTCCTTCTTCTCATACTGCAACAGGCCTTTGGTATTTTCGGGCGGAGACTCCACTTCTATATAATCTATCGCTGCAGCTGCCTTGTTAAAAAAGAAGGTATCAAAGTCAACATCGGGCTTAAAGAAAAGATTCATACTTTCAATCAACTTTTCTGATGAACGATAGTTTTGATTCATCCCATACAACTGCTCAACTTCCTGCTTGGCCTTGAAATAAGTGAAAATATCGGCCTTTCGCCAGGCATAGATGGATTGTTTAGGATCGCCGATATAGAAAGTGACCGTGTTGTATGCAAAGGCTGTCTTGAAAACGTCATATTGTTGACGGTCCGTATCCTGGAATTCATCAATAAAAACAGCCTTATATTTTTTCTGAAGGCATTCCACTAATACCGGATTCTCTGTTTTAACAAGTGCAGTATGTAAGTTTTGAATCAGATCATCATACGTCATCTGGTTATTCATCATTTTATGATGATTAATACCACGGGTCACCTCCTGGATTGCCAGGCAATTGATCTTCCTGATTACTGTTTTAATCTTTTCATTACGTTGTTTAGCCAATTCTTGACAGCCTTCAAGTGATTCTAGAAGGTCAGGAAAGGCTTTCTGGATGTATTGCGTACTTTTCTTCTCCCATATAAACCTCAAGAATTCGTCGGGTTCTTCAAGCGTTGGCAACACTTTTTTAAGATTACCCTTGGTGCATAATGCTTTATATACCTCAGAATTCCTGACTACCTTCTCGACAATACATTCCCTCAGTTTCGCCTCCTCATCTCTTAAAGCTTCTAATGCAGCAATGACTTGCTCGTAATCATCATCACAGCTGTTATAGTTTTCCCCTGCATTAAAGTTAAGGTATCTTTTGCCATCCAGGTGCTCCTTTACCACTCCGGAGATGGACTCTCTGGAAAGGTTTGTAAGGATCAAATCCTTTAGCAATGGTAACGGAATGATGGTGATAAACTTTCTCCAGAATTTATTGGTCTCCTCAGTACGCAAGGCCGATGTATCCTGCAATATATCCGTTCCAAACAACTGACCAGTTTCAAAAGCAAATTCATTCAGCATCTGCTGACAAAAACTATGAATAGTAAGTACGGCGGTTTCATCTAAAAGCAGTACAGCATCCTTCAGCAACACTTGTATTTCCTGCACATCAGCTTCTTTCATGGCTTTATTAACCAGCTGGGTGATGGTCTGATCTGCAATTATACCACCCTGACTTACCCGACAGGCCTGCCTGATGAACAATCTAATTCGCTCCTCCAGTTCAGCAACTGCAGCTTTTGTAAACGTCACCATTAGAATTTCCTTAACCTGAATTCTCTTTTCAAGAATCAGGCGCAAAGCTAAAATGGCGATAGAATAGGTTTTTCCGGTTCCGGCACTTGCTTCAATCAAGTTGCTGCCTTTCAGTGGGACGCTCAAGGCATCAAAATGGTTAAACGCTTTCATTTTCGGTCGGTTGGTAATAGTCAGGAAATAATTCAGCTAATGGCAGCAGCAATGACTGCGCATAAATTTTATAATCTTCAAAAGCATACTCATACTCAAAATGGCCATTATTATACTTATACATGAGATAAGGATCGCCAATTGAGTATTTAAAGCCATTTAATTTTTCGTTTACACGTTTCTTAAAATCGCCAAAATTCAAGTTCGCAATATCCTGCGGTTTAAAGTCAAAACCTGGATAATAGGTCAGGATAGAACGATGTCCTTTGATGAACAAGTCCAGTAGTTCCTGCAGTCTCGCTTTAGCGGTACCTGATGGAAGCTCAGCACTTCGATACAACTTTTGTTCATACGCACTGATAAAAAACAAATCTAAATCATAACCACATGCCCTGGCAGCCAGGTATCTGATATAAGCATCCAAAAGATATTTCCCCTCATTTTTAGACCAACTGACCATTACCATTTTTCGCCCGTAAATATGATTTAAGCTGCCCTTTAAATTGATGCCACCGAAGCTGATGTCAATTGGTAAAACCCGCTTATCAGCATTATCGATGCATTTTACAAAAACACCCCTTACAGGAGCAACCTGCTCTTCTACATTAGCCATGGAAAGTGACGACATGTTTTTCAGCGGGAGGCCACCGGTTTTCATCAGTTTCAATCTTAAGTTTTCTCTATTGTCATCATCCAGGTGAAGCAATACCTCTTTCATTTGCCATTTCTGTAAATGATCAAGTTCAAACAGTTCCGTTTCACCCAATAACACTTCTTCATCCCTATAGTAAATACTCAGGGCTTTATTGAAATAACCCTTGAAAGGATTCTTCAGGAAATTAACCAGACTATCCAAGGATACCTCTTTACCCTCAAACCGAACAGATTTCTCGACGATCTTAAAGGCATCATCAAAAGGCATTTCCCTATTCAGGTAGCTATAAAAGGTAGAATCACCTGAAGTATATTTGCTGCTGAATCCATGCAACGTATGCCTGGTGATCAACAGGGAAACGACATCCTTAACCTCCAAACATTTATCCTGAATATAGTCCAACAGCTCGTCGATCATTGCTGAAGGAGGCAGCTGTGTGTTGTCTATCGCACCCTGACCCAAATAACTGATATAAAGATATTTCTCTGCCGCCAGCAAGGTTTCCAGAAACAGGTGTTTGTCGTTCGCCTTTACATTCCGATCACCATTACGTCTGTCCTGTTCAATCAGGTTAAAACTTAAGGGATTTTCTTTGCGAGGGAATTTATCGAAGTTCAGTCCAAGCATGGCCACCACTTTAAAGGGAATACTCCGCATTGGAATAAGCGAACAAAACGTAATTCCTGCCTGCGCAAAAACACCAGTTCTGCTTACCATACCAACACCTTTTTGAAAGCTGTATTTAAAGAGCGGGAAGCTTACCTTATCAGTCAAAAACTCATTTAATAAATTGTATCGTTCAATTTGTTTGAGCAATTCCGTATAAGACTCCTCTTCTTCATTGGATGCGTCAAAAACAAGATTTAACAGGGTAGGTTCTACATAAGTCACCCATTCGGCTAGTGTCCTGGCATTATCCCTTTCTTTGATGGCAGCAATCAGCACCTCCATAAAATGTCCAAAGCGAATCATTTCCAAGGCATCATTGCCTTCCACCAAATCAAGTGGGAACAAGCCGTCCTCCGCAGTCTGGTATTCCTCTTCCCCACTCATGCAAATCCCATACATAATACGCTGATAGGCATGGTTCCAACTGACGTAAATACTGTCGTCAGTTCTTTCCCCATCCATCCCGAATCTAAAGTTTGCCTGATTGATCACCCTGCGAATCAAAGTTACATCGGTAAGCTGGAAGCGCTTTCTGATGAAGGCGGAGTCCAGCAATTGTATGACCTGTTCTGCCTTGAAATTTTCCGCAGACAAATCCATGATCGCTAGCAAGGCCCCAGCAATACTGTCATTCGCAGCAAAGCTTTCATCAGCAATGGTAAACGGAAATTGATGTGGTGCATGCTGGAAAACCGCGCGGATGTAAGGCGCATAAGTATCAATATCGCTGACCATGACTACGATATCCCGTGCTGAAAGCTGTTCCTTACGATGGTCTACCAGATGAACCAGGTAATTATATAGTGCTTCCACTTCCCTGACTGGCGTAAAACCAGCGCTGATCACAATGGATTCATCCTTTAATTCCTCTTCGGTAATCAGCTTTCTTTCCAAATTGCTTCGGTTATGGATGATATCGGCCTTAATTTTATTCAGCAAAGTAAGTTCAGGTGTTTCCACCGGGCCAATTATGTTAAGGTCAGCCGTGCTGTGGTACCTGTTCAATAAGGTGAAGAAATTCCTGGTTACTCCGGCCCAGCTTTGCAAAAGCGGATTCTTTATTTCATTGTTATTTACAGACCAATCAATGCTTGGTGCTGGATTCAGGACATAAAAAGTAACGTCAATGTGATTTGCCATCTCCGCAAACAGTTCCATATGAAAATCTGTAAGCACCGACAAACCAGCCATTCGCAAGCTTGGCATTGAGTTTTTCAACTTTTCCTGATTGACCGGGTCTTTTATGGAATTCAAAATAAAATCTGCCGTGAAGGTTTTATCCGGCAGACCACCATCCGCGGCAGCACGGGCATTTAGCCATAAATACATTTGCCATTCTTCCTGCTCCAGTCCCGTTAAGCTCTCTTGATTCCAGCTTCTGATCAACTCGGGACGGTACATTTGGTATTGATCAAACAGATCCGACACCTTTTCGGCAAGGGCCAGGCGCTTTAAGTCCTGATCCTCCAGACCTGTACCATAGTAAGCGGCAATCGTTTTAAATCTATTTATAAAATCCTTATCCCCCAGCAAATGGTATATTAACCAGCTCTGGTTTTGAGGAGATAGACTTTGCTGGAACTTGCCCCCTAAAATCCTGTATACCTGATGAATCAGGTCGTTGGGTTTCAAAAAGCGGATGTTAGCGGCAATCCCTAAGTTTTCGGCCATCTGCAGCTTAAGCCAGCTGTCCATGCCTGCAGTTTGAGTTACTATATAATTGGGTTGAAATACAGACTTCTTTTCTGCTTTCAAGTCCAGACATAGTTGTTTGGTTAGTTCCAACAAAGAATTGGAAACCTGTATTTTAAGCGCCATAGCTCATCTGATTAATCTTGTAAAAATCGTTGGGCAATTCCTGAAGCACGTTGTACCCGGGCAGCAGCAGTACTGAAAATCACATCTGTAGTTGCCTGCACAAAGATCTTAGACTTTGCACGGGTAACACCGGTATAAAGCAGTTCCCGTGTCATCATGGCGATATTCCCTGAAGCAGGCAACACCATCAATACCTGATCAAATTCAGAACCCTGACTTTTATGAATCGTCATGGCAAATACCGTTTCCACATTGGAGATCAATCCAGGAAAGATCTGCCGCAACTCACCAGCACTATTTTCAAACCAGGCCTTTAACCCCCCCTTGTGATCCGGACGAATGATGCCAACGTCGCCGTTAAACAAGCCCAATGCATAATTGTTACTGGTGATGATGATGGGGCGATTATTGTAAAACTCTCCTTTCAGGGTAATCAAACCCTTATCCGACAGGTATTTTTCTATTTTCCGATTGGTGGCATACAAGCCCTGTGCTCCTTCACGAATGGCACAAAGTACCCTTAACTTATTCAGCTTTTTTAGAGCAAGCTTGATGTCTTTTTCGGTGATGAAAGCTTCATAGCCGCTGATAAATTTTTCAAATACTGAATTGTTGAATTCCGTATCAACACAGACTTCCGGATCAGCATTAGGCAATAACATTTCCTGGAGGTCTGGGACACTATTATTGATGATGGATTTGCTGAACCTTCCAATGCCTCCATCAAGCTTAAAGCGGTGACTGGTTTTCAGCTCCACGATATGCTCGAACAAAGGGTGAATAGAAAGGTCATCGATGGTGGATTGATAAGTCGCCGGCAAAATGCCATTCAGGTTATTGATGAGGGCTGTCCGTTCTTTACTAAATATGTTCAATGCTTGTTGTGACTGGCAAAGATCGCCAAACAAACTTCCAGCCTCCACTGAAGCCAGCTGGTCTTTATCACCCAACATAATCAGTCTAGTTTTAGGGGCTATGGCATCCAATAGTTTTGCGAAAAGCGCCACACCAATCATGGAAGACTCATCAATAATTACCACATCATAATCCAAGGGATTATTTTGGTGATGCTTAAAATGTGGTGAGTTGGCCTGTGCCTTCAACAAGCGGTGAATGGTACTCGGTTCTTGTGCCGTCAAACTAGCTGCAATCAGTGGATCAATCTGTGATGCAGCCGCTTTCAATGATTCAGCCATACGAGCCGCTGCTTTACCCGTCGGCGCCGCAAGTCCCACTTTCATCTGGGGATCTAGCTTGTATAAAACGGATAATATTTTGGCTACCGTGGTGGTTTTACCTGTTCCTGGTCCCCCGGTAATGATCGTGAAATTATTCAACACCGCCGAAATGGCTGCTGCATGTTGCCAGTCGATCGTATCCAATCCATCTGCATTTTTTGACCCTTTCGGAAACAAAGAATTGATGAAGTCTTTCTGCTGCATTAATGCGGCTGTCCGATTACGTTCCAGTGCTTTTTCATCCAGAACAAAATTTTTGATCCGGTTCAGGATCATTGTTTCATAGTGAAAGTAGCGCTGCAGGTATAAGCGGTTCTTGTGTAACACAAAAGGTTGTTTATTTTGACCATCAGCAGAAACCATTGCTTCTGAACGCAATCGCTCCACTAGGTTTTCAGGCCAATGGTATGGTGCGGGTAAATTTGGTGGCTGGGCATCCCATTCCTCCAGATCAATGCATATATGGCCTCCACTTAGGTGGCGTGAGAGCAGATAGGCAACCGGCTGCAAAGTTCCGCCGGGAAAGAAAGCAGCGAACTGCTGGTGTATGTCGTTATTAGTAGTCATGGAGAGCGTTAAGTAGTTATATCAGCAATGAAATTGCTTGATTATGATGTTAAGGTATAAAGATATTTAATCATAATGAAGTTAAATTTATTATTTCTTAAAGTAATCCAGTTTTCGCATTGGTGCAACCTGAGGCCAAAACAAGATATTGAAATATTCAATCAATACCTGTTTGATAAAATAAAAGGTACGCTTGTCCTCTTCAAACATTATATGATCAAACGTGGACCACATTTCTGTACCCACGCGTATTTCATTGGTCGACTTTTTGATTTGGATGACACATTCATCATCTCGAAGGAAGAAAATAAAAATCGGGGTAATTCTTAAAGTCAAATTCTAACTATAGTCCTTAAAAAAATTCAAGGTATTTTTCTTCATGTGTTAAGTCTCCAAGATCAGGGCAAACATATTTGTATTCTGGTTTTGGCCATGATTTGTTTTCTAAGGTCTTTTTTCCATTTTTTTACTGGCATATTTTTTGATTTAATAATTCATTAATGGGTTCTATTAATAGAAGTCTTATTTTATTTAATGTTGAGATCTTATTTATTATCCTCATACTGATTTCAGATATATTTAAAATCGGAATAAAATTACTATAAAGACCTTTTAAGAACCTTTTTTAGGTCTCACGTTTAAGATTTCAAGAAACCTCCCGCTGCCACCACTTTAGCATCACTATAACTGATTGTTCAACAAAAGGTGGTAAGTCTTTTATATTTAAATCCTGAAAATGCACTTAATTCATTATCCTATTCAAAAACATATGAGCTTCTAAAAGCGGTAGGTCCATATTTGACAAAACGGCATGTGTTTGAATGTGCAATTCTTCAGGTGAAAGAGCCTCATTTTTATCAAGGTAATTATGTTCAAAAAGATATTCCTCTAGTTCTTCTGCTTTAGATTTATTAAATCGAAGCACATTACCTTCTTTAAGTGATTTTATTAATTTCTCAGGATTATTATTAAGTTCTTTTAATTTTGAATCAACCTGATCAATAAACTTGGCAGATACACTTCCAGAGTCTACTAAAACCTGTCTATCAATAGGTATAGGTCTCCCCTTTTTATATTGGGTCTGATAAAAATTTAATAACTCTACCTTAAGATTAATGTTCTTAAGAAGAGAATCAACAACTGATTCTAGTTTACCATCATGTTTCAGAAAGCTTTGAAGCTGTCCATAACATTGGATGCTTCTTTGCAAACACACATGCAACAATTCATTGTCCTCAATTAAATAGGACAAATAAAGCTGTTCTGGTCGGTCCTTAAGCAAGTTGTACTTTCTTGGGTTCAACAGTTTATGATATTCCTCATTTGAATGACTTCCCGGAGGAATAACGGTATCTAAGTGCAAAGAAGGCTTGTATACCTGCGGAGTAGAATGGTAGTTTACCTGCTCATCTGCATTTCCTTTTAAAATATTAATTGTGCTTTGAAGATCCGGGTTGAGGGCCATATGTTCTTGCCATTTCTTTAATTCATCTTTTTGCGCCGTAAAATAAAAAACTTGGCGTCCGTCCTTACTGATTTCTATCAAAGCCTCAATAATTTGTTGTGCTCGGAGATCATCACTGTTCGCTAGTACCTCATCCGCTAAAATTGGAATTTTGACACCTTGTTCTTGACTTTCAATAAATGCCAGGCGGACTGCAAGTAGTAATTGAATCCTAGTACCAGACGATAAGTTATCGAGTTTTTGACCTAAGTTCAACACCGTATCTCTTGCTTTAAACCCATCACCTTTGTTCCCATTTAATATTAGTTCATAACGACCATGTGTAATGCGATTAAACAATTGATTTGCCCGAATAAATACTCGTGAGCGATTTTGTTCCTGGGTTTCTTTCTTGAGGCTATTAACAATCATATTTCCTGTAACAGCTGTTACCGTATTGTGGTAGTTCAGCTCAAGGTTATCAAGTGCTAAATCTTTTTTCGTTAATGCATCTTCAAGCTCACATCCCTGCTTTTCCCTGCCAATATTGGTCTCGATTTTTGCAATTAGAGTGTTTAGGCTTTCAGTCTTATTTGCCAGATCTGTAAACCTTTCTTTACGCTCTTCAGCTTCTTTAATTTTCAGTGTAGATGTAGATAATGCTTTTTTTACTTCAATAAAAAATGCATGATTATGTAACAAAGTTTCTTTTTCAATTAAACGACGTCCTGCTTGTTCAAAATCCTTTTGAAAAAGGTCATATTCATCCTTTTGAGCTAAAAACAACTTTAATTCATCGTTTGATCCAAAGACTAAATTCAGGTTAGCATAAATGGACTTCAAGCTTTCAACGTCTTTAATTCTTAAGCGTTGTTGCTCTGCATATTGAACGTCTAACCCTTTAATCTCTCGCACAAAAGCATCACGCCTATTTTCATCATTTTGTAATTTATTCAAAATCGCCTTTGATTCTTGTACGTTAGATGCTGGAGCATGAAACTCAGTCAGTAATAAATTAATGCGGGCCAAAATTTTTAAAAAAGTCTCGTTTTCTTTTTCATGGGAAAGACGTTCAGCCTGGAGTTTATTATTCTGTTTCTGCCATTCTTGCAAGTTTTTTAAAAACCAATACAATCCAGAATATTTTTCAATATTTTCGACTGTCAATTCTGGAAAATCACTAAGTATATCTATCCAACAGCAGCGCTTAGACTCTAGGGCGACTATTTCGGGTTGTAATGTTATTAATGATTCGTGTAAATCGATGAGCTGGCGACTGATTTCATTCTGCTGTTTTACCTCCTGAAGTTCTTTATGTAACTCTTCCAATCTCTTGGAAACATGCTCTTCTTGCCATAGAAATGGTTCTCTTAGTCCTGTTTTTTTATAATCCTCCTCACGAGTTCTTCGAAGATTGTCCTTTTTCGAATTTAAACTTATTAGCAGACTATATACAAGCATCGCCAGCACACCTATTAAGCCTATCCAGCCAATGTAAAAGGTCAAGGGAAATGTAATTATAGCAATACCAAATAAAACCCATAATTCACTTATTGAGGAAGTCGAGGAAGGTGTACCTTTCACAAACCAAATTGATAGTATACGGATACCAGCGTCTAAAGTCTCTACTGAATGCAGCGCTTCTTTTTTATCTTTATTTAAGTGTTTAATTTTGTACTCAAGGGTCTTTTTTTCGCCTAGTAACGCATGGGCTTCTGAAAAAAACTCATCCAAATCATGAACATTTGCTAAATCCAACTTTGCAAGGTCTTCGGCCTTAAGGTCAGTAAAAAGACCATTGAGAACTATGTTTGTTTCGCTTTCACACTTGAAAAGAGCAAGGCGACTATGCTCTAAGTTTCGTTCTAAAATATCCAGTTTATCGATATTTTCTCTCAATGTGTTCAAAACAACTTTGTCAATCCCTTCAACTGGTATTTGCAGTGACAACAAATCACTTTTCTTTTCAACTATGTCGCCTTCGATTTTTCTAATACGCTGATCAGTCTCATCGATTTCCTTTTCTAACCTAGAAACTTCTGCGTATTCATTTCCAATCAATTTCGTCAGCTGTTGCGGATAGGATGATTGCTGTGCTTTTTGATCTTCAAACTTCTTTTTAGCCACAAGGAAATCTATTACGCATTCATAGAGCTGAACTAAGTTTGAAGCATTTTTTGCTTCTCTATATTCTTCATATAGTCTGGTTAGCTTTTTTTCTTCCTGCTGCAAATCAGTTTGCTTTTTTTCAATTTCAATAATTTTTTTGCGTTCAATTTCAAAACTCTTAAATTCTGTGAGACCTAGATTGGGTATGGTGGCTTTAAATCCAAGTACATCATGTGCCATGTGAAGATCGTAACCACCAATTGCTTCACGCATAATCTGATTTGCTAAATCTTCATCATTATCTTTAATAAGTTCATGCAGTGCAAGAAAATAACGTTTAGATTCATCATATGCGGGAAGACTGAGCAAGGAATCTTCCACGCCATTGCATTGACAACTATAATGTCCATTATCTATTTTTATATCCCATACCTTATCATTTATGACTAGCCTACATTCAACATGAATATTGTGTATGTTCTGTTTCCAGATCATTTGTCGAATTATTCGAGCAATAGAGCTTTTACCTGAAGCATTTGGACCAGCGATGATATTCATATTCGCTGCTAGGGATTTCATAGATTCCATTCCTCTAGGAAAGCCAGGCATTTTATAGATAGAAAGTTCTTGAATAATCAGAGGGGGCCTTGTCATATTAGTTTCGTTCAGTAATTTGGTTCATTAATTCACCGAGTAAACGGTTACATTCATCCTTTATAATTTTTCGAGCATTCACTTCGCTAAGTTCCAGTTGTCTTGTTTTCAAAGAAAGTGGATTGTAAACCCCTGCACGATTAAGGCCCTCTATCTTTAAAACCCAATCTTTTGTTAAATTATCCAAAAACGGCGTAGTTCTTTCCTCTTCAATAGATAAGATCGTATTCGCCAATATTCCGGCTGGAGAGGCTTGTTGAGCCAATGTTACTAAATCTATGACGTTTGGACTTATTTGACTATCTACTTTTCGAATGCCTACAATAGTGCCAGTTTCCAGTCTCACACTGTATTCAATGATGGTTCTTTTCCAATCGTCAATTTTTTTTGCATAGCTACTCTTTCCAATAAGTTTTATATGATAAACCAAAGATTTAACTTCTTCAAGCTGCTCTATCTTTTCTTCAGCATCCTTATTTAAACTGTATATTACTTTTTCACGTAGCTGGCTTTCTTCATCAACACCGGTAATATTAATGGATAGATATTCATAACGGACGGGAGACATTCGGATCTTTTCAATTTTCATAGGCTGATTAGGCTCGACGACAATTAATAAAGGACCATGTATATCTGGCTCCTTGGCACTCAATGCATGAGGTGATCCTGTATACCAAACTAATGGGTAGTCTGCCAATTGTTGTGGTTTATGGATATGCCCAAACAACCACAGATTGATATTACTTTTCAATAACTCATCTAAACGAATCGGTGCATATGGGCTGTTAGCTATATCAATATCTCCATGCAAAAGACCAATAGTTTGAAAATTAGAATCAATAAGTGAGGGGTCCCAAGTGAGCATTGGACTTTCTTTGACGAATCTCTTTGCAAATGACCACCCTACAAATTGAATCGTTTGCTCTTTCTTAGTAAATTTAAGAACTTCCCAAGTTTCGTTCTGACCAAGTAAATACACATGCTGATTGTTACCATTATTGATGATTTGTGGCAATACATCAAAATCATGATTACCTGCAATTAAATACACTTTTATATGATGCTTCCCTAATCTATCAAATGCTTCTTGTAATGGCCCATAGGCTTCAAAAAAGCGATTGTCCCGATCTACAATATCACCACAAAGCAACAGAACATCTATACTCTTTTCAATACAATATTCAACTATTTTATTTAATGTAACCTTGGTTGAAGCGTGCTCTCCTATAACACCAGAAGATCTTTTTCCAAGATGTAAATCTGAGGTAGCTAAAATTTTAATACTCATATTATTCTGTATTACTTTATTAATATTAATAAACCCAAACTGCTGTGCAAAATAGCAGTCTACAATAGCATGAGCGGACCTTAACTTCGGTATCTTGATCCAACATCATTGATCTTAAACGTTTCGAAATTTATATCAGTTACCCGCATAGTGATTCAAAATACCCTTGACAATATTAATGTCCTTTTCCTTATTCCGTACAATTCTATTTCTTTTGTCGTATTGAAAATCAAAATATGAAATTTCGATTAATCGAATACCGTTTTGTGGCAAAACGTCACGCCGTCTTTGATCATAAATTTCCCGCTGTTCTCCTCGATGTACACCGCTAACAGTCATCACATCAGGTTTATCAAAATGTTTAACCGCATTGGTGTGCTGTGTTTCTCTATATTCCACTACCAAGCTTATTGAGGGATAAAAAATATCCACAGGTAATTTTGTTCCAGCATCGCCGCGTAGAAATTCGAAATGATGTTGACGCATACCTTTTTCTCCTAGAACTTCATCGCATAAATCTAATACGTAAATCTCATCGTTAGCTTTCTTATTCGTCTTAGTGGTGCTATTTACTGCTGATTGTTGTGTGGTTGTTTTCACCCAGGTTGAGCAATTTCCATCACCGTTTCTAGCAAAAAACCAATGTGTGTTCTTTAGTTTCCGTTCTGCGATTACAAATGGGATCAAATGCAATTGATTTGTCGAGTCTAGCCCTCTAAGAAGTTTACGAATAGGTAGGCCTTTCTTTTCATCTTTTTCAAAAACTCCCGCATTGATAAAATTTGGCATCAAATTTTTCGCAGGTACAATGGCGACAGATGAATTTGCAGCGAAATATTGGTTTAAAACTTGTGAGATGAGCGTTATTTTTTCCATTTTTGTCTAAAATACAGGTGAATTTATTTCAATAATTCATTAATTTCCTCAATCGTTGATGAAATTAGAAATCGCAACAGCTGTAATTTCATTCGCTTGCTCCCTCGGAATAAAAACTGTCTTTTTTGCTCCCATTCTTGTGAACCAGTCCTCCCAGTAATTCTTCAGGATTTCAAAGTCGCGCTTCTTTCCTGCCCAAGGTATCTTAGTGAACGGTACCACATTCCGTTCGCTTACCTCACATACCATAATAGAAGTATTTGATAAATCAATATTCACTTTCGGAATATTCAAGCCATTTGCGGCGATAACCTGTTGTACGTTACCAGCGTCTACAGCATTGTAGAGCTGTTTTTCGTAGCCAATCAGTCTTGTATCTGCCTTTTTGCCTTCAGCCTCTAGGTATCCATCAGTAATGATGATGACCTTGTTGATGTAGGTATCAAAAAAAGTTGATTTTTGCAATCTTGAATCCAGATATTGTCTGAAGTAGTATCTATAGTCTGCTCCCAAAGGTTTGGTTTTTGCCAACTGGTACATTTCGGTAATTGCAGAATTAAAAGTTTGGTCCTTATCCGGGGTGAAATATAAGATGTTGCTTTTTCCCTTGTGGGTAGATAGGTCGTATTGTAGCTGGTCGGCAACCCTATTGAATTGGCCGCTTGCCTGTTCCCGGTCAGTGACGTCAATCATAAGTCTATCGTTCGAATCTTCTTTCAGTCTAGTTGTTTTGACGAAGGTTTTCCAGGCTGCATTAAGTACAAAGATGTCATTTTGGATTTGGTCTGGATTGTTTACCGTATCAAGAATTCTTCTCGATAAGTCAGGAATAATTATCACATTTAAGCTTTTCGGGGCAGGTGGTAGCCATCCCATGCACTCTTGCTTTTCGTCTTCGTTGAGATTGAATCCAGTCAGCTTCGTTCTAATTTCCAAAAGAAACTCTTCATCTTGATATAGCTCGGCCTTAAACTTGTGCCATACCATTTCAATGTCTTTTTTATTGTAACTTGTCTCCAATTCTTTAAGAGCCTGGCTCTGTAATGATGGCCTTGTAAGCCCATATATAAACATACAGAACACCCCAACAAAAGCTAGGAGTATGTAAATCGGTCTTTTGTTTTTTTTCTTGTTGTATTTGATTTCTTTAGCTTGCATGAGTACTATCTAAATTTAGGTTTGCTATTTTATTGTTTAACCAGGTGTTTTGTGCTGTAATGGCCTCATTGATCTTAATTAAAGCCCCTTGTTGACCTAGAGAACCGTTTGTATAGGCCTGCCATCCTCCCATAAACTCACCAAGTGATCCTCTCAATGATGATATGTTGACCGGTATTACGCCGTTTTCGTAGCCAATTATGTCCTTGCCAAGTTCAGAGATCTTGTTTTCGCTGTTCATGATATCACTGTTGGCCTTATGAATTTTAGTGGTGATTTCCGACAATTCTTCACGTTTATGTGAGATCTTGGTGTTGATGTTTTCTACCAGCAATTTAATCTTTTCGCTTTCTGTTTTTAGATATGAGTGGCTTAGAACGAAGTGGAGCAGGAAGCCCCAGATGACGTATACTACAAAACCTAAGATGAGTACCAAATAGAAGTTGATGTCACTATAAATCATATCAAACTTCCAGGTCTCGGTAGTAAGTCCTGAATTAAATTCATTGGTATGTACACCCTGTGAGATTTTATATCCGATAAATGCATCGGCGATGAATGTAACAAAGAGCAGCAATCCGATAAGTAGAAATTTTTGAGGTTTGTTAGCTGCTACCAGTTTTTTATTTGTATCCAAGGCGTCGTGAATAAGAAATCCCAAACCGAGAAAAATCACTGGGAAGAGGATGATAATAGCGATTACCCCACCCCCTTTGTTCATTGCGTCGGTAAATACGTCTGGATTAATGAACCCCAGGCTTCCTTTTTTGATACCATAGAAAGCAGAATATCCCGATGATGAATAGAACACCAATAAATATAATGTCAGCAGCATGGTGATAAATGCACCAATGATAAAAGGAGTAGTGTCACCTGTCTCGCTATCTCCATTGCGTATCTCTAATTTTTCAAACTCAAGTTCCTCAATCTCTTTCTCTTTGCCTTCTTTTGATATTTTCAAAGATGATTGCGAGGCAATAAAATCATTTTTAATGTTTTTTTCCTGCTGAAGTTCAGCTTTCAGTTTACCAATCCTGTCCTGAAGTCCCCTCTCGTCTAGTCGCTGTTCGTTTAGAAACTGGTCATATACGTTATCAAGGTAACCCTGTATTGCACTAGGATTTGATTGGGAGCGCTCGGCTGAGTGAAAACCGTACTGATTAAGGGATTGTTTAGTTAATTCTCCAACTGCTGTGGGAATTCCAATTTTGGTGTCTGGCATTTGTCTTGCGATATTTTGTTAGTTTTATTTAATTTGTCATTCTAGGTGTAGTCGAAACTTTAGTTATGTGAATTTTGAGGCCATTAATTCCGTTTGGGAAGATCTTTTTTTCCATAAGAATCCCTTTTGCCTCTGGCAGCCGTTACTAAAATGTAAAGTCATTTCTAAGTTTTTAATAGAGTCGTTTTCACCTTTTCACTTTCGGATTCACTTAGTCGGTAGGCTTCTTGTTTGTCTCCAGCTAAAAAAATAGTAAACAGCCTAGCGTTTACAATACAATCAAAAAAATGATGTGATTGGCTAATGTTAATATCCATGATGAGAGCATTAATTTTTCAAGTAGGCAACAGTAAACTCCTTAAGCTTACAGTTACGCCTACCTAATCAAATTGAAATATAGTGCTTTTATTATTAAATAAATTAATTTTATAAAAAATTATCTTCGTGAAATATAGTAGCGCAATGTATAGCACCAACCTTTGGATTTTCATGAAGCAGTTCTTTCGACTGAACGACAGATCAAGAAACTGAAACAGCAGCTTCCTCTTCAACTAAATTCGCCTCTATGAAGCTAACCAGTTTTTTTGTCTCTGCAATCGGATCTATCCACCAGTTAGTGGACCAGATGCGATAAACTTTTATTCCTAAACCTTCAATGATATTTTGCCTATGCAAATCATACCGGTATGCTTCTGCAGAACTATGATAACTTTTACCGTCACACTCAATAGCAAGTATAGGTTGTTGGAACTTATCCATTACCATCATATCAATCCTAAATCCCCCAAGTCTACACTGAAGTTGAATATCTACCTCAGGCAAATGCTCGTTTAAATAATCTAAAACTTCTTCTTCAAAAACCGACTCTGTATTTCCAGTGGACACAAAATCGGATCGTTCAAGCCCCTTTTTAGTATCGTTATTTTGCTCTAGAAGAGACAAGATGTTCTGCCTTGCCGAATCATTCCTCAGGCTACAAGACTCAGCATAAGCCAGATAAGCATAAAAAACCGCTTTACCTTTGTTTCCAGATGTTGTTAATTCCTGTTCATATTTCGAATAATAAATTGAAGGTATAGAAGTTAGCAGGTAAAGATTACATTTTGCACGGGTTACAATAACGTTCAGAAGCTTGTACCCTTTTTCCTGATTTATTGGACCAAAGTTTTGAACAAATTTTCCGTTAATATTATATCCAAAGGTTGTAGAAATGATGATAATATCCCTCTCGTCACCTTGTATATTTTCTAAGTTTTTCACAAACAGGCCTGACTTGTTCAATGCCGAAATCTTATTATACGCTATTTCCGACTTCTCAGAAGCCTGAAAAATCAGTTCGAAAATTAAATTCCTCTGCTGAATGTTAAAAGTGGCGACACCAACTGAAGGATAGATACCATCTATGTTTGGCTTTATTTCGTTTAACAGGATCTCGACAACTTTCCTAGCTTCTGCTGGATTAGTGTTATCCTCATAAAGACCATTTAAGGAGATGAAGGATATAGGCTTGTATGCTTCCCTTGCCGGCATCGGCACCAATCTGGATTCGTAAAAAGCTGCATTTGAAAAATCAATAAGATAAGGGTGTCGTGATCGATAATGAAAATTCAAATAGCTAAACTTATAACCCTCATCATCTGCAAATTTCAACAACGACTCTTTATCTGCGGCATCAATATCATTTTCGATTTCTTCATCATCGATGCTTTCCAATGTGTTTAATACACCTTTAGTTGCAAAAGAATCAGACGGAGGCATCTGGTGGATATCACCTGAAACGACTTTATATTTACCTCTTAAAAGTGAAGGAAAAGTATCTTCGATTTTCAATTGACTTGCTTCATCGAAAATAACATAATCAAATAAATTTTCTTCAAGAGGAAGAATTGAAGATGCTGTTGACGGATTTACAAACAATACCGGAAAAATATTAGTGAAAAATTCAAAGTCATTACCAATAAGCTTGCGTAATGAGTTGCGTACTGGATATTTTTTATTTTTCGCAAGATTATACAACTGCTTCAGCTCTTTTTTCTGTTTTTGGTTAATACTATTAAGACTCGTCTCCCTCCATTTATGACAAATAGCACCAACTTGACTACTCCGTAATTCTTCGTCTGCATCTTTAAGTTTTAATAGCTCACGATCGTCTTTGATCACCTCACCTACCGACAACTCATTCTCTAATAGTAAATTATGAAAATACCAACCCTTGAAAATTTTCAACCAATCTCCATCCTTGCATTTTGATAATTCATTTAGCAGTTGACGATAATGATCTGTTTCCACCGACATACTATGACTTTTCCAATTGTAATAATCATTGAAAGTGCTGTAATTATTTAATATCTCTGAATATAAGGAACTGATTGGCCGCAAATTCTCCTCGACAGATTTATAGAAGAATTTGTCTACAGGAAGACCCAAATCGCGGTCTAAGATCCGGGAAGAGTCTTTAACAAAATTACTATACGATAATACAATATCCTTGGCTTCCTTTTTTGCAGATGCAAATTTTTTATTAAAAACTGAAACTAATCGATATATTAAACCGGCCTGAACACTTTTTTCGATCAAGCTTGTCTCGTACTTTTGCTTGATCTCTGCAATTTTCTCTAGTATTAACTGCAACTCTCTGGTATTGCCTTCAATTAGATTGCGAAGTTCAATGGCTCTTTTTTGCGAAAGGTTTTCGAGGAAAAGTTCTTCATTCAAAGATTCATAATCTTGTTTAATCTCTGCAATTTGCTTAAAAAGGTTCTGAGAATCGGACAACAGACTGCATAGATATTCAAATTCTTCGAAAGTTAATTTGAGTTGATGATTTAGGAAGTTCTTCATCACAAGTCTTGATTCACTTCCGTTATTATGTAAATACTCCGAGACGGCCTCTTTCCAGGTGTAATCAGAAAAGAAAGGTTTTCTTGTGTTATTAAGCTTTTCCACTATCTTGCCTCTAACTGCCACAAAGCGATTATGAAGCATTTGATGTTTGCTTAAATTTATGTCGCCCGGTATCGAATGCGGATCGTCAATTAATGTGCGAATGTGAGTAACAATTTTCTTTCGATCTTTATTTATATCATCAACAGTTGCACAAAGATGACCTAACCCAAGTTTACTCAAGTTATTAAAGAGCACTTCAATAGCAGTTTTTTTCTCACAAACCACCAGTATTTTCCTTCCGTAGGCAAGTGCGTGTGAAATTATAGCTGTTAGGGATTGACTCTTGCCAGTTCCTGGTGGCCCTTGTATGATTACTTTTTTGTTCTTGAGAAGATTATTCAATAGCTCCTCCTGACTAGGATCAACGTTATTAGCACTTGCTATAAATTCATCCACGAAACAATTTTCGGGAGGAAGGAAACTAAACCTGTCATAACCTGTAATCAATTCTTCAATATCCTTGATTATAGATTCTTTCTGGGAACGGTAGAGGCCAAATACCCCACTCCACTTGATCCAGCATTGTTCAGCAGTTCTTTTACTTAATGTATTTCTATCTTCACAAACTGTAAACTTCCCTAGTGAATCAATTTTGGTGCTCTTTAGTTCACTTAATGAATAATTGATAATATCAATAAGTTCATCACGACTTAATATACCATCTTCTAACTGTTCTTCTTTGATTCCGGTAACATCCAATTTTTCATCGTTCTTTAAGTATGCCCGAAGCTGAGGATTAAATACAATATCATCTTCGTCCGATCTACTTATTGTATAGGAATTATTGTTTCTTGCATCGATTTTAATGTCTAAGCGCCAGATTACCAAAGGAGCGACAATCACTTTTGTCTGATCCTCCCTTGACCTTTTTACTAATAATGGATAGCCAAAGCCAAAGGTTTTTACTCCATGCTCTAAGAAATCACTCTCATTCTCTAAATAGATATTTTCTAGCCTTTTAAAAACCAAGTCAATTAAAGCTAACACTTCTTCTTTGGCCCTACTTAAGTTGATTCCTTTTGAACTGATTCTAAAATCGAAATTCTTATTACTAAGAAGTTCCGTAAGAAACTGTTCACCTAAATCAGAATTTACATGCTTCAGGAGTGAGATGTCCAGGCGTTTATTGCTCTTGCCGGGAACAGCATTTAAATGAATAGATCTAATGTTTCCAACCTTGAGCTTCTGCTCTAAAAATTCAATAAATTGCTTACTGGGTTTCAATGTCAAAATTTTAGTGTTAATTATAATGTTTCAAATATGATGAGATTACATCTTTTTCAATGCAATGGTAATGATAAAACTTACATTTCACCATTTTAATATTTTTATGTTAGTACCATTTTCTTTTTATCATTTATTACTCTCAATACAAAAGGAAAAAACGCCTACTTATAGCACTTTAACAATTTAAATAATTGCACACTTCCCTAAAACGAAAGGTAAAATTCAACTCATAATACCGTACACTAGCTAATGAATTACCCTTATATTTTTTGGATTGGTTTTAATATATTCAGTTACGATCTTACCCAGCTCAGATTTCTGATCATCAATACCAATATATATTTTATCCATTGCTCTGGTTAGCGCCATCAAAGCCCAAGTACCGGCAAACATCAACTTACGATCCTCGTTGCTGATTCCTAATCTTTGCATCGCTTTCTCCCTTTCCTCTTCAATCAGAAATTTTTCAGCATCCGGATGAACAAGCTTGTTTGAGAAGAAACGATCGAGACTAAAACATGCAACGGTCCATGCTTCGAGTCCTCGACATGATTCATAATAGATCAACCTGCATTCATTAGGAGAAGGCAACCCTAGCTTATTTTTATCATCAACTGCACCATCCCAAAGCATGACATCATCCTCTTGGAGTGTTTCAGAATGCTTCCAATATTTTCTTGGTCTGAAGAACGACTCCTCAATATTTCCGTATTCATTGATTATTGCTGAAGATTGCCGAGCTGAACCACCTATTCCAGCAGTTTTAGCTTCAGAATCTATTAGCATGATCAACCCTTCATATGGTGTGCAACCAGTCAAATCAGCGCCTTTCAGCAATTTATCCATCTCTGTCTTAACCATCTCACTATTAGGAATATGCCTAAAATCGAAAATAATTTCGCCCTGGTCTTCCGAATCAAGCCCCTGAAGACCGAGTGGAATATTACATCTTTGGGCAAGATAATTACAGAAATCAAGAATAGACTTTTTGACTCTATAAGACTTGCGCCCTTTTTTGTACCATGTTACCTGATCCAACGCCGGGTCACCATTTACCTCAATCATCGTAGCGACAGGGATATCATCTGGACTGAATATGCTAAATTGGCTTCGATCATCAGCGACAGCTTTTTTATGGGTTTTTCGACGATTCGGGCTCCCAATTAGTTTTCTATTACTGAAAAAATTCCAGTTGCATAGTTCAACATGCCTAATTAATTGTTCATAGCCTCCACTACTAACCACCACATTGTTAAACCCAAAAATTGAAAGCAAAATCTCACGTTCAAGTGGATGACAATCTTGGGCCTCGTCAACAAAAAGGATTCTTTTCCGTCTACGCAAGGCCAACCTGGACTTAATATTTATTAAAAACTTCTTCTCGTCAATTTTCATTCCATGCTCATCGTTGCCATGGCCCTTTTCAGAAAGATTCATCAGATCATCGAGCAGCACATACTTACTCTCTATATTATATTTTTTGAAATACTCATCAGGACTTCGGATCGCTAAAAGTGTGTCCTCAAGAACCTTATAATAGTCCGATAAAAAGATCTTATCTCCTTCCATTTTGGAAAGCAGCTCTTTTTTAAAGTCAAAGAAATTCTTTAGCGTAGCATCGATCTTGGGGAAATCGAATGCCCGCTCTTTATTGATGTAATTGGCGACATCGATTCCAACTTCAATTACTCCACGCTCAAGCTGGCTATTTTGGAAAGCTGTTTTGAGTGGAGCAATAATTTTATAATCCATTGTCTCCATCTGGTTTTTGGCCAAAAAATCTTTAATGAACTGCCCTACAACTTTTACACGATTCTCGAGCAATCTCCCGACTTCCAAGATTCTAGATTCCGACATTAAATGAAGAAGTCCAATAGACCTCGACATTTTATGAATATAGCGATGTAGATTAGTGACCGAATGCTGACCTGGTTGGTGATCCAGGGTATGATCACGTTTAGATATATACGATTTTATTGTTCTCGCAATATCATATACCAAAAGCTTATTAAAAGTAAGAAACAGGGTATTCTGGCCCTGGTCAATGCAATGCATCATTGATAGTAAAATCTCACTGGTCTTCCCAGTTCCTGCCTTTCCCTCGATAATAACCATACGCTTTCCAAGATCCTCGAATATTTCATGTGAAGCAGAAATTTCTTTAGAGATCCGGGCAATCTTTTTTTGGGTGATGAAGCCAGTTGCACTATCCATTGAGGCCCGATCCACTATACGTTTTACGTCCTGAGCGATTAGATTGAAACCAATAGTCTTTCGCCACGGCGCATAAGAAATAAAGATATGCTGCTTACATTTTGTTAAATAAAATAATAAAGCTTTAAAACTGAAGCTCTCACTCACCAAATGTCCTTTGGTAGCCCACAATTTCTTATTAACAACAAAAACCAGTGGATGCACAAATAGATCATTCTTGTTGAAGTCACATTTGTCACCCAAATAATCTCTCATGCCATATCCCATTGAGGTGAGTTCCTCGGAATAATCCAGCACCTCATCATCAGCCCTGAAGTAATCATCTTCCACAACAATCTCAGCTTCCTCCCAATTTGGAATAACCTTAACCGGTATAACCAGGTTATGCAGGTAGACTATCTTATTTCTTTCGTCTCTATGTACTGAGTGATAATTTCCCTTGACATCCTCAACTGCAATCACCAGTAAAAAATCCACACCAATCTCGGTAGAAACATCGACCGGAAAGTTATTGAAGATAAACAACTCCGCATTGGAACAATTAGGCATGGAAGTACGCATTCCATCCTCAAATGAAGAATAGTCTATATAAGGATTTTTTCCATTGAAAGTATGGAAGCTCTTAGCCATAGATTAGTAGATTAAAATTTTAAACACATTGAGGCATTGTTCCATTATGGGCCGTAGCCGCGAAACAAGCTTGAATTAGATTATTAATTATTGAAGTCACCCTCTGATATTCCACTGGAATTAAATGCATTATCTGTAGAACCAGAAATCACATCTAGTCTTAAACTGTAACTTGGGATGCTATAGCCGTCTGAGGTTGTCTTTTTATAAAAGTCAAGAATGTCTTCTCCTCTTTCGTATAGCGCATTGTTTAAAAATCTACCCAAACATCGCCGTCCATCTAGTTTTGAGATCCAATCCCTACCATATGCAATTTTTAAATAATACCTTCCCTCAGGAATATTTTTTATGCGATAAGTATTCCCGCTGTTTATATATACGTAACGAACACATTTACCACCAGACAGAGACATCAGCTTAATAGCCACGTCCGTACCCCTACCTACAGAAACTACCAACTCATTGTCTAAGTCTCCATAAGCAGGCTTATAATTAAAACAGTCTGGCATAATACCATTAGAAATGGTTTGACGTTCCCAACCTTCTTCGAACAACTTTTCCTTAAGAATATTTTCCTGAGATTGCGGCGCTGTAATTGGAACACTTTTAACTTGAGGCTGAAATTCAAGCGCAATTTCTCCTTGAGGTGGCGGGGTTTGATTTGATGTATTGTCGGAGGATTCACAACTTGTAATTAGAATTATTACAGTTGCGATGAGAGCGGCAATTTGATTTTTCATTTGATGAGTGGTTAATTAAATTATTAATGTTAAAAATATAAACCAAAAAATTAAATTGTAATAATATGTAGGTTTATTTAACTAGTGATATAAGTAAAATTGTTAATCATTAGGGAAGCATCAAAGGTGGCTCATCACCTTAATAAGCATATTTTACAAGGCCGGTTGATGGTTTTTTGTTGAGCTTTTAGAACAACCATTTGCTGTTAAACTAGACAAGCTTGAAGATTTACTTCCACAACATTGGCAAGTATATCGTGGTTTTTCACTTCCTTCATAAAGTGCGTGTTTTTTCCCTTCTGGATTTCTTGAGCAACCATTCGCTGTTAAACTTGATACGCTTGAAGATTTGCTTCCGCACCATTTGCAATAAAAATTTGCCATATTAATTTTGGTATTTTAATTAGTGCCTACTCTTTTTGGTTTTCAGCTTGCCTGCCAATTTCATACACAGTTAAATTTCAGGAAAGCTTTGAGATAAATAAGAGCGCATGAGTTATTAAGCTCTGACTAAGATGCAGAGTATTGTTGTCTTGCGAATACGGGAAACCGTAAAGTATTCGCCCTTTAATTGAAGCAAGGACTAAATCACTCAGGGAGAATGAAAATACTGATAATAAAAATCGAACCGTAACTATCTATACATCCACTTTCTGAATTATTGGAAATTAAGTTACAAAAATTTAGAAGAGAAATTAAGCAGAAAGATCAGCTAGTTCAACAAGAATTCAGTTTGTTTAGGTTGAAACAATTTCTAGATGGACCTCAAATAGCAAACTTCAATTTTAGCGCTATCAAAAGAAATGCTGGCAAAAGGGTTAAGGAATAATATGACTAATCACGTCTCCTTACTTAAGCAAACTAACTTTTTTAAGGCCTTTAAAAACCATAGATAGTTGTAGCGGAAGTAAAAACCTTACGAATTTCACTACTGACACTGGAAATAAATTGCTAGAAATCAACAATTTAATGGTTTCGATTTCGATCATATATCGTTTTGTCGAAGACAGGACATGGCGAAAACTTCTGCTAGTTTCTGAAACTATAATTGCACACATCAGCAGCGCAATTAAACTATCATCTATCGAAGTTATTAGATTAAGGAATCGGATAGACGCATTTTATAAGCCAATAAGGTATTTCATATACTGAAATAGACTTACAAAAAGCTATTTCAGTATATGCCACATGAACATGAATACAAAAAATTATGGTTGTACAATAATGAAATTAACTTATTTTCATCTCAGACTTTAGCTTAAAGATAGTTGATAGATTATACACCTCTTTAACACGCGGACTTAAACCATTCTTAAATCCTTTAGAAATTACATCATAAGCTGAGTAGAACTTAAGCCCTTTTATTTTAGCAATTTCGCGTTGTTTTTGAAATTCAGATTCAATATCAGAATTGCAATCAATAGCATTGTTATACACATTTATTATGTGATCTAATGATAGATTCCAGGAATTATCTTCAACAACATTGATCCGATCAAAGATTTCTGGATTTTCTACCCTGATTCTATAACTCAACTCCTCTTCAAAAAGACAATATGCAGGCTCTATATCAGTTTTATTATTAATGCAATATATAATATGATCAATTTTATTCCTCTGAGCAGCAGTTAGTTTACCTTCAAACAAAACACCTAACTTCTTATAATACGCTGCTGTCCTTGCGAAAATCCTAACGTTATGATATATATTGGCAAAGTCTATTTCTTTAACTTTAGAATTCTTTAAATTCTTCTTTTTAAGCAAATCCTTAGAAATCTTATATTTATTAACCGTTTTAATGAAATTTTCTGTATTTATAAAATCTTTAACCTCTTTAGAAGCGGAGATTTTGTCCCACAACTCTTTTCTTTTTGAAAATTCACCAAAATCATCACTATCCGAATACTTTTTGATCAATTCATTCATTAAAGTCATTAGCTCAGTTAACATAAGAATTAAGGATTCTTCAAGTGTTTCTTTCATCCAAATTTTAGAGAGGTCAAATGCATCTGGGCCCTTATTGCCCGTCGTCGAATCATAAAGAGTAGCAATCGTATAAGGAACTACAGCAGAGCGTAGTTGCCCCATAGAATTCTTACCAGCACCATAAATAGACTCCAGAGATTTAAACAAAATAATTTTAGCAATCACTTCTTCATAAAAATCCCGATTAATCACAGCAGCCTTCTTTCCTTTTTCGTTTTCTGAAATATCTTCAATAAATGATCTAAAAATTTTGTCACCACCCTTCTTCACTAAATACGGAAAAGAACCCCATGACATATAATACTTAGCAAGTTCCTCTTTTGTAAAGCGTCTTTCTTTTGGATATTCCTTATTGATTTTAGTCTTGGATCGTGGATTTTTCCTGACTAAAGTATTAAACTCACCTTTGAATCTCTCAAAATACCATTTTTTACCAGATGGAGTCATTGTACTTTCAGAGACTGATTTCAGTTTTATTAGTTGCTCATTTCTTGATCTCAAATCAGCATTAGTTACTTTTGATTGCGCATTAGAAAATTTACTAATGTTCGAAATAAGTTCATTTAGCTTATCTTCATCTGCATTTTTTGCGATATTGATTTTAGCCATCACGCGAATTTTACTAATATCTAATCCGTCTTTTTTAGAAAAATATATTGTTGCTGTTGTTTGCCCACCATTTACAATTTGAAAATCTGTTAAGGAATTGATCCTTGTACCATAGTCATTTTTAATTATGGAGCCTCCAACAGCTGTAATTGTTAACCCATTATTATATGCTATAAAATGTTCAGGTGTTTTTCTAATAGTATCTCTTATTCCCTGATTAACTCCCTTAAACTGCAGAAAGGACCTTACGTTTTTCTCAAGCATTCTAGTACTATACCGCTTATAAAGTTCCTCAAGGATAGACGCAGGTAAGACGCAAAGGTAAGATTCGAAATTTTCTTCATTAGCAGCCTGAATAGCATCTAACCCTTTATCAAACAATTTAATAAAATCCACTTCAAGAAGTTCTCTGTTTCCCTGGGAAATTAACACATTATACAAAAAGTTTAAATCAATAAGTCGTTTATAAATAACAATCGATTTTTTATAAGCGCCCCTTTCCTGATTGTTCAGATTAACAACTATGCTTTCATCTTCAAAATCAATGCTTTTTGGTTGCGGTTCCGCCCCCCTCCTTTCAACTGTAGCTGTAACAGAAATTTGAAATATTTCTATAACGTCAATTTGGTCAAGGCCCAATCTATTAGATGAAATAAAATTAATTAATGCCTTAACCGGACTAGAATCTTGAATTTCTTCATCAAGATTCTTTTTTATTGATTTATTGATAAATTTTGAAGCTTTTAAAAAAACGCCATCATAATATGATTTATGAGAGACCAACAAATCATCATCACTACGTGTTAGACTTATAGAATCTTCGTTAACAATAAATAGCTGCAATCGCTCTTGGGATTCATTTATTTTATAACCATTTATTTTCAAATTATCACTTTTATGGTTAAAATAGCATTCATTAAAATCTTCTGAGTCGATAAGTTTAGCATCACTTAATGATGGTAAAATGAGATTTAGAATATTAGATTCTGTAATAAACCCATTCTCGTCTTTAGCCTCATCCAATAAATCAGTTCTGTACTTTAAGTATTCTTGTATTTCCATTTAGAGCGGTTTTATATGTATAATGAAATCTTGTAATTCATTTAATCTTAACCTGTAACCAACCGAGCTGATTGCAGATGGCAACAATGTCCGGACTATTTTAGGAAAATCATGATGATCACAATCATATGATGTTATTTCCAATGGACTAAACTTCAAACAACTATATTCATCTAATTTACTCAACGTCAACCCCTTTTGAGCGAGCGCCTTTAAAACAATTGTGTAATCACCCAATTTCACTATAATCTGTTCTCTTATACGCAGTAACAACTCCTTAATTGTAAAACCATTTAAAGGATCCCTTTCCATACTTACTACTGCTAATTCTAAATCTTTCCCTGGTTCTTTCAAAAGCTGATATTCACTCGATATCTTAACACTTACACCTGATTGACTCTTTGTTTTAACTTCTATATTAAGGATTTCCCCTACGAAATCATGCCCAGTGTCATATGGCCCTTTCCAAGAATATAAAATATTATTTATTTCCTTAGAACTAGCATGCTTAAGCATTTCCTCTAAATAAACTAATTCTCCGAATAGGCCTTTAATCTGATCATCAGATAGGACATCACCTGAACTATCCTGAAAAAATTCACTCCATTTATAGTATGTTTTGAGTAATTCTCCTACATATGAAGGGGTTTCAGAAATTGCACCTATTTTGTAATAAATTGAGATAATTAAGTCGTCAAAGAGATCAAAATACTGATCATCCAGCAAAGTCAATACAATCCACCTGGTTTCCCTATATAACTCTAAAGATAAATTTTGCTTTACAGAAGACTGAAAATCAGGGACGTACCCAAGTGGTAATCTAAGAATTAGGCACCGTCTCCGTTCCTGACTAATACCTATGTATAAATCTGGAATGGCAATACTATCAATTCGAAGTGATTTAAAGTTAGTAGTTATGTCTCTGTCTAAAAGATTCCATTTTGCTAAAAGATGTTGAACTTCCATAATTAGTCTTCAGTTTTTTCCAAAGATATATCCCATTCATCTACTTCATCTTCATTATCTAAATCATAATTTCCATGAATATATTCCCCGCCCGGATCAGGTGATATTGGAGGAAAACCAAAGGCATATCCAACTAAAGGAATTTTTATATCAATATTATTTTTTTCTATTAGGTCTTTCATACCTTGATCTATTTTATCTGAATCTTGAAGGAAAACACTACTTAAATCAATTAAATAAACGACAAGCAATCCTTTGCTATCTTTCATTTTCTCCCTATATACCCGCTCAGGTATTGTTGTCTTATTAGCTTTGGTTTGATAGTCTTCAACTTTTTTTTTCTTAAAGAATTCGGCTCGTTCTTTTATAAATTCAGCTTTCGCTATTTTTATTGTCTCAGGAGACAATAAAACATCAAAGTCAGTTCCGGCTGAAACAATATTAGCAGATTTCCCAGAAGCGGAAAAAATTCCAGAATTAAATAAAGGTCTCATAGGATTTTCCAATTCAGGTCCAGTTCTCTTTGCCATCGTAACTATGGATTCAAGTCCACTTTGATCCGGTGAAAGTTCAGCCCCATTTCCAGTTGCCTTTATAACTATTGTCCAATCTTCAAGTTTTTGCTTATTAATACAAAGCTGAATAAATTGAACTATGGACCTTAGTTCAAAGTCCTCAAACGTATTAGGTTGCTTAAGAAATTCGATTAGCTCTATTGCCGACAAATCCTTCCTGAAAAATCTACCATCAGCAGTTCTCTTAAATTGATTGTTTACAATGAATGACTTCAATCCATCCCAAGATTCTTTAATAAGTTTACTATTGTCTATTCTAAACCTAGTCGACTGAACTAATTGATCCTGATAAGACCAATTTACAACTTTGGTATCTTTTAAAATTGCAGGTCTAGTAATTTTCAATGTACCTGGATGCTTTCTTACTCTAAGTACAAATTCATTTGGAGATTTATTCAAACGGTTCATCTTGATAAATTCAGCCTCAAGTTCTTCGATAGCCCTTGTTGTAGAATCAAATTTTTTAACGGCCTCTAGGGTGGTAAACACCTTACAACAATCAACATAACCTGGTCTATAACCAAACCATCTTCCCATTTGAAGTAGTGTATCAGAATAATTAGTATTTCGAATAAAATAATTAATAGTTAATCCTTCAAGTGTAAATCCACGTGAAAGTCTATTTCCTCCAACAGCAATTACCTTACGGCCATTCCCAAATGAATCCTTAAAATACTGTAACTTATCACCAGTCTCGCTATTTACAGCCTTAACCTCAATACCTTTAATTGCATCAATCAGATGAGATCTTATGTCATTAAAGGTTTTTGAAATAAGGAATTCATCTTGGTAGCCTTCAGGAAGATAACCTCTGATATTTTTAACTATTGTTGCATAATACTTATTCCAAATCTTTTCCAAATGGCCATAAATCAGATTACTATTATTTGGAAGGTCATTATTTAAATCAGTTTCAAGTTTAGTTACATATTTTGCTACTAGCTCTTTGGTCTTATTCTGCCAGGGTATAAATCTTGAAATATGAATAAGCATTGTATGATGAGGATTCAAAAAACTTGAATCGGTCATATCTTCAATACGACTTAATCTAAGGGCAATGCTCAAAATAAAACACTCAGTTGCTTCTTCAAGTGATTTTGGCAGAAAAAGAGGAAAATGATCTGACTTAACTGTAGCTCTATCGCCATCAGTACCATCATTTCTTTGCACTCTTGCTGGGAAGGAAACATCTGTATCACTAATAATTTCAACTAATGGAATCTTAACCGTTTCATCTAATACCGTTTCAAATATTTGTTTAGCTCCAATATAGTTACTTGGAGAATTTAGCAATTCAATAAAATCATCCGGAAAAATATTTGATACCTGAGTAAAATCTTTCGCAGTTACCTGGCCGTTGATTTTGTAGTTAATTGGCCAACTTTTAATAGATGTTTGATTTCTATCTTGAAGTACATTTGCAAAAGGAGTAGCAGTATAACCCAGATAAGTTTTTTTTGTAAACAAATCTAATAATGCTCTTATATGCCCATTTATGACACTTGCATATTCAGCCCCTTTTTTGCCAAGATTGTTCAATGAAGCATTATCGGCTTCGTCATCTACAATCAAAAAAGGGATATCATGCTTTTCTTTGTTTTCATCAAGATAGTCACTTAACCAAATCAAAAGATTTTTCAAAACTCCAGTATTCTTCTTACAAACAAGTATGTTTTTATTATTGAGTGAAAAATCTGTTTCTTTAACTGACTTCTTGAAGTCGGACTTATATGATGTAATGGAAAAAACTTGTCTGACTGATTGATCACCTTGTTCACCAAACTTCCTTATTAGCCCTACACCTTTTTCACCTTTATTATCTTTTGATAAATCTAATGTTCCCTCCCCAATAACATCCTCCTCAAGACGTAACTGTGTCTGGCTACGCAAATCTTCCATAATTCCAGAAAGCACGATTATAAGACTATAGCCAGCATCAATTGCACGATTAATGACTGCATTAAAATTGCCGGTTTTTCCAGATTGAACGCTACCGACAACCAAACCTTTATAATAAAATGGGTTTTCGGATTTCGGGTCACCAAGTTTAGCAAGTATTTTATCACTTGATCTGGAGATTTCTTCTATTACCTTCTCCGATCTCCCTCTGCTCCTTAAATAAGTTAAATAACGCGTGATGTAATCATCTGGCATATTTGAACGACGCTCATCTGTTAGCCATGAAACAAAACCATTTTTTGTAAGAGAAATTGAAGGGTCAATATCTATTGGATAAACAGATTGATATTCTTTCACTGCAACAGTATACAAATGCCCTTTCGTACCATCATCCAAATTTGAAAGGCCTGGTACTATAGACATAATACCGAATATTTCAATTCTAATATCTTCGAAAAATGAATGCTTAATGTAAGTCGATTGCTCTTCTGCTTTAGCCATAATAAATGACTTAATCATTTCTATCCGCTTGGAATTGTCCATATTATTTGAGTAGTTGGTTAATTTCTGTTGGTACTGTATCGATTCTAAATCCAAGTGCGGGTAAAACGGTGGATTTAATTGTCCCTTTATTGGTACCCATTTCTAGCAAATTTTTAATAGTATCGATTAAATCCTGCAGAGCCAAGCCTTCTTCCGAAACTTCTTGGTGGGTAAATGATGTATCAATATGAGAATTGCGCATTTTATTAATAGTTGAATTAATTATTCGCTTTAATAACCTGAACGACTTTTTTTGACTAGGATCTAAAGACTCCTCCAAAAGCTTAACTAGTGGAAAATCTGCATTAATTTCTAGTATTGCGCCTTTGTTTGAAGCTTTTCTATCGAAAAGCATTTGTACTTGGTCAGTTCTTTTTGAAGTAATCTTCCTAAGTCCTCTATTGAAATATTCCTTCTCTGCTTCTTCCCGGAGTGTTGACATATATTTTAAAAAACCAACCTTGAGATCGTAAGGAATGGAAATTTGAGATTTTGCAACATTGAGGTGTAATAAGTCATCTACCTTATTTCCGACTTCAACTCTAAGTCTTGCTAATTGTAATCTCGGAGATTTTCTAATGATTCCATTCCATCCACCAAATAGAATGATCCTATCAGCTCTATAAATGTAAAGTCCTTCCATATCCATCAACCCTTTATTTTTTGTAGACCAGATATTAGTATTCTCTTTACTTTCATCAATCGATCGAACAGGTAATACGAATCCTTCAAGCTTGATTACATCATTCTCTATCCCTTTCTGCATCGATTCAATAAGTCTTAAATCTGGCTGGTTTGAGGGAAATGGATTAAATGGTTTAATGACTATGTTATTTACTCTGATAGTTAAAGGCTTTACAGATCTCTCCATAAATCTGTGAAAAACTAATGATAAATACTCAGTAGTTATTTCGTTTATTTGAGTTTTTAGAGAATTACTTTTATCATTTCCTTTTAAATATTCTTCAAACTTATAAAGCCCCTGCCACGCAATTATTGTATTTGGGATATAGTCTATAAATTCGTTAAGAAATCCTTTAGTTAGCTCCTCGTAACCATTCAGTAAATCACTAATTTCCTGATCATCATTTACAATAATTAACCATTTTTTCGTCTGTTTAAGATAATTTACATCCCATGTACGGCTAAAATAAGATTTATCAACTTTTTTCTTTGACAATACCGTAAACCTCCTTGTTTGAGCAAAGGAAGCTGTTTTCATACCGAGTCCAAACCGTCCGAGATCATCTGTAACACGTTCGGTCTCCAATGAAGAGCTTGGAAACTGCATTGCCTTTTTCAACTGCTCTTCACTCATCCCAATTCCATTATCAGTTAAAAAAAGAGTGAATGGAACAGTTTCAGTATTTATAAGAATTTCTATTTTGTCGGCTCCTGCAGATACAGAATTATCAATAAGGTCAGCTAAAGATGTTTCAAGTGAATAACCTTGTTCTGCGATTGATTTAATTAGATGTTCTGGGAATGGTGTCCCATCCTCACAACTTAAGGCTTTTGGATTTTCGTCCATATTGAGAGTGTTTAATTAAATATAAGTTAATTACTTAAGACTTTTGATTCTGTAACTGATAGCTCATGTTTGTCTAAGATAACATGTACAACTTTTGCAATTTGAAAAGCAAGATAAGGAGGAACAGCATTTCCCACTTGGTGAAACTGCTGAGTTCTACTTCCACAAAAGAAATAGTTATCAGGAAATGTTTGAATTCTGGCAGCCTCTCTAACTGTTAAACTCCTACACTGTAACGGGTCATAATGAATAAAATAATGTCCATCTTTTGATATATGACTAGTCACTGTAGTTGCAGGTTCATTAGGGACCTGAACTCTAAAGCGATCATTAAACTTCCCACTTTCAGCATTATCATGATCAGGCACAAGGTCTTCACCAAATTCCCTATAATCAGCCATTCTAGGGAATTTATTGAATTTCCGGGTATATAAACTAGAAAACAGATACCTTTTCAAGTCTAGTGTGAGATGACCTCTAGACTGATGGTTTATTACCCCTCCAATTTTTTCATCATTGTACCAGTTGTATAAAGGGTGCTCTTTAATTATAGAGGAATCACCTGTAATGTAATCCGACCCTATGGTTGTTGGGAGTGCCCCATTTGATCTAAAATTATCAGGTAATAATAAACTTAAATCATTATAATACCGATCGACCAATTTCTCCCATGCCTCATAAGAATCTTTTAATGGTCTATAATTTCTTTTCTTTTTAAGTTTACCTTTTACATAGGTTTCATCCATACCAATAAACTCTCTATAAATACCACTTCTTATTTTTGGCAAATCACCTATTATGGTATTTAAATTTACAGATTCTTTTGACATTAGTGTGCCAGGTATGATATCTATATCTTCTCTAATGCCTAGTAGAATTACTCTATGACGCCTCTGAGGCACCCCATATTTTTCTGATTTAATTAAATAGTCTGAATCTGTCTTAATTTCACCCTTAACTAAAGAGTATATTTTGTAATTAAGCGATTTATAGTTCGGAAAAATGCTTGAAGGTTCTTTTAGATCTGACAAAATATTATCAAATATTTTCTGCTCTCCTATTTTTGCGGATAACAAACCTTTTACATTTTCCATAACAAATACTGAAGGCTGATGAGCAGCAATAATCCTAAGGTACTCCTTATACAAGGATACCCGATGGTCTTCTACATTTATACCTCCTACTCTTGAGCGACCTACTAAAGAATATGCTTGACAAGGGGGACCCCCAATTAAAACCCAGTCTTTTCTACCTTCAAGGCCCTTCTTTATCCTTTCGTCTATTTCATCCTCCGATGTTTCGCCCAATGTGGCTTCCCAAGCTTCCAAATCTGCTTCTAGGGCCTCTTGAGGATACAATTCATATAGATTCTCAATAGATATCTTTCTTTGCAAAAATTGATAATACTCTTCTGGCAACTCTTTGTAAGGAAATTGACGAACGAATGAACGCAATTTTAATGTTTCACGAGCATGCCGATCCTTTTCAATTGAAAGTTTAACGTTATAATAACGTTGATTTTTATCGTCTACGAGGGAACTGAATCCCTCCGCCAACCCGCCTGGCCCAGCAAATAAATCTATGATGGGAATACCTTTATTTAACATTTAAAATGAACAGTTGTAATTAAAATTATGTGATATTGAGAGCCTTAAACTACTAAAAATGACTTAACTGTATATTAACTAGTAATTTAATTTAGGATGCTAAGATATATAATCCTTGACACATAGACTAAGATAACTGATCAATTTTATTAGTATTTTAATAAAGAGAAATACAATCAAGATGTTAATTCAAAACCATTGAGTAGGAGATTTAATGTACATTCGACAACTGATTTTTTAAGGTCACATTCCCATATTTCAATCACATTCCACCCCTTAGCAACTAAAAGTTGCTTATTTAAATCATCCTTAGCTTTGTTTTTGTTTATTTTTTTTAGCCACCAATCAGTTCTCGTTTTTGGAATTACAAAATAATTGCATCCTTCATGACCATGCCAAAAGCATCCATGTATAAGTATGACAGTTTTATACTTAGGTAGTACAATATCTGGTTTACCAGGGAGATCCTTTACGTGAATGCGATAACGAAATCCATTCTTGTGTAGAAACCTACGTACTAACATTTCAGGCTTAGTATCCTTCGCTTTTATTTTGCTCATGTTATAAGAGCGGATTGCTTTAGAGTGAACGTCAGCCATAATGCATACTAACCTCCATTTCTAAGGATTTGTTTTCCACCGTGAGATGGTCACATTTCCTTCTTCGCGATATAAAAATATCATGAAGCATGCAGATAATTCAAAGGGAAATGAAAGTAGCTAAAAAGAGTATCAAAAATATGACACTTGATACAAAATAATATAGACGTTAAAATTCCAAGTAATTAATGTTATACTACTCGTTACTTATCGCTGTTTATTGTTTTTACTTCCCAATACAAAACTTACTGAATATATTCTCCAGCAAATCATCCGTCGTCACCTGCCCTGTAATCTCACCTAAATAATGAAGCGCCTGTTTAATATCCACCGACAAAAACTCTGAAGTCACCGGGTTTTCCAAACCATAAGCCACACTATCCAATGCTGCCCTAGTTTTCTGTAAAGCCTCCACATGCCTGATATTGGTCACCATGGTATGACTGTCGCTCAATTGATCACCCACGGCAAGTGCATATAACTGCTCTTTCAATTCCTCCACATACTGGTTCTCTTTCGCAGAAATGGAAACAAAATGAATGGCC
>Ga0182007_10000242_pt1 | contig 36731 bp, 54 predicted proteins | sample Sormic07211113_1_FD_123023 | JGI IMG/M metagenome (GOLD analysis project Ga0182007, IMG submission 123023) | Rhizosphere microbial communities from Sorghum bicolor, Mead, Nebraska, USA - 072115-113_1 MetaG | ecosystem: Host-associated > Plants > Roots > Rhizosphere | place: USA: Nebraska...
CATGTTCGCCGCGGCCAGCGCGAAGTGCCCGCCCTTGACCTGGGCGACTTGCGTGCGCAGCGGCTCGACCGCGCTGAAGTTGCGCTGCGCTGAGCCATTGGCGCACTCAGTGAGGAATGGCGCTGCCACAGGTCGGACCAATGCGTGATGTGTGCCTCCGGCGCTGATGGTCGACAGCGCTTCGTCCACGCCGTGGGTGCTGGTGTGTGATTCCGAGGTGCCGCGCATCGGGACAATGAACGGCTTCGCGCTGGTCAACACATGGCGCCAGCAGCCTTTGGCCACGCGGCGCATGGTGTTCTCTGCCATTGGCTTGGCGCGGAAAATGGTGCGGCCGAGGTTGCTCCAGTCGATGCATTCCGCGGCCGTGCGCCAAGGCAGTTGCTTGGCGGTAGGGTTCTTATGGCGCTTCGGGGCTGGCCAGGCGATGGGCTTGCCGTCGCCGCGGGCCACCAGATACAAGCGCTTGCGGATGGTGGGGGCGCTGGCGTTGGCGGCGATACGTTCACGCCATTCGACGTTGTAGCCAAGGCCGCGCACTAGCGCGTCCATCGGTACGAACTCCCCGATGGCCTGCATGATCTCTGGCATGTCCGGGTGATCGGCAGCAAGCCCCGTGCTGATTGCTGCAATGAACGCCTTGAAGGTTCGCCCACGCTCGGCCTTGATCGGCTGGCCCTCGTCGTCGATCGGTCCCCAATCGCAGAACTCTTCGACGTTCTCCAGAAAGAGCAGTCGCGACCTGGTGATGAACAGCCAGCGGATCACCACCCATGCCAACCCACGCACACCGCGATCGCGCGGTGCACCGCCCTTTGCCTTGCTGTGGTGGCGGCAGTCCGGTGACGCCCAGATTATCGCCACTGGCTGCCCACCGGTTGCTTCTAGCGGGTCCACCTCGTACACGTCGGCAACATAGTGCGCCGTCTTCGGGTGGTTGGCGCGGTGAACAGCCAGGGCGATCGGGTTGTGGTTTACCGCGACATCCGGCTCCCGGTACGCACGGGCGATGCCGGTGCTGGCGCCACCGCCGCCAGCGAACAGGTCCACCACCAGCTCTTTTTGGAAGGGTAGGCCCATGCTTGGCTGACCGTGGATGAACTGGGGTTTCTGTTGTGCGGACATAAGGCATCCTCGCCAGGGTGGCGTGATTAGTGGTTGTGGGCTATTGCTTGATATCTCGGCGCTGAGCCGGATAACAATGAGGTCGTAATGAAGCTATTGGTAGAGAGGCCTTATCCTGTGGATTACGTCCACCCCAACGGAAAAAGAGCGAAGATTGATTTCATCTGGGGAAAGCCGGACAACCCAGCACCGGTTGGACTTCGGGTTTGGGGGCGAGACGGTAGTAACGATGTCCTGTTGGCCAAAGAAAGCTGGCCTTGGAAAAGCTTCGATGAAGCAATGAGGCGCGGGATTAGACTGGCTACGAAATGGTGCGAGCTATAACTGTTATTAGCAGCTGATCTCTGTCTTTAGCGCAATAGGTGAATGTGGGTCAGGCGGCCGCTTGCGATTCCTGCTCTGGCGGCCAGTCCGTGAATCCAACCTTCAACGCCTTGGTCTTCGGATTAATGATCGGCTCACCTTGGGCGTCGACCAGTGTTCGCTTTGCCCTAATCCGCATATCGCGGCATTTGCCACCCTTGCGAGCAAGCTCAATGAATTGTTCAGCGTACTGGGGGGCATCGAACAGCGGGCTGAGTTGCTTCACCTTCGCGCCGGCCATAATCTGGTCCGCACGAACACCGACTTTGTACATCCAGTCAGAAATCGTCAGTTCGATATTGTGGCCAGATCGCTTTGGATCGGGCCGGGTGGTTTTTACCGTTTTCTTTGCCTCGGCAATAGCGACGTCTCGAGTCATGCCGAAGACTGCAAATGTACTCATGACCTTACTCCAGACAGTCGAGTGCTTTTTGCAGCAGCTCGTTAACGGAAAGGACGCGCTCATCTGGGCTCATGGCGCGGCGGATGAATTCGCAGGCTGTAGACGCTTGGCTGTGCAGCTCATTGATTTCATCTTCAGTGTCTTCAGCTCGGCTTTCGAGCATGCGAACGTCTTCGCGCAGCTCTTCCCGCTCAGCGCTCGGATCAATGCTGTTGTCGGCAATGCGGCGGGCGAGTTCGGTAGCGGCGCCCGGATCAAGCGCGGCATAGTGCAAAAGCTCGTCATCTTTCAAAGCGTTTACGGGGATGCTCATGGCTATCTCCAGGCAGACGCCTGCCTCGCTGGCTGGCGTGAATTGACTTTGTGGACTATTGGTTGATGGCCCGGCATGGGCCGGATCGAGGAGAGCAGATGACTACTGATTTTACGAAGGGTAGATATAACGTTTATTCAGGCCGGGGCACCCTGGGTGTGCCAATTGGCCGAATAGATGGAGATGAGGTCGTGCGCAGCAATTCTGGACATTTACTGTACAGAATTGATGGCACTGAGGTTTACACCACCGGACCAGATGCAAAATATATTGGCGATATATTGAAAACCGAAGATGGGCGAACCATGGTTGTTGATATCAATCACATTACTGTGCTCACCATCGCTCCTGAATAGTTCAGCGCGATCGGCGAGGGCGGGTCAGGCATCAACACCAGTCTTCACGAACCTCTCGAGCTGTCGCGACCGCTTTTCGGTGATTACAAATTTATGTCGCGACATGGTGGCGAAGCGGGTCGCCCCTCCGTTCGCAGTCAGGCAGCGGCGCGCTTCAGCTGATTGGTGAGCTGGGTCGGCAGACCGCGCAACATCAGAGTGCCGCCGGCTGCATCGAACTCGATCTTCGAGCCGAGCAGGTGCTGTTCGAAGCTGATCGACAGACCTTCGGAACGGCCGGTGAAGCGGCGGAATTTGTTCAGGGTCTTCTTGTCCGTCGGCAGCGTCTCGGAAAGCCCGTAGTCCTTGGACTTGATGAAGTCGTAGAAGCTCTTCGGCTGATCTTCATCAATCAACTCCGACAGCTCTCCGAGTGTGATCGGCTCCCCCAGTTTGGCCTGGGCCGTCGCATAGCTGACCAGCGTGTTGGTCTTCTCACGGGCGGATTCCTCGCCAAGGTCTTCGCTTTCAATGAAGTCGCTGAACGCCTTGAGCAGGGTGCGGGTTTCGCCCGGGCCGTCGACACCTTCCTGCACACCGATAAAATCGCGGAAGTACTCGGTGACGCGCCGGCCTTTCTTCGCCTTGAGGAACGACACGTACTGCTTCGAGGCTGGGTTGTTTTTCCATTCGGACAGATTGATGCGCGCCGCCAGGCGGATGTGATCAAGATCCAAGCGTCTGACAGTCATCAGGCTGAGCTCTTCGGTCATGGTCACAGCTTCAGTTTCCTGTACCAAGGCAATGATTAGGTAGTCCGTCATACCTTGCAGGTAGTGGCAGAAGAGGGCATGGCCGCCGGTTGTCAGGTTCGACTCTTCCATCAGCTTCGTCAGGTGCTCGACGCCGATGGTGCTGAATGCCAAAAAGTCGCTGCTGCCGGACAGATATTTGTCGAGCCAGCCACTCAAAGGGTAGGCGCCTGACTCAGCGTGGAAGAACCCCCAGCCCTTGCCGGCGGTGGCGTTGTAGCTTTCGTTGAACTGGCTCATCAAGTCGTCGCGAGCCTGGCTCTCGACCTGCTCGGCGCCGCCAAGGAACAGAACAGCCGGGTTACCGTCGGGCTTCTTGTCGATCTTATGAATCACGCTGTGGAGAACTGGCATAGCGGTTACCTCGGGTAGGCGCCGCGCTCCGTGAACGGATGCGGCAGTGGGGTGGGTGATGTATTCCTGGTTGGTCTACGCTTTGAGCTAAATCTCAATGGCCACTGCTCGAAAGGACTCATATGAAATTCAATATCATTGCCTTGGGCCTGCTCGCTGTTTTGGCGGGCTGCACAACCGCTGGCCCATATGTCACCAACATCTCAAGTGATGGGCGTAACGGTCTGAACATCGAGAGGTGCGCTGTGAAGATGAATGCTTTCATGGGGACTGTGAGCACAACTGAATGCACCACTCAGAATTTGCAGCTCAGCCGAGGCAACTGATTGCAGGTATGGCGTTCAGGGCGCGAAGTGTTCGTCGCCCGGATCTTTGCGCAGCTCCCGCAAACTCTCGCTCCGAAACATCCGCGCCACGTTTTCGCTTATCTGCACTTTGTGGCGCGGACTTTCCATTGCTTGGTAGGACAGGGTCGGCCCGAGCGCATGAGCGTTCAGGATCAGGTTCTGAACCGCTTCGTTGATTTCTTCGATGCCGTTCCAGGCCATCAACTCATCAAGCTTCTGTCGGGTGCCGGGCCTGACCCGGTGCCGCAGCTCTTTCTCGTCGAACTGCAGCCGCTTCTCGGCGGCCTTCGCCGATCGTTCTTGTCCACTCTTGGCCATGGCCTACCTCTTCTATCCCGCTGGCCGGCATCGCCAGCCAGGTTTGTCGTTTGCGTTGTTGGGCTCGAAAACGTCTCACGCTGCTACCTGCACCTGAATCCAAGCGCCGACAGCTTCGAAGATGCGGTAGGCGTGGGCTTCGTCGAGCGACACAGCTTCGGGAATCGCGATCCAGCCCGAGGCGACCAGGTGCTGTGGGTTCGCGCTGTCACGGATGTCCCGGTAGCAATGCTCAATCACTTCTTCGAGGTGGTCGGAGAGGTACATGCTGTCCGGCACGACCTCCACCGACTTCAGGTAGCGATTGCCGGTGTGATCAATGCATAGCGCACTGAGGAAGATCGTCCAATGGTGGGCTATCTCGCAGACAGCCTGACCAATTTTCCCGGGCGCGATGTTCTTCAGTGACTTGTAATTGATCATTCCCTGCCGGCCGCTCGGGTCGATGTTGACCACCGCGACGTGGTTGGTTCGCACCAGGGACCGGCACGACCGGTCGATTCGCGCCTTGATGTTGTGCGGTTTGCGCTTGCTCATAATGAGCCCGCCATTCTGCGAAGGGCCCTGCGCTCGGCCAGTGACAGCGGCTTGGGGCGCCGCTTGAGTACCGTTTCAGGGTCTATTTTCTGTGAGCGGGGAGGCGGTAGCGGATTGCGCGGCGGGCTTTTCAGTTGGGCGACCTGCCCGCCGGCAGCCAGGTACTGGGCGACCTGATCAGATATCGTGTCCGCGTTTTGCCGCTGCTGTTCGATAAGATTGATGTGGTTGCTGATCATGCCGCCACCTTGACCAGTCTCACACCGACCATACTGAACTTGGCTCCCTGGGCGGCGACCAGTGCATCGAGCTTTTCCCAGTCTACCGTCAGCACGGAAATCGGGGCATGGCCTCCGGCGACGGCATGAATCAGCGCTTCCAGATCGAACACCTCGGCTTGCAGGTTTACCAGCGGTGCGGCGCTGGCTACCGGCTTCGCAGCAGTTTGAATCGGTGCCGCCGCTTTCACCGGTGCAGCGGTGGACACTGGAGCGGGCTCGACCGGCGCACTGGCCTTCGTCTCGTTTTCGATGCGCTGCAGCTCTTGCTGCCGAATCTGCTCACGCTGCGCTTCGGCTTTTTGCTCCTCGGCCTTCTGGTGTTCCGAAATCCGAACCTTGATCAGCACCACCAGATCATCATTCGCCTTCAGCACAAGCTGCTGGACGTCGTTAAACAGGAAGACATAGTCGGCAGCCAACTCGACCAAGCTCGCGAGATTTGCGCGGATGCTGTCACCGACCTGGCTGGCGGCGATCTTCACGCGGGCCAGTTCCGAATCGGCGGCATCGCGTAGACTGCTGATGGACTTCTTGCCCTTGATGGCGCCAGCAAAATCGGCGGGCACGGCCGGCATGCGAGCTTTGCCACCTAGTGAATTGTTGATCTGGTCGATGTGCACCTGCAGCGCCTTCGCCGCGTTCATGACGATGTCTTCGCGGATGCTGACCTTGCGAGCTTTTACCAGTTTTTCCAGTTCGAGGCGCTTTCTGCGTGCCTCGGCGCTGATCTCGTCGATGGTGCGGAAGAGGAAGTCGATGCTTTCTGTCTGACTCAGCGCATGCTGCTTGGCCGCGGCCAGGCGCTCTTCAACATCGCCACACCATTTGACGGTCTTTTCGGCGTCCGCGAAGTGCTGGTCGGTTTCTAGAACGGTGTTGATTGAGTCGAAGACGGCCAGCGAGTGAGCCTTGAACTGCTCCAAGTTGCTGGCGGTAACCATGCCGGTGACTTCGATGCGAAGCGCTGGAAGGCTATCCGGCGTCTTGCCGACAGCTTCCGGCACGACCTCGACCGGCGTGAAGTCGAGTAGATCGGCCTGGAACTGCTTCCATCCTGCAACGAGTGTCGCGGCTCGGCCAGGCACCGGTGTGTATTCCATCGACACGAAATTGTCTTCGGTCCCATCGGAGCACACGAAGATCACTTTCTCGGCGCCACTCACCAACAGTTGCTGTTCAAGCTGCCAGTAGTAGTGCGGGTCCAGGTTGCCGGCCAGTACGTCGGCGGCGAGCTGCTCGTTCCACATTTTGTGCTCGAACAGTGTTTCGCCGAGCATGGTGCAGCCGTCGAGCGAGGCAAGCAGGTCGCCGTCGGTGCCGACAATCGGAAACAGGTCTTCGCCGATGCGTGCTTCCAGAATTGGGCGGGCCAAGGCTTCAGCTTCATGGCCTTTATCGAACAGATACTTCTGCACCCACCACGACACGTTGCGGTCGAGGCCGGTTTTCTTGGCGTGGAGCAGTTCAGTGCGCTTCATCTGCTTTGACGCGCCCATCATTGCCGGTGCCTCGGAGGCAGTGAAATAGTTGGCGCGTAGCGCATGCCAGGCTTCGGAACCCTGAGCGACATTATGGATTTTCATTCTTGCTCTCCTTCAATGGGGGCGAGGGCCTTGATCGTTTCGATCTGCGCTTCGCTCAGGGTGAACTTGCTGCTGACGGTTGCGATCAAGTGATCAGGGGATGACTTGCCGGAGTCCACTGCGGCCCGCCACTTGGGCAGGTTCTCGGCGAGCTTCTCGTCGGGGTAGGGTGGAAGCTCGGTGGTGGCCCGATCTTTAGGTGGCGACACATCGCGGATGACTGGAGTGACTTCTTCGAGTTCGTCCGGGCTGTACACGCCAAGGATCACGTCGGGGCAATACAGGCGCGACCAGCGCTTAGTCGCGAGATAGGCCAACTGCTGTCGAGGATCGTCGGCCCACAGCGTGCTGTTGCGGGTGCGGGCCTGGGCCAGCAGCAATTCCAGAACGCGTGGTTCGGCCTCACCGCGAAACGTAGCCCAGACCTTCACGCCCAGGCCTTCCTCATCGGCCAGAACCCACCCAGGTACTCGGTATTCACCTTTGTCGCTGGTCTTGATGGTGAATTTTCCGATCACCTTTTCCCAGGCGCCGTACCATTCGTAATGCAGGCGATCCAGTACCGGTGCACAGGTGGTGATCACCGCGTTGACCAGCTGGGCTTCGTAGCCGAGCACGCCATTCACCAGGTGTGTTTTCTGTGCAACCGCGAAGGGGTTCATCTTCCATTGCATGGATTGCATGACGACCGCCAGGCAATCCGCCGAGTTACCGTTGAAGTGCTTCGGCACCGTAGCGCGGCCGGTGGCCATGACCTCTGCCAAGCGCATCATCTTGTCCAGGCTATCGCCGTCGAGGACTAGAGCGCTGGTGCTGGTCGCGACATGGGGAAGAATGTGCAGGGTTTGTTCGTGCGCCACCGGCGCCACGCTTTGTGCGGACATGACAATTCCTTGCCGCGCCCGGGCGCAGCTCTTGAAAGGTGTGTGCTATTGAGGGATTGGCGCGGAGAGGGCGCCGAACAACATGAGGGCGGTGCATGTAGTGAGGGCGATAAACGAACTGCGCCAGAAGAAGACGCAACGGTATCGCTGGCGACGGGTCACTGGTGTTCCTCGAGTGACAAAAGCCGCTCACCCAATTTGATCTTGGCGGCAACGCGCTCGCGATCGACTCCGGCGCGCTCGGCAACCTCGGTCAGCGGCAGGCCCTCCCGCCGAAGCTTTGCACAGCGTATTGCCAGGTGTTGGCCGCGTAGATGCGCGCCGTGGCCACTCATTCCTCACGCTCCAGTTGAGCAACTCGGTAACGCAGCACCTGCAGGACACGGCCGCCATAACCTGGCTCGGCATACTGCTCGACTGGCGCACCGAAGAAGCCGCGGCGCTCGGCCAGGCCGTAAGCCTCGCGCAAGTTGTGGGCGCTGATGTCCTCGAGCTGTTCGTCGATCAGCGTTTTGACTGGTGATGTAGTCATCATGCCTCCTTGCGCTGCTGGCAAATGTCGCGCAGCCGTTTGCAGTAGTGGTTGAACTCGTCGATGGTGATTGCGCCGTCGGTGAAGAGGCGCGTGATCAGCTCCTGGACCAACAAGCTGATGTCCTCTTGGCCAATGGGTGTGGCCACGCCGTCGAGGGCCTGATCGATCAGGATGTGCGGGCTCAAAATCCGCACCTTTGCTCAAGACGGTCCTGCTCTTCCTGGAGCGCAACGGCCTTGGCCGCGTGAGGCCGTAGAAGTTCGAGGGCAATATCCTTCAGCGCCGTCTTGGAGCCGAGCAGGTAGATGGCCATGTCCATCATCAGGCTAGATGTGCTGTAACCCAGGGCGGCGATCACCAGCTGGCCGAGTACATCTTTCTTGTCTTCACCGTCGATCTGGCGCTGGTTCACATGGTCCTGAACAGCCTTGTGAAGCTCGGCTTGGGTCACTTCACCGCGATTTGTGCGGATACCCCAGCTGACGACGAAGCCTCGCATCAGGTTTTCAGCGTTTGCTTCGAGCCATTGAATCTCCGCCAGGTCGTCTTCGTTCACCGGAGGCGGCAGAAGGTCGTCGTATTGAATTTGAGCCTTGCGTAGTGCTGACATGGTCGCCTCCAGAGTGGCGGGTGTTGATCCAACAAAACTCGGCTGCACTCATCCGTTCCGCTGGTTGCCGTTGGGCGCGGAGGAGAGTGCATTCGGCTTGTGTTATTAGAGATAGGAGGAAAAAGAGAAAGGCCGCTTACGGCGGCAAGTCGCTCATTTTCGAGAAGTCGGGATGCGAGAAATCAGAGCGATTGCTGGTAACTAGCAGTTGTTGAACAAGCCGCAGAAGAAATTTCTCACTCCTTCCACAACGTCCCCACCCACACTGCCAACTCCTTTGACAATCGCCACTGATGCGCCTGCCGCGATGTCTAATGCGAGCACGCCAGCCCCAGCGAGATCTCCCCTTCCCACAGCATTGCCGAGATTGGCGAGCTGTTCAGGTGAAGCACTAACAGTCATCTCTTCGACGACATCTATCGGGGCTTTGCAGGTGTCTTTGTCGTAGTCGGTGACTGTGACATTTGTGGTGTCAACCTGGCGATATCGCTGTGAGACAATAAGCCGTGCTGCCTCCCGCCCAGGATCAATATCTCCATACTTAAAACGAGCATGGATCGATTCGGTTCTAGCTGGAGAAGAACGATCAACACAGAAGTCATGTTCCCCGCCGGCCCAAGTGTTCGCACTCACAAAAAACAACAGACAAGCAATAGTTTTTTCCCATTTCATCGCGCGATCCTCTCAATTTCAGGAAGTATGAGAAGCGTCGTGATTAGCAAAGGAGAGCTACTGCTGTACTGCAACTCTTGTTTGGCAATCCAACCAGCTCATTGATAAAGATAGCCTCTCCTGAACCGGCATTCGGTCGTTTTCCCAATGCACCCGAGTAACCAGGTGCATCAGTGAAAAGTTCCGTGTTGCTCACGCCTCCTACCGGGTCATTCGCCAGTTCGGTCAACACCTCGTCCGCCGTCGCAGTTCTGCGCGTTGGTAGCCTTTCGGGGCTATCGGATCGCCGGTCGCCAGTAGTGGCAGCGCGATTTTGTTCACCTGACTTTCTCTCGCCCCACAGGTGTGGCCGGGGCTGACCTCCCAGCGTGAGCCGGGTAATCGTGTATGGCGCAGGTTGTTAAAGAGCGGCGCGGCTTTAGCTGCTGGGCCGGTGTTGCGTTGGCTTGGAATAAACATTACCGGCGATAATATTAATCGTCAAGACCGCAGGTAATAAAAAATTCAACAGGTAATAAAAAGCCCGCTCAGTGGCGGGCTCATTTCAGGCTTCGCAGTACTCTCGCCACCCGATCCTTACCGCGCCGCTCTCAAGGCGCTCCATGCTTACACCGCTGGTCTCTTCAATCTCCTGAAGGACTTGCTGCCATGCTTCAGCGGGTTCTGCTTCAAGCCTGGTCACAGTTATGGCCTGCACCTTTTGGACGCCAGGCGCAGCTATCAGGCGCTGGATGCGCCGACCAACCAATTCATATGAGTCTCTGGCTTGTGATACGGGTGACGCAATTTCTGACATGGAAAGCTCCTTGCTTTATGCTGTATGTATATACAGTATTATTCCTGCCATATTTTGGCAAGAGACATGTTCTATCTGGTGCGGGGTAGGGGGCGCATTTTCTCACCGGGCACAAAAAAGCCCGCACTTGGCGGGCTCTGTGATTCGAATTGGTGGCCTCAACTGGAGTGGTCTTTATTACGGACTCGCGCCGAGATATCCCGGTAGGTATCGCTATCAGTTGCAGCAAGGAGTGTGCGACCACCCTCTAGCGTGGCCAAAAATGTCACTTCCGTGTGGTGGCCTGCTACTAGATAGCCGGCGATGGCTCCTACCGGACCAAGCAGCATGGCGCCAGCTATTCCAAAGCCTATGGCGCTCTTTATGTTTTTGTTGGAATTAGTGTTTTTGACTGTCAGATCTTTAAACTCGGAGACGAAGAAGCTTTTCCCTCGCCGCGGCTTAAGGGTCGTTTTAAGGGTCATGGTGCCAAGGTTATATTCCCCATCACACTGGGGGAAATCACCTGCGAGTACTATGATCTTTGCCATGTGGAATTGTCCCTGGGCGATCATTTTATGGGTATTTATTGCGCGCGCTCAGAGCTGAAACGTCAACGACTTGGCGATTAGTGGCGACACCATCGACCTGCCATGTAGGCGCTCCTTGTGCTGAAATGATCGTTATCTGTTGGGACGGGCTTGACAATCAATCCGCGCCCTTAGACTTCAGCCTGGCCAAGCCTTGGTTGATATACCCGGCATTCTCGCGGATCGTATCCAGAGCGCCGCGGACGTTACCGCCTATCTCGATCGCGCCTTGGCTCTCAATCAACAGTGTCAACTCCATAATGGCAGCTTCCAGAGCGTGTTGATTTTCATGCATGCGCTCTAGGACATCGGGAAGAGAATATTCGGGGGGCATGGCTTCGACTCCATTCGAGGGAGCTGAAAGCGTAGCAGCGGGGGAGGGGAATGAGAAAGCCCGGCATAGGTAGGGCTCATGTGACTTTCAATGCACGCTCTCATCCGTCTTGAGCAGCTCAATAATTGCTTTATCCATGGTTTCCGCATTGAATCTTAGATCACCAACACGAACCCTCAGCTTCTGCGCTGTCTCTGTCGCGCCTTCCTTTTCTAGCCAGGCTGCGATTTCCTCGAAGGCCTCGCCGATCATCATTTGATTCAGTTGAAGGCTGGCCAGCACAGCTGGAAACAGTTTTGGGTGGGCCATGATTCATTCCTCCATCAGGGCATTGGGCTTGAGACAACAAAAAGCCCTCGCTCGAGGGCTGGGAAGGGATGAGAGTGCCCGATCGGCTCAGTGTAGTCTGGTAAAAGCGCCTGAATTGCTTGCGGCACGGATCTGCTCGATATCGACTACCGCAGCCTCGACAATCTCAAGGGCGTGAGAAATACGCAGCAACGCTTGCTCAGGGTATGCCTGAGTCGTAGGGGTAATCCCCTTCATGCCTGTGGCCAGTGCCAGCTGGACATCAGCCATTCGAGAAAGCAGCGATAAGGTGAGTTTGTCAGAAACCATGGATCGATCCTATGGGCGTTAGAGACAGATTAGTCGGGGGAGGGTGGATACGAAAAGCTCAGCGCTGGGCCGGGTTTCAATGATTGGGTCCGAATTCAGTCTGGATTAGCAACTTCTCACCTAACTCTCAGATCCGCCATGGCTTTGGCTATGAAGTCCGAGTTTTCGGTGATCACAGCCAGATGATCATCGATCCGGTCAGACACGTCCGCAGAGCCGCGTTGGTCGATCCAGGCAGAGATTTCTTCGATAGCGCAGTTGAGGGCCATGATGTTCTAGTTGAAGCGGTAGAGCAGGGCATGTGTCGGATCCTCGGGAATGGTGGGCATGGCATTTCCTCCGTAGAGAAGGAAAGCGTAGCAGGCAACAAAAAGCCCGCACGTGGCGGGCTCTCTGTCGAAGGGGGCTGATCCATCAGCTACCGTCAGTGTAGATGGCGTCTGTAGGCGCGCAAGGCAGAATGAAACAGCCCGGCGCTGGACTATTGATCAGGATACGCGATCGAGTATTTTGTCTCGGATAGCTTGGACATCTGCAACCGTCGGGACAATATCGTTAGCGGCAGTCATCAGCCGAGAAGCGTCCTGTTTAGGCAGTTCGGTGAAGTCGCTACATACCACCATCGAATCAAACTTTAATCCTTGATGCTTGAGGTGAAGCAGGGTGATCGTAGTAAGTCTCGCCTTGTCCTTGCCGTTTACCCCGAAAAGGAACAGGGGACGGCCCTCGGTCTTTATCCGATAATCAATGGCATAGTCTTCCCCGCTAGGAATTTCAGGGGCATACGACTCTTCGATTTTATCAGCGGGGAGTGTCGCATACAGGACTTCTCTCAGATCGTGATAGAAAGTAGATTCCACGCGAGTTCTAGACCATAGAGATATGTCCTCGACTCGACTCAGCCCTTGGCCTAGCTGAAAAATGCCGCGAACAAGTCGATCCCCGGGAACCTCTAAGAATATCTCGCCGTCGTCTTCCTGAAGGCCATTTTCAGAAAGGATCGTTTCAAATAGCCTTGCTCTAGGGCCAGTCAAAAGCTTCGCCAGATCATTCTCGTAGCTCAATCGCATCATGGTGTTAGCGGCATCGGAGATCCGCCAGCCGCCGGAAACTCTGCTGAGATATGTCGTGAAAGAGTCGCCATCCCTGGCCATCATAGGCAGTGAAACGGTGAGTAAATTGCCGCGCGCAGAAACGGCCACATCCTCACAGAATGCGGCGCAGAGCGTCTCTTTTATTGCGGCAACCTCGTTCATATTCCAAGGCTCAATTGTGGTTCATAAGGGTTTTCAGGTCCTGCTGGTGGCAACTCAAGGCCGGAGATATTGCAATCTGTGAGCATGCACAGCATAGCTCCAGATAGGTGGTCATAGCGATCTGTGGTCTCGGCATATTTCTCAGCCTTCTCCCCCATCTCCATGTACCTCTGGGTGGCTCGGTGTATGTGGCATCTGTTCACGATCAATTCGCCATCTTCTAGCGGATTCAGGTGAACATGATTGCTTCCGTTGTAGCGAACCAGCGTCACCTTTTCACCCCTTTTGGGGTGGTATACCAGCCCGCAAGAATACGCATCGGGATCCATTTGATTTTGTCGGGTGTACATCTCAAAGGACTTTTCACCGTCAGCCGATTCGACCTGGTAGGTAACGCGCTCAGATTTCTTTTGGACCTTGGCCTTGGCGTTAGGGTTCATCACTACCTTCGGCATCGAAAGCAGCTCACTTATCAACTCTTCACTGAATACCACGGAATCATTCCTTTAGACGCCGAACAACCTAACAATTCGAGGCCGTAGCCTACTCAACCTTTACCCGCACAATCCTTCCCGTCTTCACATCATCGGCATAGGCGGTCAAACGATCCTCATCATTATGGAAGATCGTAATCATGCGCATGATTGCTTGGGCGTCAGGCTCATTCCCGGCCAGGCTGGCACGCTCTGCGATTCGCATCAGCTCTACCGCTGACCACTTCAAATCAGAAGCGACACCCTGGAGGTCGCGCTTCAGGTCCTGCTCCGGTTTATTGAGTCCCATGGCTTCCCCCTGGCGGTTAAAACTTCTGAAGCGCCCGCACAACAACGCCAACGATCCGACAGTCTTCATTGAACGGCTCGATTCGCCAAGCTGGATTCAGCGGCTTCAGGAAAAGCTTACCGCCATCGTTGACCAGCTTCTTGAAGGTCGCTTCGTTGCTGTCCGGCAGCTTGGCAATCACCAGTTTTCCGGGTGCCACTTCTGCCTCAGTGTCTACCAGGATCAGCGTGCCCTCGGTAATGCTTTGACCTACAGGCGATGTCATAGAGTCGCCTTTGACCTCAAGCCAGAACGCCGGACCCTTTGAGTCGTACACGGAAAACTCATAGCGATCGGAGAAGCCGGCAGGGTAGGGCTCAACGGCTTCAGCCCAAGCGCCGGCGGCGACCCAACTGATAACCGGGTAGCGGAAGGATTGAACTGGCTGGCGGGTCTCACCGATATTGGATTCGGACGAGCTGGAGATCCCCTTGATCTCTTTCGCCAAGCGTTCGCTGAAATCAGAAACCGGCACCTGAAGATAGCGGGCGAAAACTGCTGCCGCCTCAATATTGAGGGCGTTCCTCCCAGTCAAGTAATGACTGGCAGCGCTTTGGCTATTCGCCTTCAAACCCTCAATTGCGATTTTCTCTTGGCTGATTCCAAGAGTCTTCTTTTTTGCCTTGTAAATGGCATTCAACGCCGCGCACTCAGCCGCCTCTATCTCAGATAACGGACGTTTTTTGGCTGGCTTTTTTTCAGGAGTTTTCATCGGCCAACTGTATTACTTCGGGTATTAACATTCTAAGACCGCCAATATTGACTTGATAAAGACCGCAGGTAATACTTATGCATGCATCGCGCAGGAGAATCTCGTATGCAGCGCACACCACTGAAAGAGTTCGTGACGAAGGTCGGGCAGATCAAGGCTGCCGCCGCACTTGGGCTTACCCAAGGCGGAATTAGTAAGGCAGTCCGTGCGGACCGAGTCGTCTACGTGATCGAACTCGAAGACGGATCTTTCAAAGCTGAAGAGATCAAGCCGTTTCCAAGCCAGATCCAGCGCCTCGCCAGCTAACCAAATCCCCGGTCCGTCATTTCATTAAGCAAATGATCGCCGCTGCACCTGCAGGGCGCCACGTAAAGAATTTCGAGGTGTTACATGCAGGAATTGATGAAGGCCATTTATGACGTGGTGGATGACCACGGCGCAGGAAAAATTGCAGAGGGGGCGAGTTTCTCGTCGAAGACGCTGCTTTCACAGAAGGCTAACCCTGACTACGACAGTCACAAGCTGAACGTTCAGGAGCTGCACCGGATCATGAAGTTTACCCATGACTTCCGACCATTGAAGGCTTGGGCTGAGGCTTTTGGTTTCGACCTGGTTCCGAAGGACAAGCCTGAAGGCATCAACCTGAACACCGCATTACTTCGCCTGCATGCCGATCTGGCGGACGTGACCCGTCTCGCATTCGATGCGCAGGCGGACGGGCGTGTCTGTTCGAGAGAAAAAGCAGAACTGCTCAAAGAGGCGGAAGAAGTGATCGTCAGCCTGGAGGTATTCAGGCAGTCGGTGAAGGTCGCCTGAGTTTCAGACACAAAAAAGCCGACGGAGAAGGTCGGCTGATTCGCAAAACTAGAGAGGGCCGATTATGCAGAGCCAACCCAATTCAAGCAATACCCCGAACCATGTGGCGACACGTTTTCAGAATTTGCAAAACGTGTCGCGTACTAAACCCGCGACCCCTTTCAGCTTTCACGGCCTTCTGGTTCGCGTCATCGACGATGGCACCGGCGAGCCTTGGTTTATCGCCAAGGACGTAGCTGACGCGCTTGGTTACGCCAATACCTCAAAGGCGATCAACGCCCATTGCAAAGCCGTGAATACCTGCCATACCGAAATGGGAGGGCAGGTCCGTGCCGTGCAAATCATCCCTGAGCGCGACCTTTACCGGCTGGTGATGAAGTCGAAGCTGCCGGCCGCCGAACAGTTTGAAGAATGGGTGGTGGGGCAGGTGCTGCCGAGCATCCGCAAGACTGGAGCCTTCAGCACGCAGCCGACCAACAACTCGAAGCTGATTGGCGAGCTGGCCATCCTTGAGTGTTTTGACCGCCTGCTGAAGCCGGCGCCGTCGAGCAAGATGTTGATGTTGGCCAAGATCGCCGTAAACAACGGTCTGGAGTCGAGCTTTCTGCCCGGCTATGCCATCGACGCCGCACCAGATGCCAACGGCGGCAGCTCCATGCCCACCAAGGCCGTTACCGCCCTGATCAAAGACCACAGCATCGCCAGCACCGCAGCAGCCTTCAACCGTGCGCTGGCCGCAAAGGGTTACCTCAAGCAGCTCCAGCGCAAAAACTCCAAGCAGGTGATGGTCGACTTCTGGTGCGTGACCGAGAAAGGCCTCAAGTACGGCAAGAACCTCACCAGCCCGCAATGCCCCCGCGAGACGCAGCCTCATTGGTACGTCGATCGCTTCCTCGAGCTGGCCAAACTGGTCGGGAAGGCCTGATATGCAATTCACCGTCACGATCAATCAGGTGAAGGCGCTGGAGTGGGGGCTGAATTCTCAGCAGGCCCTGCTGTTCGCGTTCGTCTACGGCTGCCCGAGCTGGACCAAGCCAATCAAGACTGATGACGGGATCTTCTTCGCGCTGAGCAAGGCCAAAATCATTGATGAGCTGCCACTGCTCACCGACAAGCCAGACACTGCTTACCGCATGCTGAAGGCCCTGGAAGAGGCCGGTTTGATTGAGCTTTCCAGCACCTCGAACATCACGTTGTTTCGCCTGACCGAGAAGGCGATCGAGTGGAACCAGAAGCTGAATGGGTCGGAAAAATATCCGCCCCCACCAAAGAACGAGGGTCGGAAAAAAATCCGATCTACCTCGGAAAAAAATCCGAGCATGGTCGGAGAAAAATCCGAGCAAGGGTCGGAAAAATCTCCGACAAATCAGGATACCAATTATCAGGGTACCAATCAGGATACCAGTCAGGACTTGCAGGGCAGCCCGGACAAGCCGGCCCGCAACTTGGTTTTGGTGGTTGATCGTACCGATACGCCACGGGTTGAAATTCCCGCCGACATGCCGGGCCCCAAAGACCAGTCCTGCAAAACCTTCAAGGTCTGGGCGAACTACGCCATGGCCTACCGCAAGCGTTACAGCACCTGGCCGGTGTGGAACGCCAAGGTCGGTGGGCAGCTCGGCCAGCTGGTTGACCGCCTCGGTGCCGACGTCGCCCACCACGTCGCCGCGCACTTCCTGAAAACCAGCGATGCCGCCGTGCTACGTAAGTGCCACAGCCTCAACGAACTGCTGGCCAACGCCGAGAGCTACCACACCCAGTGGGTTACTGGTCAGCGCATCAACGGAACCACGGCTCGCCAGATGGAGCGTACCGAAGCGAACCTCTCCGCAGCAGAGCAGGCCGCGCAAATGGTCTTGGCTAAGCGCCAGGCGGGAGAGCGCAATGAATATCTCTGAAATGAACGACGCCCAGGTCGCTGGCTTGGCCTCCGCAATTATCGCCACGGCAGAGGCTATGGGGCAGGAAATGAATCCCGGCACTGCGGCGATCATGGCTGAGGATTTGTGCGCCTATCAGGTTCCGGTTGTCCGCGCCGCGCTGAAGGCTTGCCGGCTTGAGGTGAAAGGCCGGCTGTCGATGGCTGACATTCTGCAGCGCGTTCAGTCCTCCGACGGCCGCCCGGGCAAGGACGAAGCCTGGGCGATCGCCATGACCACGAACGACGAGTTCGAAACCGTGGTGCTGACCGACGAGATCCAGCTCGCCTTGGCTGCAGCGAAACCTGTCCTCGATGCTGGCGACAAGGTCGGTGCCCGTATGGCGTTCATCAGCGCTTACGAGCGGCTAATCGCCCAGGCCCGGGACGACGCGAAACCGGTGAACTGGCACGTCTCTGTGGGCTTCGACGCAAACCGGCGCACCGCAGCGATCACCAAGGCCGTACAGATGCAGCGCATCCCGCAAGAGCGTGGACGGTTGTATCTGGCGGACCTGAGCGTGGCACCGGTCACTGACGACGGCCGCGCCCTGGCGGGTTTGATCACCGGTGACGTGGTTCGGCCGACACCGGCGGTACGCGAAAAGCTCCAGGTGGTGAAGGCGTCGATGCTGGAAATGCGAGCGGCGACTGCCGAAAGGAAGAATGAAATGCGGATCGAAGCGGCCAATGAGCTGGCTGATCGCCGGGCTCTGCTGCTGAAACAAGTGGAAGAACTGGAATCGGGGAGAGCATCACATGGCTGAGCTCGCTCTTATCCGCACCGCCCAAGGCTTGGTTCCGGCCACCGAGGCCGACCGTGAAACTGTCCAGAAGTGGAAGGCTGGCCAGATCATTCACGGCAAGTTCACCCGCATGCGCAACAGCAAGTTCCACGGCAAGTTTTTCTCGATGCTCGATCTGGCGTGGGAATACTGGGAGCCGGTCGGCGGGCTGATCCCGCGTCAGGAGATGCGCGGTATTCGAGGGCTGGCCAAGTTCTTCGAGGCGCAAAGCGGAAAGCCGGGGCAGCTCTCGCACGCGGTTGCGGCTTACATCACCGGCCTTGAGTTGGCACGCGCCGAGCGTTTCCCGGCAGTAGACAAGAGCCGCGAAGCTTTCCGTGAGTGGGTGACAATCGAGGCCGGCCATTTCCACCTGGTGCACACGCCTGAGGGTATCCGCAAAGAGGCCAAGTCGATCAGTTGGGCAAACATGGACGACACCGCTTTCGAACCACTTTACCGCGACGTCTTCAACGCCTGCTGGCGATTGGTGCTGTCTGCACACTTTGAGAATGAAGCTGACGCGCTTTCTGCTGCCGATCAATTAGGGAGTTACGCATGAGAGTCGTCCTCAAGGAAGCAAAGGCGAAGAAGTGCAAGAACCCGGCCTGCGGTGTGAGTTTCAAGCCGTCATTCTCTACTGCGCAAAAGGTTTGCAGTTGGGCCTGCGGCCTTGCGATCAAGGATGTGAACCAAGAGAAGGCCCGCAAGTCACTGGCCCAGATCGAGCGCAAAGAGATCAAGGCCCGCAAAGAGAAACTTAAGAGTCGGGCCGATCACCTGCGGGAAACGCAGGTCGTGTTCAACGAGTGGATCCGCCTGCGTGACGCCGCGCTGCCATGCGTGAGCTGCGGCCGTCACCACGAAGGCCAATACCATGCAGGGCACTACCGCACTGTAGGAGCGAACCCTGAGCTGCGCTTCGAGCCGCTCAATGTCTGGAAGCAGTGCGCGCCGTGCAACAACCATAAATCCGGCGACATCGTGAACTACCGAATTGAGCTGGTGAAGCGCATCGGCACTGACAAGGTGGATTGGCTCGAAGGGTCGCATGAGCCCAAGCGCTACACGATCGAAGAACTGAAAACCATCAAGGCCAAGTATCGGGCGAAGACCAGAGAACTAAAGAGGGAAGCAGCATGAGGCTGATCAACGCAAGACAGGTATGGACTGAATCGCAGCACGAATCGAACGCATCGATCAGCTCTGTAGCCATCGACAAGGCTGAATCGGCGCCGGTGAAGACCGGCAACCGGATGCGCCGTCACGAGGCCGTGTTTGCCGCCCTGGGCGAGGACAAGGAGGAGCGCATCCAGATCGTTCGGCAGAAGATCAGCATCAGCGAGACGCACCGCACTCCGATTGGTCGATCCACCGCCCGCGCCGCGCATCTGGCCACCATCGGGAAGGTGCTTCGCGCCATCGACACGCTTCCGTTTCAGGTGCAGCAGTTCGGGCACTACCTCTATCACCCGGCAATGACCATGCGCCACGTCATGAACGCGGTGCTGCTGATCACCGCCAAGGCTGAGTTTCCAGACCTCACTTCGGCTAAGCGCGTGAAGGCCCAATACCTGGTGACCCTGGCGCTGCAATCGTACAAGGGCGAGGTCGTCGGGGCGGCAGAGTGGGGGCCGGCAAGGGTTGCCGCGGAGATGAAAACCTTCTTCGGGGTGACGATCGATCCGAAGAACTGGACGCGCGACTGGCTCGAACTGTGGGAATCCCTGAAAGAAGTGATCAAGGAAGTGGATATTCAGGCTCAACAACCGGTATGGCAGGTTATTCACTCGGAAAAAGAAGAAAAGGCGGCATAAACATATTGACCTGACGGGGAATTGCGCGTACTTTTTCCATAGTGCGCAATTCACGCAACACGCACACGAATACCTGAACCCGGCCATCGAGCCGGGTTTTTTATTTTCCGCAGTCATGGCACAGTCATCCTAATTTCAAGGGATTGATGTGCATGGAGATGTGGGAGCTGGTTAAACGAATTCTGGCCTCCGCCAATGAGGGGCAATCCTTTACTCCGTCACTCGCGGGGTCTGCATACCGCAGACATCTCGAGAGTCTTGGAGAAGGCGACCTTCCGTCAACGGAAGATGTTCGTCATTGGGCGGAACAGCTGGCAGAGCAAATGGAGTTCGTTGGCCTGATTGAGAAGGCCTCAAATCCCAATCGTGGCGTTGGCATTCTTGGGGCGGTACGGAGAACTGAGTTCGGAGATGAGCTTTACGATGTGCTACAAGGCTCCAACGTGATCTTACTCTTCGAGTCAATGCAGGCCACGATTGATGCTGGAGAGATCCGTAGAATTTTGCATCAACTAGAATCTTGAGTTCTCATACTTTTTAGACCCGGCCAAGCGCCGGGTTTTTATTGCCTAAATTTCACCTGTAGCCAGGGCAGCCTTCGGGAAGGCCTGGACACTGATAAGCCGGCAAGTGCAGTGACACGAGAAAACACCGGCAGCCCGCGCACTCTGCACACCAATGCTTACAGGGTGGCGCGAGACTGGATCTGCGAGATCGATGCAATGGGGTGTCGACGTAGTGAGGGTCTTTGGCGGACAGGCGTGGAAAGACACGCACACCTATTTCGGGCCTCGCATTAAGCGGGGCCTTTTCGTTTATGGCTCCCTGATTGGGGAGGAACCTGAGATGCCACACATGCCAGAAAAAGACCCGTCATTCTGGGTGTTGGTCCTGACCGCCCTGAGAGAGAACGGCTTAGCCATGGGGCTGACCTTCGCCCTGACTTGGCTCCGCATTCAGTACGACGGCAAAGAGACGAAACCTTTGCGTCAATTGATCGAGGCGGCGCTCGGTGCGCTGATCGTCATGGTGGTGGGGCTCACGGTGAAAGAGTTCGGCTTCAGCATTGCCTGGTCATTCGCCACTGCTGGCTTTATTGGCGTGCTTGGTGTTGAGCAGGCCCGTCAGCTCGGTAAGCGCTGGGCTGAAAGAAAGGCAGACGAGATCTAGTCCGCGACACGTTTCGCGAATTAGCAAATTGTGTCGCGACATGCGGCGAGGAATCACCCTGGACAGCGAGGCCAAGCCATGAGCGATCAATCAAGTGCTTTGATGTCTGTCCGGTGCATCTGGCTGCAGTGCACGGTTGAGTGATGCATAAAGATCGCCCAACTCAAGCTGACCAGCTGCGCGCTGGTGATATTGCGAAGCCATCATTGTTAGCTATTCTCTTGGTTGCCGGTAACTACACCGGTCATATTGCCGAAGGGAATCGCTATGAAAGCAATCCAGATTGCCATGCTAAGTACTGTGCTTATGACTGTCGGGTGTACGCCTTATCTGGCCACTCGAACCCTTCAAGCGGAGGATCGAGTTGTGACTGTTGTAGATGCGCCTTTGGTGGTAGGGGGAAAGATTCAAAGCCAGCGCGTGATCTGCCCAGAACCGAGCCCCGACGCACTAAAAACTCTAGCGGGCTCCGCTACGGCGGAGAAAGCGGATGTTGCAGCGCTGTCTATGGCCTTTCAAGAGTCTGCCGCAAACATAGGCTTACGGACCCAATCGATACAGCTGCTGCGTGACCAGCTCTATAGCATCTGTCAAGCGTATGCCAACGGTGCAATCGATTCGACCGCATACCAAATGCTATTGACCCGAAATCAGCGGAATACTGTTGCGATAATGGCCATTGAACAACTTACCGGTGTGGTACGGGGGCCAAACGTTGCTCTAAGTGGATCGAGTACCGCCAACCAGGCTAAAGCGATAATGGATCTAACTGCGCAGATTAACGCAGCAGAAACCGAATACAAGAAAATGGATGCTGCAACCGCAGCCAGTGCCGAAGGGGTTCGAACGAAAGAGTCAATTGATTCTCTCAAGGAGAGCTTGGAGGCAGCTCGCGCTGCACTGGTGAGTACTGCTGGCAGTGCAACCACTGTGGCAGCACCTTCAACACAGCTCGATTCAGCCAGCCTACACAAAGTTGCAGAGGCCGTAAAATACATCTCGGACAAGGTTACTGGCGTGAACGATGGGTACTACTTGTGCCTGGATGCTTATCAAAAGTATGGGGAGGCGCATATCCCTTCGTCTTTAAAAGCATCTTGCGACGCTATTTTTAAAACTACAACACCGCAGCTTATAGATATTCCTGAAGCCTTAACAACGAAGTAAACGAGTTTTCGTGAACAGCAGGCAGACAATAAGGCTGGGGCTCTCCTCGGCCTTATTGTTGCACTTTTTGTGTGGTTGATTTTCATCAGTACCGACATGCAACTTCCATTTCAGGCATTAAATGAATCATGGACAGACCAAGGCCGCCAGCGTCGCTGCTCGAGCTGTCCGACCTCTCCAACTTCGGTATCCGCCTTACTCCAGCCCCTGAGGTGTGGGAGTGGTTGAGCGCCGAGATCCTTGCTGACACAGGCAGTATTCACAACGAAGACCACGCCCATCTGCTGGAAGCTGACATCCGGCTCATGTGGGCATCGTCCAGTTTCGAGAAGCAAGGTCGCCGAGTACTTGGCCAGGCCGAGCAAGTAATGCTCCGCGCTGGTGGCTGGCAGAAAGCCCGGATGGAACAACAGATGCATGATTGGTTCGGCGATGTGCCGGCCTTCATCATCACCCTGGCTGCCGATTACTGCTCCCAGTGTTCCGACGCTGACTTCTGCGCGCTGATCGAGCATGAGCTCTACCACATCGCCCAAGCGACCGATAAATACGGCCAGCCAGCCTTCACCGAGGAAGGCGCTCCCAAGCTGAAGCTGCGCGGACACGACGTCGAAGAGTTCGTCGGGGTGGTTCGCCGCTACGGTGCTAGCCCTGACGTCCAAGCGTTGGTGGACGCTGCAAACAAACCTGCTGAGGTAGGGAAACTGAATATATCGAGGGCCTGCGGAACCTGTCTGCTCAAGTCGGCCTGATTCTGGACAGGCATTGGACGGATGAGAATTTATGGCTGCCCTTCAAAATGACGTGAAGGCCTTTATCGTTCAGGCTCTAGCGTGCTTTGACACGCCCTCACAGGTTGTTGAGGCTGTCCAGAAAGAATATGGGATATCGATCACCCGCCAGCAGGTTGAAACACACGATCCCACGAAGACCTCAGGGAAGTGCCTGGCTAAGCGCTGGGTGACGATGTTCGAAGACACCCGCAAGCGTTTCCGCGAAGAGACATCCGAGATCCCGATTGCCAACCGCGCTTTCCGACTCCGCGCCATGAACCGTTTCGTGGAGAAGGCCGAGACGATGAAGAACATCAGCTTGGCTATGCAGATCCTGGAGCAGGCCGCGAAGGAAGTTGGCGACATCTACGTCAACCGCAACCGGAAGGACGAGCCTGACGACGAGCCGGCGATCCCGACTCGCATCCAGGTCGATGTAGTGGATGCGAGGAAGCCGAATGCCGAGCCTTAATGTTCCGCAGGCTCACTTCCTCACGCTGCCCCATAAATTCCGCGCATTTGTTGCAGGGTTCGGCTCAGGAAAGACCTGGGTGGGATGCTCTGCGCTTTGCAAGCACTTCATGGAGTGGCCCGGCGTCAACGCTGGTTACTTCGCACCGACTTACCCGCAGATCCGGGACATCTTCTATCCGACAGTGGAAGAGGTGGCCTATGACTGGGGGCTGAAGACCAAGATCAACCAGGCGAACCATGAGGTTCACATCTACAGCGGCCGGCAGTATCGCGGCACTGTGATTTGCCGGTCGATGGAGAAGCCGCAGACGATTGTCGGCTTCAAGATTGGCCATGCCCTGGTGGATGAGCTGGACGTGCTGACGTCGATCAAGGCGCAGCAGGCCTGGCGCAAGATCATCGCCCGGATGCGTTACAACTTGCCCGGGCTGAAGAACGGGGTGGACGTAACCACGACGCCGGAGGGCTTTAAGTTCGTCTTCCTGCAATTCGTGAAGCAGTTGCGGGACAAGCCGGCGCTGAAGGAAATGTATGGCCTGATTCAGGCCAGCACCTTCGACAATGAGCTGAACCTGCCTGACGACTACATCGCATCGCTGATGGAGTCATACCCCGAGCAACTGATCCGCGCGTACTTGAACGGGCAGTTCGTCAACCTGACATCCGGATCGATATATCACGCCTACGATCGCAAGCTGAATCAATGCATCGACACCGTCCATGCCGGTGAGCCGCTGTTCATCGGCATGGACTTCAACGTCGGCAAGATGGCGGCGATCACCCACGTCAAACGTGATCAGGGTCTGCCGCGCGCCGTGGATGAGTTGATGGATGGCTACGACACGCCGGACATGATTCGCCGTATCAAGGAACGGTACTGGGAGCACACCGGCAACGATTTCAGAAAGACCTGCGAGATCCGGATCTACCCTGACGCCTCGGGTGATTCGCGCAAGTCGGTCAATGCCAGCCTCACCGATATCGCCATGCTCAAGCAGGCGGGTTTCACAGTAATCGCGCCGGCGGCCAACCCGCCGGTGAAGGATCGGATCAACGCAATGAACGCCATGTTCTGCAACGCGCAGGGCGAGCGGCGTTACCTGGTGAACCCGTTCACATGCCCGACCTACGCCGATGGCCTCGAACAGCAGATCTGGGCGCCCAACGGCGAACCGGACAAGAGCCAAGGCAACGACCACGCCAACGATGGCGGCGGTTACTTCATTCACCGCGAGTACCCGATCGTTAAACCGGTCACCTCAATGAAAATGGGAGTCGCCCGATGACGGACGTCACTTTTACTCGTCCCGAGTACAAGGCGGCACAGTACCGCTGGCGCTTGGTGCGCGACGTCTGCAAAGGGTCGGAAACCATCAAGGCTGCCGGCGACCGTTACCTGCCGAGGCCGAACGCGGCCGACACCAGCGAGGACAACAAGCAGCGCTACGAGGCGTACAAGAAGCGGGCAGTGTTCTACAACGCCACGGGGCGTACCAAGCACAGCCTGGTCGGTGCAGTATTCCGCACCTGGCCAACCCTGACTGTTCCCGGCGCGCTCGATTACGTGGCCAAGGACGTCGACGGTCAGGGTGTGAGCGTCTACCAACAATCCCAGTCGGTGATCGGGCACCTGCTCGAAGTGGGTCGACACGGGCTGCTGGTGGATTACGCTGTGGTCGAGGCGGGCACGGTCAGCAAGGCGGACGAACTTTCCGGCCGTGCCCGAGCGAACATCGCGAGCTACACCGCCGAGTCGATCATCAACTGGAAGACTCGCCAAGTCGGCGGCCAGCACCTGCTGAGCCTCGTCGTGCTGCGCGAGACGGTCGACGTCGATACGGACGATGGTTTCGGCAGTGAGCAGGTCGTGCAATACCGAGTATTGCGCCTCGATGTCTCTGGCCAGTACACGCAGGAGGTCTGGGAAGAGGGATCGAGCACGACAACTCAGAAGGTCGCGCCGTTTACACCACTGAACGGTCTGGGCCGACCTTGGCAGGTGATCCCGTTCCAGTTCGTTGGCAGCGAGAACAACGACACGACCATTGACGACGCGCCGCTGTACGACATGGCCGAGGTGAACATTGGCCATTACCGCAACAGTGCGGACTACGAAGAAGCTGCCTACTTGGTGGGCCAGCCTCAGCCATGGATGGCTGGTCTCGATGAGCAGTGGCGCGATCATATGGAGACGAACGGAATATTCCTCGGCTCCCGTGCACCTTGGCTGCTTCCAGTAAACGGCACCTGCGGGGTTTGGCAGGCTCAGCCGAACACGGTGGCCAAGGAGGCCATGGAGTCTAAGAAACAGGACATGGTTTCGCTCGGCGCCCGACTAATTGAGCGTGGTAGTGCGGTGAAGACGGCCACCCAGGCCGACAACGACAGCGCCGCCGAACACAGCGTCCTGTCGCTGGTGGTCAGCAACGTCAGCGAGGCCTACAGCCAGTGCCTTGAATGGATGGCTGAGTTTGTGAATGCCTCCGGCGAGGTGGTCTACAAGCTCAATCAGGACTTCAGCCAGATCACTCTCGACGCGACCATCTTGGCAGCACTGTTCAACGCAGTGCAGGGCGGCAAGTTGCCGGCGGGCGACTTCTGGCAGTACCTGCGCGATCGCGGGGTCATCGATCCCGAGAAGACCGACGACCAGATCCGCGACGAACTGGAGACCGAAAGCCCTGGGCTTGCCCTGGACGACACTGAGGTAACTTCGAATGGCGGCCAACCAGGCAATCCTTGATGCGACGATCCGGCACGCGGTCTTCCTCGAGCAACTGAAGTCAGGGGAAGTCGCCAAGTTCGGGCCTTTCCTCAAGGAGATTGACCGCTCGATCCGTGAGCGACTGACACGGGCCGACCTGACGGATTACACCGTCGCCCGGCTTGAGCGGTTGCTGAGTGAGGTCGATAGCCTGCTGCTGGGCATCTTCGACCGGTACAGCGAGAGGCTGAACCTCGACCTGATCGACATTGCGAACTATGAGGCCGAGTTCGAAGCAACCAGCCTCACACGGGCGGCACCGGTTGGCGTCTCGTTTGATGCCGCGGTGCCTGGTGCTGTTGCAATCAGGGCGGCGATCTTCACCAACCCGCTCAGTGTGCGCGGTGCGGACGGCGGCAAGCTGCTCAAGTCGTTCATCGATGGCTTCACCGCCACCGAGCGACAACGCCTCACTGGCGCGATCCGGCAGGGCTTCTTCGAAGGCCAGACCAACTTCCAGATCATCAAGAACATCCGCGGGACCAAGGCTCTCCAGTACAACGACGGCATTCTGGCCACGACCAACCGGAACGCCGGAGCCGTGGTGCGGACGGCGGTGCAGCACGTCGCCACCCAGGCGCGCATGGAGACGCTGAAAGAGAACTCCGACGTCGTGCAAGCGGTGGAGTGGGTCAGCACCCTGGATTCGAAGACGACCAGCCAATGCCGGACGCTCGACAAGCGCCGGTTCAAGCTGACCGAGGGGCCGCGGCCACCGATCCACATCAACTGTCGCTCTACAGTGGTGGCAGTGACTCGCTTTAGCGCTCTGTTCGCCAAGGACGCCACTCGAGCATCCATCGGTGACGGCGGCGCGCAGCAGGTGAGGGCAGATCTCAGCTACTACGACTGGCTCAAGCAGCAGCCGGCGGCGTTTCAGGACAAAGCCATTGGCCCGGTCCGCGCCAAGCTGTTCCGGGAAGGCGGACTGAGCATCGAACGATTCTCCGAGCTGCAGCTTGATCGTAATTTCAAGCCTCTAACGCTAGTTGAGATGAAGGCCCTGGAACCGTTGGCTTTTGAGCGAGCGGGAATCAGTTGATCGAGCACCCAGCACGACTCTCTTCAAAACTCCTCATCACTTGGTAATAGAGCTGATTCCATGTGGTGCTCAGCTTGTTAGCTTTGCTTGCTGGTTCAAGCCAAGACTTGTCGTCTTTGTAGGCGCTCATCTTGGCGATTTCTAGTGTTAGATCGTAGGTGACTCTGCTCAACTCTGGTGGGGCGTATGCGGCAAACGTATACCCGCTCCTCATTACCGTTTCAGCCCGTAAATTGAGCTCGTCTCTATTTACAGTGTGCTGAATGTAGGCAGTGAACGAAGCCAATGGATTTAAAAAGGCTTCACCTTTCGCCCTTAGGTTTGATTCTTGAGTATCAAGTCTCAACAAACAGTTTGCTCTCTGACTGGCAATGTTCGTTTGGTACGTAGTAAGCCAACTGAGCAACGTGCTTGACGTCGCGGCGACGAGGGTAAAGCTCGCCGTAATTATCGCCATCGAAAGCGACTGCCTGAAAGTCTGTGGGGCTGCGGTATTGGTGTTGGGTTGGACTGAATCTGACATAAGAACTCGTTGTAGTGGCACTAAGCCTTTATTAGGCCATTAGTCCTCCGTTTTTGCATCATTTGCTCGTGATGGCGAGCGACAACTATGCAGGCAGGGCCTGCACCAACGTCTCTGGGAGACAAAAAATGCTGAAATTCCAACTGGACAGCCTGGATGGTGTCGACGAAGCCGTGCGCGCTCTTTACACCGAGAAGGACGGCAAGTTCGTACTCGGCATTGAAGGTCTGCCGCAGCCTGAAGATGTCTCTGGCCTGAAATCCAAGGTTCAGGAACTGCTGGACGAGAAGAAGGCTGCCGACAAGGCGCGCAAGGATGCCGAAGACCAGGCCCGCCTGGAGCGCGAAGAGAATGCCCGTAAGTCCGGCAACGTCGAAGAGCTCGAACGCTCCTGGTCCGAAAAGTACACCCGCCGCGAAGCTGAGCTGAACGGCATGCTGGAACAGGAGCGTGGAACGCTGAGCAACCAGATCCGGGATCTGACTGTCGGCCGCACCGCTACTGATATTGCGTCTGCCTTGGCAATCCCGGGTAGCGCAAAGGCCCTGTTGCCGCACATCGAGCGCCGTCTGAGCGTTGAGCAGCGCGACGGGAAGCCTGTTGTGGTCGTGCTCGACCAGCAGGGCAAGCTCTCGGCGGCAACGCTGGATGAGCTTAAAGCAGAATTCGCAAACGACGTGGCGTTCGCGCCATTGATCGCGGGTAGCAAGGCATCTGGCGGCGGGGCCGGCGGTGCTGGAAGCGGCGGCGGGGCCGCGAAAGGAAACATCGGCGGTACCAAAGCGGAGCGCACGGCGGCAATCGCGGCCCGGTTCTCTGATCTCCCCCTAAATTAAGGATTTGACCCATGTCCCTGTCTCAAATGCAGGTTTTCAACGATTACATCATGCCGGCGACTCTCGAGACGCTGGATCAAATGCTGGAAGCGTTCAACGCAGCCAGCAATGGCGCGATTGTGCTGTCGCCGAACGGCTTCACCGGCGACTTCTTGCAAGAGTCGTTCTTCCAGAACCTTGGAGCCGCTCAGCGCCGTGTTAACCGCTACGGTGCCAACGCCGCGGTGACGCCGGTTGACCTGACCGAACTGCAAGACACCACCGTGAAAGTGGCTGGTGGTTTCGGTCCGATTCGCTATGAGCCGTCGCAAATGACCTGGCTGCAGCGTCCAACTGCACAGGGCGTTGAAGTTGCGAGCCGCGCGTTCGCCGAAGTGCTGCTGAAAGATCAGCTCAATACGGCGATCGCTGCGCTGGTGGCGGCCATCACTGCGCAAGCAGCTGCCGTCAACGATGTGTCGGCCACCGCCGGCATCACCCAGTCCGGCCTGAACAGCGCGCACGCAAAATTCGGTGACGCAAGCCAGAACCTGGTTGCTCAAGTCATGCAGGGCACCACCTGGCACAAACTGGTCGGCCAAGGCCTCGCCAACCCGAACAACCTGTTCCAGGCCGGCAACGTTCGCGTCGTCGACATCCTCGGCAAGACCTCGATCGTCACCGATGCGCCAGCTCTCGCTCAGGCCGGTACGCAGAACAAGGAAATCATCCTGGGCCTGGCAGCCGGTGCCGCTCTGGTGCACGACAACCGAGACATCATCTCGAACGTGCAGACAAACAACGGTAACGAGCGCATCACCACGACCATTCAGGTGGACTACACCTTTGGCCTCGGGATCAAGGGCTACACCTGGGATGTGGCGAACGGCGGCAAGTCTCCATCCAGCGCCGCGCTTGCGACTGGCACCAACTGGGACAAGACCGCAGCCAGCATCAAGGACACCGCCGGTGTGGCCCTGATCGGCGACGCCTCCAAGTAACCATTCAATGACTGAGCCGGGGCATAATGCCCTGGCCCAGCGGAGTGACAGTGATGACTGACAACAACATCTGGTATCTGCCGGGCCCGTTCCACCGCTATGAAGATGACGTGAAGGCGATCGCCAAGAAGGCAGGTCTGATCATCACCGATGCCAACGTGACGGAAGACCGTGGCGGTGAAGTCGAGAAGCCGCCAAAGGCTAAACTGAAGGCCGAATATCGCGAGAAGGCGAACAGGCCGGAAGCGGACCCTCGCGACAAGTTCACGCTCGATCAGGTGAGAGCCGCGTTGACCGCGGCGAACGTCACGTTCGACGATAAGGCCGATCTGCCAACCCTGCTGAAACTGCTTAAAGAACAGGACTGACCCATGCTCATCATCGAGGACGGCACCGGCAAGCCTGACGCCGAGAGCTACGCATCCGCCGAGGATCTGGCCATGTACGCCGTGAAGTTCGGCGTGACCATCCCGGCGGAAGTGCCAGCGCAAGAAGCACTGCTTCGCCGGTCCGCCTTGGCGATGAATGGCATGACCTGGAAGGGGCGCAAAACGGATAGCGATCAGGCTCTGGCCTGGCCGCGCCGAGGGGTTGAGCTGGACTGCCAGATCAAGCCCGACAACTACCTACCGGCTCGCATCCAGTACGGCCAGATGGCCTTGGCCGCCGAGATCTACACCGACGACATCGATCCGGTCGAGAAGCGCAAAGGCGCGGTAACGCTGGAGCGTGTCGAAGGGGCGGTAACGCGCGAGTACGCGACGATCCCGAACACCAGCGGGCGACTGTTGCCTGCGGCGCCGAACCGGCCGAGCATTACGCAGTTTGCCGATTATCTACACCGTCGTGGGTTGTTTGCAGTGAGAGCGTGAACTAGCTTTACCCTTCCAACAGGGAGGGTTTCAGAATGCCAATTCATAACGTCAACTGCCTTGTTCCGCCAGTACAAGATCAAATTGAGGCTTGGGATAGGTATGTCGCAGCCGTACTTTCGGCTATGAGTTTCAAGGATCTTGAAACGAGCAGAGGGCGATGGATTTAGCTGTTCGTGTTGCCAATGACCTGCTGTCAAAGCGTGAAAAAATAAAGGCCGATATAAAGGCGCATTGGCTCTCATCACCCAATTAACAGAAAACTGGAGCCACCATGGTCTTCTACGAAGAAATGGCCGTGATGGCTCTGGAGATGATCACAGAGTTCGGTCAGCCCGTGATCATCCGGGCAACCACTGCTGGCGAGTACGACCCTGATACCGGCACTGGCAGCCCCGGCATAGTCGCCGAGCAAACTGCTCAAGGCATCCTGCTTGACTTCACCGGCCAAGAATTCCAGAGCAACAGCCTCATCAAGCAGGGCGACAAGAAGCTCAAGATCGCTGCGCAGGGGCTTGATTGGGTTCCGGGTCTGCTTAACAAAGTGATCGTCCAAGGTCGCACCTGGTCGATCGTCCCACCGCTGAAAGAGATCAACCCAGCCGGTACGCCGATTCTCTACGAGTTGCAGGTGCGGTCATGAGCCGCGCCGGAGCAGGCCAGTCTGGCAGCTTCGCGCTGAGCCTTGCCGAGTTCGCCGCCCAAGCCACAGAAGCCATCGACGCCAGCCTGCGCGAGATCATCATCGAGGTCGGCAGCAGCGTTATCCGCATGTCGCCAGTGGGGAGTCCCGAGATCTGGGCACAGAACGCCGTGGCCAGCCAATACAACAAGGCCGTGGACGATCACAACGGCGATCTGCGCAGCGATCCCGCCAACCTGACGAAGGCGGGCCGACTCAAGCCAGGGCGAAAGCTGAACGATGGCATGGATATCGTCGCGCCCGAAGGCTACGTCGGTGGACGGTTTCGGGCGAACTGGCATCTCTCGATCAATGTAGTGGAGAACGTGACCTTTGACGAGGTTGATCCAGGCGGGCAAGCAACAATTGCTGCATTGGTTTCGGCTGTAAGCGACTTCACCGCCGGACAGACTGCCTACCTCATCAACAACCTGCCGTATGCGATTCCATTGGAATACGGGCACTCAAAGCAGGCCCCCGCCGGCATGGTCCGCATCACCGTAGCCCGCTTCCAGCAGATTGTGCTGGAGGCCATCAGGAACAACCAGGTATGAGCCACAAAATCATCCGATCCGTGCTTGAGGGGCGACTGAAGGCATGGGCGGCCGCGCGCAGTCCTGCGTTGCGCATCGCTTACCAGAATGTCGCTTTCACGCCGACAGTGAGCGAGACCTACCTTCGGGCTTTTTTGCTGCCGGCTGGCACGAACAGTAATGACCTCGCCGGAGTGCATCGGCTGTACACGGGCGTGTTTCAGGTCACGATCGTGACCCCCGTTGGCGGCGGTACCGGTGCAGCAGAGGGGCTGGCCAACGAATTGGCCGCGCTGTACCCGCTCAACGATCAGCTGACCAAGACTGGCTTCAGTGTCCAAGTGATGACGCCTTTAGACCCAGGTCCTGAGCAGCAAGAAGACACCGCCTTCGCTTTGCCGGTCTCGTTCCAGTATCGAGCCGACACCACCACCTAATCCGCCCATTGGGCAAACCCAGAACCCGCCATTGAGCGGGTTTTGTCATTTCTGCATAGAGGAAACCTCCCATGGGCTACAAACTCCCGAATGGCGCGACGTTCGAGCATGCTGCTACCTACGCCGCTCCGCTCGCATTCTCGGCCATCTCCAACGCAGCTGAAGCCATCTGCACCACTGTCGGTGCCACGCTGGTGACCGGCGACATCGTTCAGCTCACTTCTGGTTGGACTTCGCTTAATGGCAAAGTGGTCCGCGTGAAAACCGCGACCGCGACCGCGATCACCCTGGAAGCGATCGACACCACCAGCACCCAGATCTTCCCTGCAGGCTCAGGCGCGGGCACGCTGACAAAGGTGCTGACCTGGGCTCAAATCCCTCAGATCACCGATGTGGCCTTCTCCGGCGGCGAGCAGAACTACGCCGACATCGTCTTCCTTGAAGACCAGCAAGGCCGACAGCTGCCGACCGACAAGTCCGCCGCCAGCATGGTGCTGACTGTCGCCGACGACCCTTCTCTGCCTTATGTGGCCGTCGTTACGGCCGCCGATTCCGCGAAGTCTATGCAAGCCGCTCGCCTGAACCTGCCAGGTACCGACAAGCTGTATTACGGCGCCTACACCTCGTTCTCTCTGCAGCCGACGGTCTCCCGCAACAACCTGCTTACTCGCACCGTCTCCCTGGCGCTGCAAGCAGCACCTACCCGCTACCTGTCGTAAGGAATCCTCATGGCAAAGTTTTCCATCGCGCCAAAACCGACGTTCACCGTTGATGTTTCCATTCCGCAGGTTGGCGGTAAGCCGGCAATGGTGCCGTTTACGTTCAAATACCGCGACCGTACGGCGCTGGCTGAGCTGTTCGACTCATGGAAGGAAAAGGCGGAGGCCATCGGCGAGCGCTTCAAGGGTACGCAGCCCTCTCTTTCCGAATTAACCGCGGCCGAAGTCGAGCAGGGCGCTGATCAAATCAAAGACTTGGTCGTGTCGTGGGGCTTCGACGATGAACTCAACGACGAGTCGATCACTGCTCTGGTGAAGAGCTGCATCGGCGTATCGGATGAAGTGGTTAAGGCCTACAGCGAAGCCTTCGGGAAGGCCCGCCTGGGAAACTAACCGCCGCCGCCCGCGCGCTATACGAGCCCACCGGTTCAGCCGAACAGTTGGCCTTGTTCGGACTTTTCCCGGAGGACTACGACGAGACTTTCGAAGTCTGGCCAGACAACTGGAAGGCGTTCCTTGTCATGGATTCGATGGGGACTCAGTGGCGCACAGGCGCATGCGGCGCAACCGGCCTCGATTACGGTGTGCTGTCAGACGTGATGAAACTCGTCGGCGTCCCTGCAAAGGATCGCCCCGGCGTGTTTCAGGACATCCGCATTATGGAGTCGGAAGCCATCGCGGTAATGGCCGACGCGCGCGACAACAGCCCGTAATTACGGGCACTTATTCAAGGTGAGTCGATGAACATTGCAGAACTCGGCATCAAGGTCGACTCCGCTGATGCTGCCCATGCTGCGACCGATCTCGACAAGCTGACCAAGTCCGGTGAGCGTGCAGAGCAATCTGCCGTCGGCCTGATGAAAGAGATGGAGGCGCTGGAGAAGTCGCTGTCGAAAGGCGCGACCACCACGCAGGAGCTGGCCAAGCAACGTGACAGCCTGGCGAAGCTGACCCAGACCGGCGCTTATGGCGAGGCAGAATTTACCAAGATCACCGCGCAGCTCGATAAGCAGCAGTTGGCCTTGGTCAAGTCGACCCTGAATGAGCAGAAGGCGCTGAACAGCCTGCTCGGGGCAATTGATCCGGCCAAGGCTGCAATGTCCAAGCTGGACACTCAAGTCGAGCAGCTGGGTAAGCACCTCGATGCCGGACGCATCAGTCAGGATCAGTACAATTCGGCGCTGAACAAGATCGACAAGGATTACGCCAAGCTCGAAAAAACCGCCACCGGGTTCGACAAACTGAAGCTCGGAACCCGCCAAGCGCAGGAAAACGTCGTTCAATTGGGCAACGCTCTGTCGTCAGGTGACTGGGGTAGTGGCGTTCGTGCAGTGGCACAACTGGGTGTTGGGGCTGGTAGCGCCGCGATTGGCTTCGCTGCCGTTGCTGCTCCTATTGCGTTGGCCGCTGCCGGTATTGCGGCTCTCACAAATGCGTATTACCAGGGCACCAAAGAAACCAGCGAGTACAACAAGGCGCTGACACTCACCGGCAACTTTGCCGGTACCAGCGCCGGGCAGCTTTCCGAGATGGCCCGTCAGGTCAGCGCAACGGTGGGTACAACGGGTGCAGCCGCAGACGTGTTGGCTACGTTGGCCGGTAGCGGAAAACTTGCAAGTGGCAGTTTCGTCGAGATCGCCGAGGCGGCGTTGGCGATGGAAAAAGCCACCGGTAAATCGGTGGATGCAACGGTCGCTGAGTTTGTGAAGATTGCTGATGACCCGGTGGCGGCTGCCAAGTCGCTGAACGAGCAGTACCACTTCCTTACCGCGTCGGTGTACTCGCAAATCGTTGCCCTGAAAGAGCAGGGCGATGAGATCGGTGCAACCAAGCTGCTCAGCGACACATATGCCGATACGATTCAGTCCCGATCTGGGCAAATCATCAGCAACCTAAGTCTCTGGGAGAAGGCCTGGAAGGGGGTGGCATCTGAAACCCAGAAAACTCTGGATGCTTTCAAGGATATAGGTCGAGCCGAGGAATCGGCGAAGCGAATTGTTGAACTGACCCAGAGTGTCGCCTTCGCACGCAGCGCTTTGGCCGCAGACCCTGATGACACCGACGCCAAAAAGAAGCTGCAGAACTCTCAGCAAGAGCTCGAATTCCTTACCAAGCAACGGGATACCCAAGCAGCAATTGCTTCTGCCGCAGGACTGTATCAGCAGACTCAGGACAAGGCGCAAGAAGCACAGCGCCGAGTCAAAGTGCTCTCTGATTCAAACCTCACGAACGAAGAAAAGCGTAACAAGCTCATCAAGGAGTATTTGCGTGACGTAGAGGCGATCCGAAAGGCAACTCCCAATGATCCCTCTGTCCAGGCTGATGTTGTTACCAAAAACATCCAAAACATAAAGGACAAGAATAAGGACCCGGCCGCCGTTGCGGGAAGCGTTGACCTGACAGGTTTCAACAACGCGAAAAACGCCCTGGCCGAAACCCTGGCCTATTACAAAAACGCCGAGAAGGAACTGGAAGCCTCTCAGCGCGCCGGCGTCATCTCGCAGGCGAGTTTTACCGAACAGCGCGTCGGCTTGCTTCAGCAGCAAGCCACCGAAGTTGCCCAAAGCTATCAGTCGGAAATCGATGCGCTCGAAGCGGCCAAGACCAAGAAGGGAACCACTGCGGCGCAGGTCATCCAGATTGATCAAAAAATCTCGGATGCGCGCTCCGCCATGGTCAAGGCGCAGCAGGACAGCGACAGCGAACTGGCAATCATTGCGACCAATGAAGAAGGTCGGCTGCGCAAGCAGACACTGGCGGTCAGCACGTACACCAACGCTCTCCAGCAACAGGTCGAGACACTTCGGCAGCAGGGTCTGCGAGCTGCTTCTGGCCTTGGCCAGGGTGATCGGCAACGTGGGCTGACTGAGCAGCAAAACGGAATCGACGACAAGGCCAACGCTCAGCGCATCGACCTGGCCAACCAGTATGGCGATGGCTCGCGCGGTATGAGCCTCGATGAGTACAACGCCAAGCTGAAAGCCGTCGCACAGAGCCAGCAGGACCTGCGCAACGTGGTCGTGGCCAACTACGACGACATGACCTCGGCACAGGGCAGCTGGACCGCCGGCGCATCGTCGGCTTGGGAGAACTACCTGGAGTCATCGCGGGATGTGGCTGGGCAGACGAAAAGCATGTTCACCAATGCGTTCAGCTCGATGGAGGACGCCATCACGCAGTTCGCCATGACCGGGAAGCTGTCGTTTGGCGACTTCGCCAAATCTGTGCTCGCCGACATGGCCAAGATCGCATTGCGGCAAGGCAGCTCAGCGGCGCTCAGCGGCCTGTTTGGCTTGGCCGCATCCGCCGCAAGCTCTTACTTCGGCGGCAGCTCATCCACTTCACTGGGGGCGTCTCAGGCAGGCTACTCAAGCACCTACTTCCCGCAAGCAAAGGGTGGTGCCTGGTCCGGCGGCGTACAGATGTTCGCCGATGGCGGGGCTTTCACCAACAGCATCGTCAGCAAGCCTACAGCGTTTGGCATGGCCAACGGCAACATGGGTATCGCTGGCGAAGCCGGTCCAGAAGCGATTGTGCCTCTTGCCCGAGACTCACAAGGTCGTCTCGGCGTTCGCGGTGGCGCCAATTCCAGCACGGTCAACGTCAGTGTGACGGTGGACGCCTCCGATGGTGGTGGAGCCTCGCCTGATCCGGCGCGCCTGGCAGAAGCTATCAAGGTCGTCTGCCGTCAGGAAATCGCAACTGCGCGCCGTAACGGCGGGCAACTCACCTAAGGAGGAATCATGCTGACATTTACATGGCGGGCAACCTATGACGCCTCCCGGGTGATTACCCCAAGGGTCAAGGTCATCAAGTTCGGCGATGGGTACGAGCAGCGGCAGGG
>Ga0182007_10000243_pt1 | contig 36553 bp, 35 predicted proteins | sample Sormic07211113_1_FD_123023 | JGI IMG/M metagenome (GOLD analysis project Ga0182007, IMG submission 123023) | Rhizosphere microbial communities from Sorghum bicolor, Mead, Nebraska, USA - 072115-113_1 MetaG | ecosystem: Host-associated > Plants > Roots > Rhizosphere | place: USA: Nebraska...
ACCGTCTTGCCCACCCCCATATTGGGGCGACTGACGCGTGAAGGAATCCAACTTGAGCGAACTTCTCAACCGCCGCCTGGCTCTGCTCGGCGAGCGCGCTAACCTCTCTCTGCTCGAACAGTGCCTTCACGGCATCGAACGTGAATGCCTGCGCGTGACAGGCGAAGGGCGCCTGGCACAAACGCCGCACCCCGAAGCATTGGGTTCCGCGCTGACCAACGAACAAATCACCACTGACTACTCCGAGTCGCTGCTGGAGTTCATCACGCCGGCCCTGCCAGACCCGGCGGATACGCTGGCGAGCCTGGACAAGATTCACCGGTTTGCCTACAGCAAACTCGGCGACGAGTACCTGTGGAGTCCATCGATGCCGTGCCCGTTGCCGGCCGAGGAAGACATCCCGATCGCCTATTACGGCACCTCCAACATCGGTCAGCTCAAGTACGTCTATCGCAAGGGCCTGGCCCTGCGTTACGGCAAGACGATGCAGTGCATCGCCGGGATCCACTACAACTTTTCCCTGCCGGAAAAGCTCTGGCCGCTGCTTAAAGAGGCCGAAGGCTTTGTCGGCACCGACCGCGATTATCAGTCGTCAGCCTACATCGCGTTGATCCGCAACTTCCGTCGCTACAGCTGGCTGCTGATGTACCTTTTCGGCGCGTCCCCTGCACTGGACGCCGGTTTCCTGCGCGGTCGCTCGCATCAACTGGAACAACTGGATCCGGACACCTTGTACCTGCCGTACGCCACCAGCCTGCGCATGAGCGATCTGGGTTACCAGAGCAACGCCCAAGCCGGCCTGACGCCGTGCTACAACGATCTGACCAGCTACACCGACAGCCTGCGCAAAGCGGTAGCTACGCCGTATCCAGCGTACGTCGAGGTGGGTACGCACAAGGACGGTGAGTGGGTTCAGCTCAACACCAACATCCTGCAGATCGAAAACGAGTACTACTCCAACATCCGCCCCAAGCGTGTGACCTACACCGGCGAACGGCCGATTCAGGCGCTGGTGGCCCGTGGCATCCAGTACGTCGAAGTCCGCTGCCTGGACATCAACCCGTTCCTGCCGATGGGCATCGACCTCACCGAATCACGGTTCCTCGACGCATTCCTGCTGTACTGCGCGCTGAACGACAGCCCGCTGTTGACCAGTACCAGCTGCGGTAACGCAACGTCAAACTTCCTCAGCGTGGTCAAGGAAGGTCGTCGTCCGGGCCTGCAACTGCAACGCGACGGGCAAGCGGTGGACATGAAGGAATGGGCCGGCGAATTGCTGGAGAAGATTGCACCATTGGCGGCGCTGCTGGATCAGAGCCATGGCGGCGATGCCCACAGCAAGGCGCTGGACGCCCAAATGGCCAAGGTCCAGGACTCGTCCCTGACGCCATCGGCCCAGGTGCTGGCAGCGATGGCCGAGCACAAGGAAAGCTTCGCCCAGTTCTCCTTGCGCCAAAGCCAGGCGCATGCGGAGTTTTTCCGCAGCGAGCCGCTTTCAGGCGAAGAACAGGCCAGGTTTGAAGAGTTGGCGCGTTCGTCGTTGGCTCAACAGGCTGAACTTGAACAGAACGAAGTCGGCGATTTCGATGTGTTTGTCGGAGCGTATCAGGCGAGCATTCTGGCGATCAGCAATTAGACGTAAACCTCTGTGGCGAGGGAGCTTGCTCCCGCTCGGCTGCGCAGCAGCCGTAAAATCTGCGACGGTGTTTAATCTGGCACAACACCTTCGCTTTTTTTGAGAGTCCTTCGGCCTGGAGCGCCAGCCCGGTCCAGCGGGAGCAAGCTCCCTCGCCACAAGAGCAATACACGACTATTCTCCCTTAGAATTTTCCGCTCATATGCTAATTCTAAAAAGTTATTTATTTTAAGTTTCTTATATCATTTAGTCTCTTTTTCACGCCGACTCCCGGTCGTCTGAAAAGGAGCTTCCCCATGAAACTGATTTCCCCCCTTCGCCTCCTGGTGGCCGCGTCGTTGGCTGCGGCGAGCTTCCTGGCTCAGGCGGCAGACGTGACCGTCGCCTACCAGACCACCGTTGACCCGGCCAAAGTCGCCCAAGCCGACGGCGCCTACGAAAAAGCCACCAAAGCCAGTATCGACTGGCGCAAATTCGATAGCGGCGCCGACATCATCGCCGCCATCGCTTCCGGTGATGTGCAGATCGGCTATCTCGGCTCCAGCCCCCTGACGGCGGCAATCACCCGCAAAGTCCCGGTGGAAACCTTCCTCATCGCCACCCAGATCGGCGCCGCCGAAGCCTTGGTCGCGCGCGACGGGTCCGGGATCAAGACCCCGCAAGACCTGATCGGCAAGAAAGTCGCCGTACCGTTCGTCTCCACCGGCCACTACAGCCTGCTTGCAGCGCTGAAACACTGGAACATCGACCCGTCGAAAGTCACCGTGCTCAACCTCGCGCCGCCAGCGATCATCGCGGCATGGAAGCGCGGTGACATCGACGCCACCTACGTGTGGGACCCGGCGCTCGGTGTGGCCAAGGAAAACGGCAAAGTGCTGATCACTTCCGGCGAACTGGCCAAGTTCGGCGCGCCGACCTTCGATGCCTGGATCGTGCGCAAGGATTTCGCCGAGAAGCATCCGGAGATCGTCACCGCATTCGCCAAAGTGACCCTCGATGCCTACGCCGACTACCGCAAGGATCCGCAAGCCTGGCTGGCCAACCAAAGCAACGTCGACAAACTGGTGAAACTCTCCGGTGCCAAGGCCAGCGATATTCCGCTGCTGCTGCAAGGCAACGTGTATCCGCTGGCGGCTGATCAGGTGATCACCCTCGGCGCGCCGACCACCAAGGCCATTACCGACACCGCGGCGTTCCTCAAGGAACAGGGCAAGGTCGAGGCTGTGCTGCCGGACTACGCGCCGTACGTCAGCGCCAAGTACATCACCAACTGATCGGGAGTTAACCGCGATGGCTTTGCTACAGCTGGAGCGCATCAGCGCACAGTACCCCGGTGCAGCGGAACCTGTGCTGGCGGATATTTCCCTGAGCCTTGGGCCCCGGCAGTTGCTGGTCGCCCTCGGCCCTTCCGGCAGTGGCAAGACTTCGCTGTTGAACCTGATTGCCGGTTTCGTCGAGCCCAGCGCCGGGCGCATCACCCTTGACGGCGTGCCGGTCAAAGGCCCGAGCGCCGAGCGCGGCGTGGTGTTTCAGGACGACGCCCTGCTGCCTTGGCAGGACGTGCTGGCCAACGTCGGCTTCGGCCTGGAACTGGCCGGCGCCGCGCGGGAAAAACGTGAACAGCGCGCCCGGGAAATGCTCGCGCTGGTAGACCTTTCCGGTTTCGAAAACCGCCGCATCTGGCAACTCTCGGGCGGGCAGAAACAACGTGTCGGCCTGGCCCGCGCCCTCGCCGCCGACCCTCGGGTGTTGCTGATGGACGAACCCTTCGGCGCCCTGGATGCCTTCACCCGCGAACAGATGCAGGAGCTGCTGCTGCAAGTCTGGCAACGCACCGCCAAACCGGTGTTCCTGATTACCCACGATATTGAAGAAGCGGTGTTCCTCGCCACCGACCTGATTCTGCTGGCGCCGAATCCCGGGCAAATCGTCGAGCGCCTGAGCCTGGATTTTGGCCAACGTTACGCCGCAGGTGAATCGGCGCGCTCGATCAAGTCCGACCCGCGTTTTATCGAAACCCGCGAACACGTGCTCGCCAAAGTGTTCTCCCAACGCAGTGCCGTCCAGCGGCAGGAGCACGCATGAGCAGCTATGGAATTCCCGCCGCAACGGTAAAACCCGGTTCAAAGGTGAAGGGCTCGGCGGTGATCGCGCTACGCCGCCGTATCAGCACCCGCTGGATCAGCGTGCTGACACTGATCGCGCTGTTGGCGATCTGGTGGGCCGTCACCGCCACCGGTTTGATCGAACCACTGTTCCTGCCGCCCCCCTCCGCCGTGCTGCAAAAAGGCTGGTTGCTGGTGACCAGCGGTTACATGGATTCGACCTTGTGGCAGCACTTGGGCGCGAGCCTCAGCCGCATCGGTTTGGGCCTGGGCTTCGCGGTGCTGACCGCGGTGCCGATCGGCATTGCCATCGGCCACAACCGCATTGCTCGCGGCATTCTCGATCCGCTGATCGAGTTTTACCGCCCGATTCCGCCCCTGGCCTATTTGCCGCTGATCGTGATCTGGTGCGGCATCGGTGAGCTGTCGAAAGTGTTGCTGATCTACCTGGCGATCTTCGCCCCGATTGCCATCGCCACCGCCACCGGCGTGCGCACCGTCGACCCGGCGAAATTGCGCGCTGCACAGTCGTTGGGTGCGACTCGGGCGCAGTTGATTCGCCATGTGATTCTGCCCAGTGCCTTGCCGGACATTTTGACCGGTGTGCGCATTGGCTTGGGGGTGGGTTGGTCGACGCTGGTGGCTGCCGAGTTGATCGCCGCCACCAGCGGTTTGGGCTTCATGGTGCAGTCGGCGGCGCAGTTCCTGGTCACCGATGTGGTGGTGCTGGGGATTCTGGTGATCGCGCTGATCGCCTTCGCCATGGAGATGGGCCTGCGCGCCCTGCAGCACAAACTGGTGCCGTGGCATGGCGAGGCTCACTGAATATTCATGTGTCGACACCCCGGATTGAAGAGAACCACCATGAGCCACCTGACTATCGTCCCTTTAAGCTGCGCCCTCGGCGCGCAAATCAGCGGCGTCGACATCAGTCAGCCGCTGAACGCGGAACAACGCGCCGCCATCGAGCAGGCGCTGCTCAAGTATCAGGTGCTGTTCTTCCGCAACCAGCCGATCGAGCCACAGCAACAGGCGCGATTCGCCGCCTATTTCGGCGACCTGCATATTCATCCGATCTACCCGAACGTGCCGGAACAACCGGAAGTACTGATCCTCGACACCGCCGTCACCGACGTGCGGGACAACGCGATCTGGCACACCGATGTGACGTTCCTGCCGACCCCGGCGATGGGCGCAGTGCTCAGCGCCAAGTTGCTGCCGGAGTTTGGTGGCGACACCCTGTGGGCCAGCGGCATTGCGGCGTATGAAGCGTTGTCCGCGCCGATGAAAACCTTGCTCGAGGGGCTGACCGCCACTCACGATTTCACCCGCTCGTTTCCACTGGAGCGCTATGGCAACACGCCGGAGGCGCTGGCCCAGTGGGAAGAAGCCCGGCGCAAGAACCCGCCACTGTCACACCCGGTGATTCGTACACACCCGGTGAGCGGGCGCCGGTCGTTATTCGTCAATGAGGGCTTCACATCGAAGATCAATGAGCTGTCGGAAACCGAGAGCGAAGCAGTTCTGAAGTTCTTGTTCGCCCACACCACACGGCCGGACTTCACCATCCGCTGGCGCTGGCAAAAAGACGACATCGCGTTTTGGGATAACCGCGTGACCCAGCATTACGCGGTGGATGATTACCGCCCGGCACGGCGGGTGATGCAGCGGGCGACGGTGTTGGGGGATGTGCCGTTTTTTCGTTGAGCCGCCAGTTCCCGATCGTTCCCACGCTCTGCATGGGAACGAACAGTACTCAGTTACTCAGCCATCGAAGGCTTCTCCCACAGATTGATCCCGCCCTCCTGGGCAAATCGATCAATCTCCGCCAGTTCTTCCACGCTAAAACTCAGGTTCTTCAGCGCCCCGACGTTCTCGATGATCTGCTCCGGCCGGCTCGCGCCGATCAGCGCCGAGGTCACCCGTGGATCGCGCAGGGTCCAGGCCAACGCCAGTTTCGCCAGGCTCTGACCACGACGCTGGGCGATCTCATTGAGCGCCCGCACTTGGGCGATGTTGGCTTCGGACAGGTGAGAGGACTGCAATGAATCACCGCCCGGGCGATTGACCCGCGCATCCTTCGGAATGCCGTTGAGGTATTTGTCGGTCAACAGGCCCTGCGCCAACGGCGTGAAGGCGATCACGCCGGTACCGAGTTCGTCGGTGACATCCAGCAGGTCCTTTTCCACCCAGCGATTGAGCAGGTTGTAGGCCGGCTGGTGGATCAGCAGCGGGACTTTCCACTCCTTGAGCAACGCGGCCATTTCCCGGGTTTTCACCCCGGAGTAAGACGAGATGCCAATGTACAAGGCCTTGCCCTGTTGCACGGCGGTGGCCAGTGCGCTGGCAGTTTCTTCCAGCGGGGTGTCCGGGTCAAAACGGTGGGAATAGAAGATGTCCACGTAATCGAGGCCCAGGCGTTGCAGGCTCTGGTCGAGGCTGGCCAGCACATATTTGCGCGACCCGCCGCCCTGGCCATAAGGGCCGGGCCACATGTCCCAACCGGCCTTGCTGGAGATGATCAGCTCATCGCGGTACTGCTTGAAGTCTTCGCGTATCAAACGACCGAAGTTGATCTCGGCGCTGCCGTACGGCGGGCCGTAGTTGTTGGCCAGGTCGAAGTGGTTGATGCCCAGATCGAACGCCGTGCGCAGCAGCGAGCGCTGGGTGTCGATCGGCGTGCTGTCGCCGAAGTTGTGCCACAGGCCCAGCGACAGTGCCGGCAGCACCAGCCCGCTGCGGCCTACGCGGCGGTAAGGGATAGAGTCGTAGCGGTTCTCGGCAGCGGTGTAGGTCATCGAATCCTCTCTTGTGGGTCTTGAATGGGGTATCGACTGCTTTGCAAGCTGCCCAGCATACGCCCAGACAAACGCCAGGAAACCCCGGATTCGACTAATTGCTGAAACGTTTCATAGATTATGAAAAACTGAGTTCCCCCATAGAGTCGATATCCACGCCCAACACTTACGCCGACAACTCACGTAGCGCGGCAGCCGCCAAAAAGCCAGACCTTGAGCTATATCGCTGATCTCGTCTGACCGTCTGATCGATACGCTCAAGCAACTGCTCAGGAAGCGTGGCATTGAAGCGCACCGACTTGCCGAAATAGGGTGTGATATCGAATTCGACCACACCCCACACACCGCCAGCGTAATCAGGGTTATCAAGATGAGCGTCAATTTCACGCACCTGCGGAAGTGGATCACCATCGGCGACCAGACCTTCGTAGTGCAAAGCCAACGCTTCTTTCACGTTTTCAAATGCCTGCGCCACTGTAGCGCCTGCGGAGAAGCATCCCGGCACGTCCGGGATAATCACTCCGTATTCTGAGTCGGCATCCTTGTGCAGAACGACCGGGAATTTCATTTCGATGAGTCCTTCCTGTGATGTGGCCCCTTCGAGGCTTTCGTTTCCGATGTCGGGCCTCATTTCAGACCCGCCTGTTTCAATATGCTGTTGATCGTGCCTTTTGGAAGATCCGAATCAGGGTGTTTTATCGTCACCCTGCCTGACTTACACGGGTGCTTGTACTGATGATGGCTACCTTTCACGGCCACCAGATACCAACCATCCTCCTCGATCATCCTGATCATTTCCCGACTTCGCATCACCTTCGTCCTTGTGGGCAGCATCTGCTGAGCACATTACGCGATGGCCACACCTTCAATACACACGATACACACTCTGATAAATATTAGCCGAACACAAGCAGGCCAGATTGCTCGCAGACCATCGGTTACCGGGCACCCGCAAACACCTCCCCCAACCAATCCACAAACACTCGAACCCGTGGCGACATGTGTCGGTTATGCGGATACAACACCGAAACCGGCATCGATGGCGGCGGTGTGTCGGTGAGGATTTCCTGCACCAACCCTTGGCCAATCTGCGTTTCCATTCGGTAATGCGGGCACTGAATCAGCCCCAATCCGGCAATTGCCGAGGCCGCATAAATCTCCGCGCCGAACACCGACAACGCGCCATCGATGGCCACTTCTTTCAGCTCGCCATCCACCATGAACTCGAATGGAAACAGCTTGGCCGTGGTGCGCGAAACGTAGTTCACCGCGCGGTGGTTTTTCAGGTCTTCGAGGTTTTTCGGTTCGCCGTACTTACGCAAGTATGCCGGGCCGGCGCAGGTGATCTGGCGCAGGTTGGCGACACGTTTACCGATTAGCGCCGAGTCGCCCAAGGTGCCGGCGCGCAACACGCAATCAACGCCTTCGGCGATCAGGTCGACGAAGCGGTCGGCTTCGCTGATGGACAGTTCGATGTCCGGGTAGCGCGCCATGAATTGCGGCAACGCCGGGATTACAAAGTGCTTGGCCAACGTGCCATGCAGATCCACCCGTAATCGGCCTTTCGGCGCAACGCCGCGAAATGCCAGTTCGGCTTCTTCCAGTTCTGCCAACAACTGCACGCAACGCAGGTAGTACGCCTCGCCATCCAGCGTAGGACGGACCTTGCGCGTGCTGCGCTCCAGTAAACGGGTACCGAGCCAGGCTTCGAACTGATTCAGCGTATGGGTCAGGGTGGCACGCGGCAGGTTCAGGTCATCGGCCGCGAGCGTGAAGCTGCTGCGCTCGTAGATCCGCACGAAAACCTTCATCGCCTTGACTTGATCCATACGGCGCTCCTGACGATCGATTGTTGGCGATTATTGAACAGTAAAGGCAACTCTCGTGCATCTATCACCCTGAGTAAACATGTGAATCTGGCTCCACAACTCAGCCACTCCAAGGAATCAACGCCATGACTACTCAAACTTCGAAAGTTGCCATCGTGACCGGCGCCTCCCGCGGCATTGGTGCCGTGATCGCCCAGCAACTGGCCGCCCAAGGTTTCGCCGTCGCCATCAACTACGCTAACAGCGCCACCGAGGCGTCGGCACTGGTGGTAAAACTGCGTCAGGCCGGTCACCGGGCCATAGCGATCAAGGCTGATGTGGCCAACGCCGACGATGTACGCCGGCTGTTCGACGAAGCCGAAACCCAACTGGGCAAGGTCGACGTGCTGGTCAATAACGCCGGCATCCTCAAAGTGCTGCCGCTGGCGCAACACAGCGACGAACTGTTCGACCAGAACTTCAACATCCACGCTCGCGGCACTTTCAACACTCTGCGTGAAGCGGCAACGCGCCTGAACAGTGGTGGCCGGATCATCAACTTCTCCAGCAGCACCGTCGGCATGAACCTGCCGGGCTATGCGGTGTACATCGCCAGCAAGGCGGCAGTGGAATCCCTGACCCAAGTGTTCGCCAAGGAAATGCGCGGTCGCAACATCACCGTCAACGCCGTGGCCCCGGGCCCGGTCGCCACCGACCTGTTCCTGCACGGCAAGAGCGAAGAACAGATCCAGACCTTCGCCAAGATGCCACCGCTGGAACGCCTGGCTCAGCCAGAAGACATCTCCCGCGTCGTGTCCTTCCTGGTCGGCCCGGATTCGGCCTGGGTCAACGGGCAAATCCTGCGCGTTAACGGCGGGTTGGTTTAACTATGCTCGATGTATTGGGCCGTAAGGCAGCACACATCTGAAGGACGGAACGCATCATGCACACCACGATCATCATCTTCTTCGGCCTGATCCTGCTGGCACTGATGCTGTTCATCGGCGAGAAAATCGGTTTCTCTCGTCAGACCCTGGCCTACAGCTTTGTCGTGCTGTGGCTGGCGTTGACCTTGATCAACGGCGCAGTCGGAATGGTCAACGCTGGCCAACCGTTGAGCGCGGAACTGGTGGTGGGCAGCGCGGTGTTCGGCATACCGGTGGCGGCACTGGTGCTGTTCATGGTGTTGAGCAGCGAGACCTGAGCGCCACCGGTCGATCAACGCACCAAATGCAAAAACTGCATGTGCCGTTCGTACTGGTCGAGGATGTCGTTGATCACCTGATCCTTGGTGTAACCCACCAGATCGTAGTCCTGACTGCCCTCGCGCAAATGCACTTCGGCACGGTGGTAGCGACGGTTGTTGAGTTGCTTGGAACCCATGCCGCCACGGGCGAAGGACGGTGTGAAGTAGCCGCGCATTTGCACCTGATAGATGAACGGATGCAGTTCGCCGTGACCGATTTCCAGGCTAACGTTGTCGTTGGCCGGATCGGGCTGAGTGACCACATGCAACCCCTTCTCGACAAACACGGCGGTCACTTCCTCAATGGCCGGGCGCACCGTTGTATCAAGGAAGCGATAGACCTCATCCCGAGACGGAAAATGCACCGCCTGACTCAAGCGCTGACGCCATCCACCGCGTCGCGAACCGGCCACCGGCGCGAGGGAATGCAATTGCGCGATCTGCTTCTGCGACTCCAGATAAAACGCCTTGTGCAGGCCCCACATCATCAGCAGCAAAATCATCGAGAACGGTAACGAGGTCAGCACCACCGCCGACTTCAAGGCATCGATGCTGCCGGAGAACAGCAGTGCGCTGGTCACCAGTGCCGTCATCGCGCCCCAGAACACTCGCAGCCATTTCGGCCCGTCCTCATCGGGATTGCCACCCTTGGCGGACAAGGTCGACAACACCACGGTGCCGGAGTCGGCGGAGGTGACGAAGAACACAAAGCTGATGAACACCGTGACCGCGATCACGGTTTTGCTCCACGGGTAGGTCTCCAGCAACAGGTAAAGCGTCATCGACGGGTTGTCGATGGCCGACATGCCGAGCGCGCTCATGCCGTGATTGAGAACTTGATCGATGGCGCTGTTGCCGAAGATCGACATCCACGCCAGGGTGAAACCGAGCGGGATCAACAGCACGCCGAAGACGAATTCGCGGATGGTCCGGCCACGGGAAATCCGCGCAATGAACAAGCCCACGAACGGCGACCATGCAATCCACCAGGCCCAGTAGAACACCGTCCAACCGCCCAGCCAGTCGCTGGGTTTGTCATAGGCGTAGAGGTCGAAACTCTTCATCGGCAAGGCGCCGAGGTAATCGCCAAGGTTCTGGATCAGGGTATTGAGCAAGTGTTGGGTAGGACCGGCGAACAACACGAACAGCAGCAGCGCACAGGCCAGCAGCATGTTGATGTCGGACATCACCCGCACGCCTTTATCGACGCCAGACACCGCGACGATGATCGCCGCGCCCATCATCAGCGTGATCAGGCCGACCTGAATCCACTGGGTGTGGGCGATGCCGAACAGGTAGTCCAGGCCGGAGTTGAGGTGCAATACGCCAAAGCCCATGTCGGCACCGAGGCCGAACACAGTGGCGATGATGCCGAAGCCGTCCACCGCGTAACCGATGGGCCCGTTGATGCGCTTGCCGATCAGCGGGTACAGCGCCGAACGCAGGGCCAGCGGCAGGTTATGCCGATAGGCGAAATAGGCCAGCGCCATGCCGACGAAGGCGAACACGCCCCAGCCGTGCAGGCCCCAGTGCAGAAACAGAATCTGCATCGCCTGACGCGCCGCCTCCGCCGTACCGGCCTCGCCTTGCGGTGGTTGCACCAAATGCGTAAGTGGTTCGGACACGCAAAAGAAAAACAGCGTGATGCTGATCCCGGCGGCGAACAGCATGCCGGCCCAGGACAAGTAACTGAATTCGGGCTCGTCGTGGTCGGCACCGAGCTTGATCTTGCCGTAGCCGGACAAGGCGGTGACCACCACGAAGACCAGATACAGCGTCATCGCGAGCATGTAGTACCAGCCGACCGTATTGGCCGCCCAGTTTTGCGCTTGCAACAGCCAGGCACCGGCCTGTTCGGGGATCGCCATGACCACGACGGCGAACAACAAAATGAAGGTCGCCGCGAAATAAAACACCGGCGGATTCATGCGGACCTGGCCGCTTGCGGGGATGGACGATGCACTCACGAAAGGTGCACCTCGAGGGGGAAAAACGTGGCTGTAAAAATCGGACTCAGCAAAGGCAAGCCTCCTGTTGTGAGCGGGCGGCGAACCACCGGTTTAACTTGAATGAACGTTCAAGTTAAACATGAATAGGGTGCTAAGGACTAATCGCAGGGCTCGGCGGTAGCTTTTCTGCGCGAGTGCAAGGAAGGGTATGACGCGGGGTTTACGGGATTTGTTCTGTGGAAAATTAGCTGGATGCCATTATCTCGGTTTGGCTTGAAACCATTCGCGGGCAAGCCTCGCTCCTACAGATTTTGTGTCGGTCGCCAAGTCCCCGATCGACACTGATTCTGTAGGAGCGAGGCTTGCCCGCGAAGACTGCATGTCAGTCAGCAAATATCAGGGAGCCTTACTTCTGCGTCCCGTCATCATGCTGCAGATTCGCCTGGGTCAGGTTGCACCCCGCTGGCACGCTGCGGGTCAGCCAGACGTTGCCACCAATCGTCGAGCCCTTGCCGATGGTGATCCGTCCCAGAATCGTCGCGCCGGCATAGATCACCACGTCGTCCTCGACGATCGGATGCCGCGGATGGCCCTTCTGCAACTGGCCGTCTTCGTCCGCCGGGAAGCGCTTGGCGCCCAACGTCACGGCCTGATAAATCCGCACCCGCTCGCCAATGATCGCGGTTTCGCCGATCACCACACCCGTACCGTGGTCGATGAAGAAACTGCGACCGATCTGCGCGCCAGGATGGATGTCGATACCGGTGGCCGAGTGGGCGATTTCCGCGCTGATCCGCGCCAGCAACGGCAACCCGGCGCGGTACAAATGGTGGGCCAGACGATGGTGAATCACCGCCAGGATTCCCGGATAGCACAGCAACACCTCATCGACACTGCGAGCCGCCGGATCGCCGTGATAGGCCGCCAGCACGTCGGTGTCCAACAGGCTGCGCAATTCCGGCAGAGCGAGGGCGAAGTCCTGAATGATCCGGATGGCCTTGGCTTCGACTTCAGAATCGACCCCGGCACTGTGGCGAGCGACGTAACGCAATTCGAGCCGCGCCTGAGCCAGCAATGCATTCAACGCCACGTCGAGTGTGTGGCCGACGTAGAAGTCCTCACTCTCCTCGCGCAAATCCACCGGCCCCAGACGCATCGGAAACAACGCACCGCACAAGGCTTCGAGAATGTCCGCCATGGCCGCTCGGGACGGCAACTCGCGACCGCCCTGCTCGGTGCTGGCGCGGCCGTTTTGTGCGCGCCACTGGTCGCGCGCCGTACGCAGTTGGCTGACGATGGTCTGCAATTGCCAATGGCTGGAACGCTCGCTCACGGTAAAAACTCCTCACGGGCGGCCGGACTGTCTGGCCGCACTGACGGCGATTACTTTACGGCAACGACTTGCAGCCGAATTAAGAACCAATAGTGCTGTTAACAATACTTTTGGCTATAAGCGATTGGCAGTTGCCCCACTAAATACCCGTGCCTATAGTCCTGACATCTTCCTCCGCCAGTACGGACCCATGATCAAACAACAGCTTGCCCGTTTTAACCGCCTCGACCTGCTCGGTCACCCTACCCCCCTGGAAAAACTCGAACGCCTGTCGACCTGGCTGGGCCGCGATGTGTACGTCAAACGCGATGACCTGACGCCATTGGCACTGGGCGGCAACAAGCTGCGCAAACTCGAATACCTCGCCGCCGACGCCCTGGCCCAAGGCGCCGATACGCTGATCACCGCTGGCGCGATCCAGTCCAACCACGTGCGCCAAACCGCCGCCATTGCGGCCAAGCTTGGCCTGGGCTGCGTGGCGCTGCTGGAGAACCCGCTCGGCACTGACGATAGCAACTACCTCGGCAATGGCAATCGGCTGTTGCTGGACCTGTTCGATGCCAAGGTCGAACTGGTGGAAAACCTCGACAACGCTGACGAGCAATTGCAAGCGCTGGCCGCACGTCTGCGCAGCAACGGCAAGAAACCCTATCTGGTGCCGATTGGTGGCTCCAATGCGGTGGGCGCTTTGGGTTATGTCCGTGCGGGTCTGGAAATGGCCGAGCAGATCAAGGACACCGGGCTGCAATTCGCCGCCGTAGTCCTGGCTTCCGGCAGTGCCGGCACCCATAGCGGCCTGGCGCTGGCATTGAGCGAAGTACTGCCGGATTTGCCAGTGATCGGCGTGACCGTTTCCCGTAGCGATGAAGCTCAAAGACCGAAAGTCCAGGGCCTCGCCGAACGCACTGCCGAGCTGTTGGGCGTGGGCCTGCCGGCGAGTTTCAAAGTCGAACTGTGGGACGAATATTTCGGCCCGCGTTATGGCGAGCCGAATGCCGGGACGCTGGCGGCGGTGAAGCTGTTGGCGAGCCAGGAAGGGTTGTTGCTGGACCCGGTGTATACCGGCAAGGCCATGGCCGGTTTGCTCGACGGCATCGGTCGCCAGCGCTTCGATGCGGGCCCGATCATCTTCCTGCACACCGGTGGAGCGCCGGCGTTGTTTGCCTACAAAGACTTTTTATAGCCGATAGTCCTGTGGCGAGGGGGCTTGCCCCCGTTGGGTCGCGCAGCGGCCCCTTGTGTCCGGCAGTCATATCGAGTCAGCAGACATTACGACTGCTTCGCAGCCGAACGGGGGCAAGCCCCCTCGCCACAGGAATGCATTCTTCCAATATTCAATTAAAGAATAACAAACTTAATATTTATTATTTTCCTATCTAAAGACGACATCATATAGTCGCGCCGCAGGCGAATTTGCAGCGAGACGCATAAGCTGCTTTAGGGCAGGATATCGCAGTCGTTCAAATCCCGAATTTGCCAACTTTCCTTAAGCGTCTTCCATAAGAAAACACAGGGGCTTGTCATGAATTTTTCCGCACTACGTAGAAATCTGCTGGTGGGCTCGTTGGGCCTGGCGCTGAGCGCCGGCCTGCTCGGGCAAGCGGTTGCCGGAGAGCAACTGCAAAAGATCAAGGACGCGGGCGTGATCAACGTCGGCCTGGAGGGCACTTATCCACCGTTCAGCTTCGTCGACGAGGCCGGCAAACTGAGCGGCTTCGAAGTCGAGTTCTCCGAAGCCTTGGCCAAAGAGCTGGGCGTGAAGGTCAAACTGCAGCCGACCAAATGGGAAGGCATCCTCGCGGCCCTGGAATCCAAGCGTTTGGACGCGGTGATCAACCAGGTGACCATCACCGAAGAGCGCAAGAAGAAGTACGACTTCTCCGAGCCGTACACCGTTTCCGGGATTCAGGCGCTGACCCTGACCAAAAACAAAGACACCATCAAGACCGCCGCCGATCTGGCCGGCAAGAAAGTCGGCGTAGGCCTGGGCACCAACTACGAGCAGTGGGTGAAAGAGAATGTGCCTAAGGCTGACGTCCGCACCTACGAAGATGACCCGAGCAAGTTCCAGGATCTGCGCGTCGGCCGCATCGACGCCATTCTGATCGACCGCCTGGCCGCGCTGGAATACGCCAGGAAGGCCAAGGACACTGCCGCCGCCGGCGAAGCGTTCTCCCGTCAGGAGGCCGGTATTGCCCTGCGCAAAGGCGAGCCTGAACTGCTGGCCGCGGTGAACAAAGCCATCGACAAGCTGCGTGCCGACGGTACGCTGAAAAAGCTTTCGGAAAAATACTTCAGCGCTGACGTCACTCAATAATGGGAGAAGCTTTCCAACTCGCGCTGGACTCCGCGCCCTTCCTGCTCAAGGGCGCGTATTACACGGTCATCCTGAGCCTGGGCGGAATGTTCTTCGGCCTGCTGATGGGCTTCGGCCTGGCGTTGATGCGCCTGTCGCGCTTCAAACTGGTGAGCTGGATTTCCCGCATCTACGTGTCGTTCTTTCGCGGCACGCCGTTGCTGGTGCAACTGTTCGTGATCTATTACGGCTTGCCGCAATTGGGCATCGAACTTGATCCGCTGCCGGCAGCCCTGATCGGCTTCTCGCTGAACATGGCGGCCTACGCCTGCGAAATCCTGCGTGCCGCGATCAGCTCCATCGAGCGCGGCCAATGGGAAGCTGCGGCCAGTATCGGCATGACCCGCGCGCAAACCCTGCGCCGGGCCATTCTGCCGCAAGCGATGCGCACGGCCCTGCCACCGTTGGGCAACAGCTTCATCTCGCTGGTCAAGGACACCGCGCTGGCGGCCACCATTCAGGTGCCGGAGCTGTTCCGCCAGGCGCAGCTGATCACCGCCCGTACCTTCGAAATTTTCACCATGTATCTTGCCGCCGCGCTGATCTACTGGGTTCTGGCCACGGTGCTTTCGCACCTGCAGAACAAGTTGGAAGAGCGGGTCAATCGGCACGACCAGGAGTCCTGACCCCATGATTGTCGTGGAAAAGCTGACAAAGCAGTTCAAGGGTCAGGTGGTGCTCAACGGCATCGATCTGCAGGTGAAGGAAGGCGAGGTGGTGGCAATCATCGGCCCCAGCGGCTCTGGCAAGACCACGTTCCTGCGTTGCCTGAATTTTCTGGAAGAACCCACCAGCGGCCGGATCAAGGTCGGCGACATCGAGATCGATGGCAGCCGCCCCCTGAACCAGCAGCAGAGCCTGGTACGACGCCTTCGCCAGCACGTGGGTTTTGTGTTCCAGAACTTCAATCTGTTTCCCCATCGCACAGCCTTGGAAAACGTTATCGAAGGCCCGATCGTGGTGAAAAAGATTCCACGAGCCGACGCCGTTGCCTTGGGTAAAAAGCTGTTGGCCAAGGTCGGCCTGGCGGGCAAGGAAGACGCTTACCCGCGACGCCTCTCCGGCGGTCAGCAACAGCGTGTGGCGATTGCCCGGGCGCTGGCGATGGAACCGGAAGTAATCCTGTTCGATGAACCGACCTCGGCGCTGGACCCGGAATTGGTGGGCGAAGTGTTGGCGACCATCCGCGGCCTGGCCGAGGAGAAACGCACCATGGTGATCGTCACCCACGAGATGGTTTTTGCTCGGGACGTGGCCAACCGTGTGGTGTTTTTCGACAAGGGTGTGATTGTCGAACAGGGCGAAGCCAAGGCACTCTTTGCCAACCCGAAAGAAGAACGGACGAAGCAGTTTCTCAGTAAATTCCTTAACAACGCTTAGTTGCATCCTTTCAAAAAAACGTCAACTTCCATGGATGGAAGTGACACCCCCCTTCTTCTAAAAACCTCATGCCCCTCCTCCCCCTGACCTCTTTGATTCACCCAAATCATAAACAACTTCCAGCCCTCCCGTGCGGTACATATATATGTCCTGCAACAGATTCACTTCCCTTAAAATCCATGAAATCCCTCACCACCCTCACTCAACGGGCTGCTGCTCCCAAGGCGTAAAACCCACGAAATATTGGACTAAATTCGACACCACGATGCGGTTTACTAACTACACTGCGTAGGAAATTTCTGAATAACCCAAGAACCAACCTTTAGCCAATCAGTTCTATTGACACCTATTCGAACGCACTCTTATCTAGTCTCCAACAGGCGACTACCACCACACTCGATCATTCTTAAAACACACAAACAGTGAATCGTTTTGTTGCCTGGTAATACACGCCTTTCGATCTTTCAGAAACGGACTTCGCGGTAAGGCTTCAAGGAGAGAACCCCATGACAAGCACTTCGAACAAACCCGAGCTTGCAGCCCCGACCCTGGCGCAAACTCACAAGACTGGTATCAACATCACCTCGGCCGCTCACCTGATAATCGACGTGCCTCCCTATCCCCGTATGTACGAAGGCGACCTGATCGAGCTGTTCTGGAACAACTGCTACGTGGCCTCCAGCGTATTGGGAGCGGATCATGGCAACAAAGCGGTGAGCTTGCGGGTGCCGGAAAGCTTCATTGCCAACGGTTCTGCTCGCGTCCATTACAAGGTCATGCAGATCGGGCAAGGGCCAGCGGTATCACCGGCGGCGCGTGTCCAGATCAAACTCGATTGCCCCGGCGGTCAACCCTCGCCCCTTTGCGATGAGGAAAACCAGAGCCTGGCGCCGGTGTTCATCCCCGAGACCATTCGCCGTCAGGGGGTCAATCCGAACCAGGTCAAGCGCGGTGTGCCATTGACCATCGAACCGTACCTAAACATGGCCACCGACGACGAAATCACCCTGCGCTGGGGCGATGTGCGCATGGACCTGCCCAAACTCAAGGCCGACGATGTGGGTCAGCCGATTCACGTCTGGGTGCCGCCGGCAATCATTCTCGAAGCCGGCGAAGACCTTCGACTGGAAGTGACCTACTGCATCCTCGACCGGGTGGGTAACAACTCGCGCTGGGCACCGGCCCGCACGCTGAAGATCGGCTGTGCCAATCCTTACCTGAAAGTGCCGCCCAAAGAAGTGCTCAAAGCTGCTGAGCCTCGAAAGAAGTGAAGCGCCTGTAGTGCAGGATATGAGGGCTTTTTGTGGCGAGGGAGCTTGCTCCCGCTGGGGTGCGAAGCGCCCCCAAAACTGGCTCACGTGTTTGTGTAATTGAATCGTGATGGCCGATTTTGCGACTGCTTCGCAGCCGAGCGGGAGCAAGCTCCCTCGCCACAGGGCTCGACCGTCCTGGCGATGCCACCCTTCTATGCATATTCCTAAAAGTTAGTTCATTAATTATTTATACGCGTTTAGGGTATATACACCGGACCACCGGACATTCGTGTTTTTCGTTCGCCGCAACACCTGCGGCGTTTTCATGAGATGTGAGGTAGGTATGGTCCGGAACACAATCACCCCAGTGCAAATCGCCAGGGCATTGCGTGCAGCCAAGGAGCGGCACTGATGTCCAGTCTGGCAGATGCAATCATCCAGAGTGATCTGGACGTCGCCCCCTTGTTGTTGCCCGCGCAGGTCTTGCGCAACGACGCACAAGCCATCAAGGCTGCCCAAGAGCTGGCGCAAGTCGCGCGCCTGCAAGCCGCCAAACGTGACCAGCAGCGCAAGTTGCCCTGGTCGGAAATCGAACAGTTCACCCGTAGCGGCCTGGGCAGCATTGCCATCCCGCGTGAGTACGGCGGCCCACAGGTTTCATTCGTCACCGTTGCCGAAGTCTTCGCAATCATTTCCGCAGCCGACCCGGCCCTGGGGCAGATCCCGCAGAACCAGTTCGGGATTCTCAATCTGATACTGGGCAGTGCCACCGAGTCGCAGAAAAAACAGCTGTTCAAAAGCGTGCTCGAAGGCTGGCGGATCGGTAACGCGGGGCCGGAGCGCGGTACCAAAAATACCCTGGAGCTCAAGGCGCGAATCACCGCAGACGGCGATAGCTTCGTCATCAACGGGCAGAAGTTCTACTCCACCGGCGCCTTGTTCGCCCATTGGGTGGCCGTCAAGGCGCTGAACGACGACGGCAAGCAAGTGCTGGCCTTCGTTCGTCGTGGCACCCCGGGCCTGCGCATCGTCGATGACTGGTCGGGGTTCGGCCAGCGCACCACCGCCAGCGGCACCATTTTGCTCAACAACGTGCGGGTCGACGCCGAGTTGGTGGTGGATAACTGGAGGATCAACGACAGCCCGAACACTCAGGGCGCCGTATCGCAGCTGATTCAAGCAGCCATCGACGCCGGCATCGCCCGGGGCGCTATCGATGACGCCATCGAATTCGTGAAAACCCGTGCCCGGCCCTGGATCGACGCCAAGGTCGAACGGGCCAGCGACGACCTCTACGTGATCGCCGATATCGGCAAGCTGAAAATTGAACTGCACGCCGCCGAAGCGCTGCTGCGCAAGGCCGGGCAAGTGCTCGATCAGGTCAACGCCGCGCCGCTCACCGCCGAGTCTGCGGCACGCGCCTCGATTGCCGTTGCCGAGGCCAAAGTGCTGACCACCGAGATCTCGCTGCTGGCCAGCGAAAAACTCTTCGAGCTGGCCGGCAGCCGCGCCACCCTCGCCGAGTTCAACCTCGACCGCCACTGGCGCAATGCCCGGGTGCACACGCTGCACGACCCGGTGCGCTGGAAGTATCACGCGGTTGGCGCTTATCACTTGAACGGCACGTTGCCGGCTCGCCACTCCTGGATTTAACGACCAGATCGCTGGAGAAACACATGTCTCTTTCTCGAAACGTCGCGGTCATTACCAGCGATGAGCAAGCCCTGATCGTCGCCGGTGACCTGGCCGACGACTTCAAACGCGACAGCGCCCTGCGCGACCGCGAACGTCGTTTGCCGCACCCGGAACTGGAAGTGTTTTCCCGTTCGGGTCTTTGGGGCATCAGCGTGCCAAAGGAATACGGCGGCGCCGGGGTTTCCAACGCCACCCTGGCCAAAGTGATCGCGTTGATCGCCCAGGCTGACGGCTCCCTGGGGCAGATCCCGCAGAACCATTTCTACGCCCTCGAAGTGCTCCGTGTGAACGGCATCCATGAGCAGAAAAAACGCCTGTACGCCGAAGTGCTGGCCGGCCAGCGTTTCGGCAATGCACTGGCGGAACTGGGCACCAAAACCGCCCATGACCGCGTCACCCGCCTGACCCGCAACGGTGACGGCTATCGCATCAACGGCCGCAAGTTCTACGCCACCGGCGCCATTTACGCCCAGCGCATCCCCACCTCAGTAGTGGATGAAAACGGCGTGCAGCAGCTGGCCTTCGTCCCGCACAACAGCAAAGGCCTGACGGTCATCGACGACTGGAGCGGCTTCGGCCAGCGCACCACCGGCAGCGGTTCGGTGGTGTTCGAGGATGTCTACGTTGCCGCCGAAGACGTGATTCCATTTCAAAGCGCATTCGAACGCCCGACCACTGTCGGCCCATTGGCGCAGATTCTCCACGCCGCGATCGACACCGGCATTGCCCGCGCAGCCTATGAAGATGCATTGCATTTCGTGCGCACCAAAACCCGACCGTGGATCGACGCCACGCATGAAACAGCCACCGAAGACCCGCTGACCATCAAGAGTTTCGGCCACTTGAGTATTCGTCTGCACGCCACCGAAGCCTTGCTGGAACGCTCCGGCGAATTCCTCGACCGGGCCCAGGCCGACACCAATGCCGAGACCGTCGCCGCCGCGTCGATTGCGGTTGCCGAAGCCCGGGCCATCAGCACTGAGATCTCCCTCGCCGCCGGCAGCACGTTGTTCGAACTGGCTGGTAGCCAGGCGACCCTGATTGAGCACGGCCTCGATCGGCACTGGCGCAACGCCCGGGTGCACACCCTGCACGACCCGGTGCGCTGGAAGTATCACGCGGTGGGCAATTACTACCTCAACGATGAAAACCCGCCGTTGCGGGGGACCATTTGATGAGCAAAAAGAAGATCCTGCTCAACGCGTTCAACATGAACTGCATCGGGCACATCAACCATGGTCTGTGGACCCATCCACGGGACAACTCCACCCAATACAAAACCATCGAGTACTGGACTGAGCTAGCGCAGTTGCTGGAGCGCGGACTGTTCGACGGTCTGTTCATCGCCGACATCGTCGGCGTGTACGACGTCTACCAGAACTCGATCGACGTGCCGCTCAAAGAGTCGATCCAATTGCCGGTCAACGATCCGCTGCTCCTGGTCTCGGCCATGGCAGCGGTCACCAAGAACCTCGGCTTCGGCCTGACCGCTAACCTGACCTACGAGCCGCCGTATCTGTTCGCCCGACGCCTGTCGACGCTTGATCATCTGAGTCGCGGCCGGGTCGGCTGGAACATCGTCACCGGCTATCTGGACAGCGCCGCCAAGGCCATGGGCCTCAGCGAGCAGGTGGAACACGACCGACGTTACGACCAGGCCGACGAATACCTGCAAGTGCTCTACAAACTCTGGGAAGGCAGCTGGGAAAACGGCGCGGTGCTCAACGACCGCGAGCAACGGATCTACGCCCAGCCAGACAAAGTGCACAAGGTCGAGCACAAGGGCGAGTTCTATCAGGTCGAGGGTTATCACCTCTGCGAGCCGTCGCCGCAACGCACGCCGGTGCTGTTCCAGGCCGGCAGCTCCGATCGCGGTTTGCTGTTCGCCGGTCGGCATGCCGAGTGCGTGTTCATCAGCGGCCAGAACAAACCGGCGACCCGGGCTCAAGTGGACAAGGTTCGCGCCAGCGCCGTCGAGGCCGGGCGCAAGCCTTGGGACATCAAGGTGTTCATGGGCTTGAACGTGATCGTCGGCGCCACCGAAGCGCTGGCCTGGGCCAAGCATGCCGAGTACTTGAGCTACGCCAGCGCCGAGGCCGGCGTGGCGCACTTTTCGGCGTCCACCGGGATCGATTTTTCCGAGTACGAACTCGACGAACCGATCCAGTACGTGAAGAGCAACGCCATCCAGTCCGCCACCAAGAACCTGCAAAACAACGACTGGACCCGCCGCAAACTGCTGGAACAACACGCCCTCGGTGGCCGCTACATCACCGTGGTCGGCTCGCCTGAGCAAGTGGCCGATGAGCTGGAATCATGGATCGCCGAAACCGGCCTCGACGGCTTCAACCTGACAAGGATCGTCACCCCGGAAAGCTATGTGGATTTCATTGAGCTGGTGATTCCCGAGTTGCAACGCAGGGGCTCGTACAAGACCGCTTACGACGACGGCAGCCTGCGGGAAAAACTGTTCCAGCGTGACGCGCATTTGCCTGAGCAACACACAGGCTCCCACTACCGACACTAAAACCTGTGGCGAGGGAGCTTGTCGGAACGCCGCATCGCCCCGCTCGACTGCGCAGCAGTCGCAAAACCTGCTGGCGAGTTTCAACTGACTGAGCTCATTGAATGGCTTTGGGGCCGCTTCGCAGCCCAGCGGGAGCAAGCTCCCTCGCCACAAAAGCATGCACATTAAACAATTGACTGGAAAATCATCATGACCAAAAAACTCTTATCCCACCCAGTCAAAGCACTGGCCCTGGCCCTCGGCCTCTTCAGCTCCATCACCTTCGCCGCCGACGCGCCGTTGAAGGTCGGCACCACCGCCGCCTTCGCCATTCCGCTGGAAGCCGCCGTAGAGGAAGCCAGCAAACAAGGCCTGAAAGTCGAACTCGTGGAGTTCAGCGACTGGATCGCTCCCAACGTCAGCCTCGCCTCGGGCGACATCGACGTGAACTATTTCCAGCACATCCCGTTCCTGGAAAACGCCAAGGCCGCTGCCGGCTTTGACCTGGTGCCGTTCGCCCCGGGCATCATCAACAACGTCGGCCTCTATTCGAAGAAATACAAAAGCTTCGCCGAGTTGCCAGAAGGCGCCAGCGTGGCCATCGCCAACGACCCGATCAACAGCGGTCGCGGCCTGCAACTGCTAGCCAAGGCCGGCTTGATCACCCTCAAACCGGGCGTCGGCTACAAGGCCACCGAAGAAGACATCATCGCCAACCCGAAGAAAATCAAAATCCTTCAGGTTGAAGCCGTGCAACTGGTACGCGCCTATGACGACGCCGATCTGGTCCAGGGTTATCCGGCCTACATTCGCCTGTCGAAAACCTTCGATGCCAGCTCGGCCCTGCTGTTCGATGGTCTCGATCACAAGGAATACGTGATCCAGTTCGTGATCCAGCCGAAAAGCAAAACCGACCCACGGCTGATCAAATTCGTCGACATCTATCAGCACTCGCCAGCGGTTCGCGCAGCGCTGGATAAAGCCCACGGCAAGCTCTATCAAGCCGGCTGGGAAAGCTGAGCATGACGGCCGCCATCCAACGGCGACTGGAGACTCCAGAGCCACACAGTGCTGAACGCACCGAGCTCCACCCCGAGCTGAACCGCGCCCACGTGCGCTTCATCGGCCTGGGTAAAACCTACAATGGCCAGCAAGGTCCGGTGGCGGCCCTGCACGGTATCGACCTGGCAATCCAACGCGGCGAAGTGTTCGGCATCATCGGGCGCAGCGGTGCCGGCAAGTCGTCTCTGATCCGTACCATCAACCGCCTCGAACAACCGAGCAGCGGGCGAGTACTGATCGATCAGGTGGACATCGGCGAGTTCGATGAAGACCGACTGGTGGCGCTGCGCCGGCGCATCGGCATGATCTTCCAGCACTTCAATTTGATGTCAGCCAAGACGGTTTGGCAGAACGTCGAATTACCATTGAAAGTCGCCGGTGTGCCCAAGGAAAAACGCGAGCAGAAGGTCCGTGAATTGCTCGAACTGGTGGGTCTGCAAGGTAAACACAAGGCTTATCCGGCGCAGCTTTCCGGCGGGCAGAAACAACGTGTCGGCATCGCCCGTGCGTTGGTGCATGACCCGGAGATTCTGCTGTGCGACGAGGCCACTTCGGCCCTCGATCCGGAGACCACCCAATCGATCCTCGGCCTGCTGCGCGAGATCAACCAGCGACTGGGCCTGACCATCGTGCTGATCACCCACGAGATGGCGGTGATCCGCGATATCTGCGATCGGGTCGTGGTGTTGGAGCACGGGCGAATCGTCGAGCAGGGGCCGGTCTGGGAGGTCTTCGGCAACCCGCAGCATGAAGTGAGCAAGACCTTGCTCGCGCCGCTGCAACACGGCCTGCCGGATGAACTGCAAAGCCGCTTGCGGGCACAGCCGCAGTCTTCGGACGCTGCCGTGGTCCTGCGCTTGCAATTCACCGGCAATACACGCGACGAGCCAGACCTGGCGGCGCTTTTCAGCGCCCTCGGTGGCCGCGTGCGTTTGCTGCAAGGGGGCGTGGAACGGATTCAGGGCCATGCGCTGGGGCAATTACTGCTGGCGGTGACCGGTTCGTCCCTCGGTGCCGAGGAATTGCGTCAGCGCGCCAGTCATTGGGCGCAACAGGTGGAGGTGCTGGGTTATGTGGTTTGATCGATTGCTGCAAGGCTTCATCGACACCTTCCTGATGGTCGGCGTGTCGTCACTGATCGCGCTGTTGGTGGGTATTCCGCTGGCGGTGATCCTGGTCACCAGCACCAAAGGCGGGATCTACGAAGCACCGGCGCTGAACCGCGCACTGGGCGCGTTCGTGAACCTGTTCCGCTCGATTCCGTTTCTGATTTTGATGGTGGCGCTGATTCCGTTCACCCGGTTGATCGTCGGCACCACCTATGGCGTTTGGGCAGCGGTGGTGCCGCTGACTATTGCCGCTACGCCGTTCTTCGCACGCATCGCCGAAGTCAGCCTGCGGGAAGTCGACCACGGGTTGATCGAAGCGGCGCAGGCAATGGGTTGCCGACGCTGGCATATCGTCTGGCATGTGCTGCTGCCCGAGGCGCTGCCGGGGATTGTCGGCGGCTTCACCATTACGCTGGTGACCATGATCAACTCGTCGGCCATGGCCGGGGCGATTGGCGCTGGTGGGTTGGGCGACATTGCTTATCGATATGGGTATCAGCGCTTTGACAGCCAGATCATGTTGACGGTGATTGTGTTGCTGGTGGTGTTGGTGGCGGTGATTCAGTTGGGTGGGGATCGGTTGGCGCGGGGGTTGAACAAGCGCTGAATCAAGATCAAAAGTGCGAAAGCGCTTATAGTCAGTGCTTCTTTCTTTTTCTGTGCAGCCGACCATGAAACAGACTCCCGCCGACCTGGAGCAGATCACCTCTACCACCCTGGGCCATTACAACGCGGTGGCCGAGGACTTCCGTGAAGGCACTCGCGATCACGATGTCAGCCAGAACATCGATGCCCTGTTGCGGCATATTCAGGGTGAGGCGCCCTTCAGCATTCTCGACTTTGGCTGTGGCCCCGGCCGCGACCTGAAAACCTTCACCCGCCTGGGCCACATCGCCATCGGGCTCGACGGTTCGGAAAAGCTTGCGCAGATGGCCCGGGACGACAGCGGTTGCGAGGTCTGGCAGCAGGACTTCCTGAAGCTCGATCTGCCAGCCGAGCGGTTTGACGGGATTTTTGCCAACGCGGTGCTGTTTCATGTCCCGAGCCAGGAGTTGCCCAGGGTGTTGAAGCAACTGCGCGCGGCATTGAAGCCGGGCGGTGTGTTGTTCAGTTCCAATCCCCGTGGCGAGAATCAGGAAGGCTGGAACGGACCGCGTTATGGGGCGTATTACGACCTGGCGGCGTGGCAACAAATACTGACCGAGGCGGGGTTTGTGGAGCTTGAGCATTACTACCGGCCGGCGGGGCTGCCACGGGAGCAGCAGCCTTGGTTGGCCAGCGTTTGGCGTCGAGCCGACTGATCGTTACGGCGCTTGTTTCTTCGGCTCGCGTACCTTGTACCAGGCCACATACAGCGCCGGCAAAAACAGCAGCGTCAGCAAGGTGGCGATGATGATCCCGCCAATCATCGCGTAGGCCATCGGCCCCCAGAACACTTCCCGGGCAATCGGGATCATCCCCATGCTCGCCGCCGCTGCCGTCAACAAAATCGGCCGACGCCGATGCTCCGTGGCCTGCACCACCGCGTCCCACGGCGTATAACCGCTCTTCTCGAAAGAGTCGATTTGGGTCACCAGAATCACCGAGTTGCGGATGATGATGCCGATCAGCGCCAGAATCCCGAGGATCGCCACGAAGCCCATGGGCGTGCCGGTCGGAATCAGCGCCAGCACCACGCCGATCAAGCCGAGCGGCGCGACGCTGGCCACCAGGAACAGCTTCTGCACGCTGTGCAACTGGATCATCAGGAAGGTCGCCATCAAAAACAGCATCAACGGCACCACCTTGGCAATCGGCCCCTGGGCCTTGCCGCTTTCCTCCACCGTACCGCCAGTGGCGACTTTGTAGCCCACCGGCAAACCGGCGGCGAACTTGTCGATGTCCGGTTGCAACTGCTTCACCAGGTCGGTCGGCTGAATCTCGTCGCGCACCGCAGCCTTGATGGTGATGGTCGGTTTGCGGTCACGACGCCATACCAGCGGTTGCTCCAGTTCGTAGCGCACCGTGGCGAACGCCAGCAGCGGTATCGAAGTGCCGCCGGGGGTGACGATCTGCAAGTTCTGCAAGGTTTCCGGGCTGCCGCGCTCGGCATCTTCAGCGCGGCCGACCACGTCGATCAGGTAGATGTCGTCATCGACCTGCGTCACCGGCGAGCCGACGACGATGCTGTTCATCAGGTTCGCCACGTCTTCCGACGACAGCCCCAGTTGCCGCGCCTTGTCTTGCGCGATGTCGATGCGTAGCACTTTGCCCGGCTCGTTCCAGTCGTAAATGATCTCGCCGATGTGCGGGTTTTTATCCAGTTCAGTGGCCAGGGCGATCGCGTGTTTGCGCACTTGATCGATGTCTTTACCGCTGACCCTGTATTGAATCGGACGCCCCACCGGCGGGCCCATTTCCAGGGCCTGGACGTAACTGCCGATGCCGACGAAGTCTTCACGCAAGCGCTTTTGCAAACGAGCAGTCAGCGCCGTGCGTGACTCCTGGCCTTTGCTGACGATCACCAGTTGCGCGTAGTACGGGTTCTGCAACTGCTGGTCGAGAGGCAGGTAGAAACGGATCGCACCCTCGCCGATGTAGGTGCTCCAGCGCACGATGTCCGGGTCGCCCTTGAGCGTCGCTTCAAGCTTGTCCACGGCTTTGCGGGTTTCGGCGATCGAGGCGTTTTGCGGCAGGTTCAGGTCGACGAGGATTTCCGGGCGGTCCGAGGACGGGAAGAACTGGTTCTGCACGAACTGCATGGAAAACACCGAGAGCACGAACAGCGCCACGGTGATACCGATGGCCCACCAGCGATTGCGCATGGCCCACAGCAGGCCGCCATTGAACGCCCGACCGATGCGCCCTGGCTCTGCGTCGTGAGGTTTCACATTGCTGCTCAGAATATGCACACCGAGTACCGGGGCGAACAGCACGGCGACGATCCATGACACCAGCATGGCCACCGCGATCACCGCGAACAGCGTGAAGGTGTACTCACCGGCGGAGCTCGCGTTCAAGCCGATCGGCACGAAACCGGCGACGGTAACCAGCGTGCCGGTGAGCATCGGGAACGCCGTCGAGGTGTAGGCGAAGGTCGCCGCCTGTTCTTTGGTTTCGCCCATTTCCAGGCGCGTGACCATCATCTCCACCGTGATCATCGCGTCGTCCACCAGCAGGCCGAGGGCGATGATCAGCGCTCCGAGGGAAATCCGCTGCATGGTGATGCCACTGTATTCCATGAAGAGGAAGACCATCGCCAGCACCAACGGAATCGAACACGCCACCACCAGCCCGGCGCGCACGCCAAGGCTGACGAAGCTGACGATCAGCACGATCACCACGGCTTCGAACAACGCACTGGTGAAACCGCCAACAGCTTCTTCCACCACTTCGGCCTGATCGGAAACGTTGTGCACGCCAACGCCCACCGGCAGGTCGGCCGTCAGCTCGTTCATACGCAGATGCAGCGCCTTGCCAAATGCCTGGATGTTGCCGCCCTTCTTCATGGCGATTGCCAGGCCGATGGCTGGCTGGCCGTTGAAACGAAACTCCGGGGTGGCAGGATCGACATAGCCACGGCTGATGTCGGCGATGTCGGCCAGGCGGTAGAAGCGGTCGTTGAGCTTCAGGTTGACGTTGGCCAGGTCTTTCTCAGAGGCAAACTGCCCCGAGGTCCGCACCGAAATCCGCTCAGGGCCGGCCTCGATCACTCCCGCCGGGGTCACGGCATTCTGTGATTGCAGGCTCTGCACCACCTGGCGCTGATCGATGCCGAGGGCGGCGAGTTTGCGGGTGGAGAAGTTCAGGTACAGCACTTCATCCTGCTCGCCGATCATTTCGACCTTGCCCAACCCTGGCACTTCACGGATTTCGGCACGCACCTGTTCCACGTAATCGCGTAGCTGGCGCATTGACAGGCCGTCAGAGGTAAAGGCATACACCGAACCGAACACGTCACCGAACTCATCGTTGAAGCCCGGCCCTTGCAGGCCTTGCGGGAAGTCGCCGCGGATGTCGTTGATCTTCTTGCGCACCTGATACCAGATTTGCGGAATGTCCTTGGCGCTGGTGGTGTCGAGCAGATTAACGAAGACCGTCGATTCACCGGGGCGGGTGTAGCTTTTCACGTAATCGAGCGAGTCGAGTTCTTCGAGTTTTTTCTCGATCCGGTCAGTGACCTGCTTGAGGGTTTCTTCCTGGGTCGCGCCGGGCCAGCGGGTCTGGATCACCATGGTTTTGATGGTGAACGACGGGTCTTCTTCGCGGCCCAGGTTCAGGTAGGAGAACACGCCCATCAACAGCGCGACGAACATCAAATACCAGACAAACGACTGATGCTTGAGGGCCCACTCGGATAAGTTGAAACTCCCTTTCATTGCGGGCTGCCCTCGTCAATTCTCACTTTCTGCCCCGGTTTGAGGCTATTCACACCGGCACTGACCACCCGCTCGCCGGACTTCACTCCGTTGGCCACGACTACCGTGTCGTCGGTCCGGCTGACCAGGCTGACCTCCCTTGGGGCAACGGTTTGCGTCTGTGGATCGACGACCCAGATCCGTGTTTTCCCATCGACCTCCTGCAATGCGCTCGCCGGCAGTTCGAGGCGTGGTTTGATTTCAGAGCTGAGGGTCACGCTGATCGCCGTGCCGAGGTGAAAACCCGGCGGCGTATCGGTCAGGCTCAGGCGGGCACGACGGGTACGGGTCGCGCTTTGGGCCTGGGGTTCGATTTCGCGCACGATGGCGGTGCTGGTGATGCTCGGGTCCAGCTGCGAGGCGACCTGGAACACCACGTCGGCCGGCAAATCATCGACCAGGGTGTCGGGCAAGTCGATCACTGCTTCCTTGATGTCCGGCTGCGCCAGGGTCACCACTTGCTGGCCGGCGGTCACCACTTGCCCGGCTTCGGCATTCCACGCGGTGACAATGGCTTTGTGATCGGTGCGCAGCTCGACGTAGTTGAGTTGGTCCTGCGCCTGGTTGACGGCGGCCCTGGCTTGATCGAGGGACGCCTGGGTGGTTTTCAGTTCGGTCTGGGCGATGTCCAGTTGTGCCTGGGCACCGACCCCGCGATTGAACAACTCCTGCTGACGCCGGGCGTTGGCCTGGGCATTGATGAGCTGCGCCTGAACACGCGCCAGGTCACCCTGGGCCGAGCGCAACTGGTTCTGCTGATCGGTGGGGTCGAGGGTGGCGAGCAAGGCGCCTTTCTGGACTTCGGCGCCGACATCGACATTGCGGCTGGCGATACGCCCCGGCACCCGGAAACCGACATTGCTTTCGTAACGGGCCTGAATGCTGCCGGCGAACCGGCCGAGATCCTCTTGATGGAGCGCTTTCACTTCCACAGATAACACCGGCCGCACCGGTTCTGGCGGCGCTTCTTCCTTGGAACAGGCGACCAGCAGTACAGCGGCGGACAACAGCAACAGGTGCTTCATGGTTGGGCTCCTGTGGTTGGGGTCTGATCGGTATTTTCGACGACCTCCACCCGTACGCCCGGGTGCAGCAACTGGCCGCCCGCAGTGACGACTTTTTCGCCACCGGTGAGGCCGGCGCTGACAATGACTTTGCCGGTCAGGTAACGGCCAACGGTGACCGTGTGCAACTGCGCCTTGCCCTCGGCGTCCACCAGCCACACGGCCGGGTCGCTGAGGTTTTTGGTCAGGGCCGCCCAGGGCAGTTCCACTGCGGTTTTACCCACTGGCTTGGCCGTGGCGCTCACCACCGAGCCGAGCTGCATGCCTTCAGGGAGACCATCGAGGCTGACTTTGACTTGCACCGTGCCGGTCTGCGCGGACACCGCTGGCGTGACCTCCCGAACGGTGCCCGTGGTCTTGACCTTCGGATTGTCGAGCAGGCTGACCACAATCGATCGGTCCGACGGCGGCTCGGTCAGCAGCGATTCGTAAACGTTGAACACCGCGTCACGCTCGCCATCCCGGGCCAGGCTGAAAATCGGCACCGTGGCCTGCACCACCTGGCCGACTTCGGCCTGGCGCGCGGTAATCACGCCTGGCGCATCGGCAATCAACGCGGTGTAGCTCAGTTGATCGCGGGCGTTGGCCAATTGCGCTTGAGCCGCGCTCAATGCGCTCTGGCTGCTGCGCAAGGCCGCTTGGGCGGAGTCGTATTCGCTCTGGCTGGTGTAGCCCTTGGGCAGGAGTTTTTGCTGGCGAACGAAGGCGGCGGCAGTCTGTTTGACCCGTGCCTGCTCGGCAACCACCTGGGCCTGGGCCGAATCGACATTGGTTTGCAGGTCTTTGGGGTCAAGCCTGGCCAGCACTTGTTTGGCCGACACCCGGTCACCGACATCGACCATGCGCTGGATGATCTTGCCGCCCACGCGGAACGACAACTCGGTCTGGACTCGGGCCTGAACATCACCGGTGAGTGTCACCGCGGCGGCGTAATCGGTTGGCTTGACCTCTTGCACGAAGACTCGCGGACGGTCCTTCTCGACGGGCTTTTTTTCACCACAGGCGGTCAGCAAGGCGAAGAGGCTCAGGCCAACCATTAATTTCAATCCGGGACCCGCCATGCAGACTCCTTTGCGTTGTACGTACGTGCCAGTGACGATACGACTGTGAGCTTAGAACAGGGTTCAACAGGTGCACGGGTTTGCTACGTACCTTATGGCCTGGGGACTATCCTGTGGCGAGGGAGCTTGCTCCCGCTCGGCTGCGCAACAGACGCAAACCTGCTATCTCGTTTTGCCTGACACACCTCGTTTAACTTTTTTGAGCCGCTTCGTAGCCCAGCAAGAGCAAGCTCCCTCGTCACAGACGATCACAGTCGCCGACGATAAGACAAACTGGCGGCCCTGCTGCAGGAAGCTCCCCATGCTCAAAACCCTCGCGGTGGCCAACTACCGCTCGATCAATAAATTGGTGATTCCGCTCGAACGGCTGAACCTGATCACCGGCCCCAACGGCAGCGGTAAATCCAATCTCTACCGCGCCTTGCGTCTGCTGGCGGAAACTGCTCAGGGTGGAGTGGTCAATGGCTTGGCACGCGAGGGTGGGCTGGATTCGACCTTCTGGGCCGGGCCGGAAACCATCACCCAGCGCATGCGCACTGGTGAAATCCCGGTCCAGGCAACCATGCGACACGGCGTCAAGCGCCTGCGCCTGGGGTTTGCCGGCGAAGACTTCAGCTACTCGATCGCGCTGGGCCTTGCGGAACCGAGTCTTTCCGCGTTTTCTCTGGACCCGGAAATCAAAAGGGAATGCATCTGGTCCGGGCCGTTCTATCGCCCGGCCAGCCTGCTGGTGGATCGCGACGGCCCGATGATTCGCACACGGGCCGGACGCGGCTGGGAGGTGCTGTCCCAGCACACGCCGAATTTCGACAGCCTGTTCGATCAGGTTGGTAGCTTGCGTACCTCGCCGGAAGTCTTGCAGCTGCGTGAATTCATCCGCCGCTGGCGCTTCTACGATCACTTTCGCAGCGATGCCGAAGCTCCGGCGCGACAACCACAACTGGGCACTCGCACACCGGTGTTGCACCACGACGGTCGCGACCTTGCGGCGGCATTACAGACCATCCGCGAAATCGGCGATCCCGAAGCCTTGCAGGCGGCGATCAGCGATGCGTTCCCCGGCGCGACGCTGAACATCGCATTGCTGCAAGGTGGCCGATTTGCAATCGAGTTTTATCAGGAAGGGTTGTTGCGGCCACTGTCCGCCGCCGAATTGTCGGACGGGACGTTGCGCTATCTGTTGCTGGTCGCGGCATTGCTGACACCCCGGCCGCCGACGCTGATGGTACTGAATGAGCCGGAAACCAGTCTGCATCCGGACTTGTTGCCGGCGTTGGCGCGGTTGATTATTCGAGCGTCCGAACAGTGCCAGGTGTGGGTGGTGTCCCATGCGCGGCGCTTGATCTCGGCATTGCAGCAAGACCCGGAATGCAATTGCATTGTGCTGGAGAAAGATTTCGGCCAGACCGGGATGGTCGGGCAGCGGATGCTGGATGAGCCGGTGTGGTATTGGCCCGACTGAGACACACTGATCGTTCCCTCGCTCTGTGGCGAGGGAACAAGCTCCCTCACCACAGGTGGGAACGATCAGCTGAAGCCAATCACCCCTGCCACTTCCCACCCTCGACAATCACGCTCTCAGGCCTGGTGTCATCGCTCAGCTCTTTACGCACGTACTGGTCGTACAGCTTGAGCAAAAATTTATCCTCACCCAGCTTCGCCAACTCCGCATTCACCCAATCACGCAGTTCGATGTTGCCCTTCTTCACCGCCGGGGCGATCGGTGCTTCGGCGCCCAACTTCTGCTCCAGTACACGGTAGCCCGGGTTTTGTTTGGCCCAGCTGAACAGCACCAGATTGTCCTGCGCATAAGCGTCGCCGCGACCATTGGCCAGGGCTTGCAGGGACTCGGAGTTTTTCTCGAACTTCAGCAGTTTCCAGTCCGGGTGATTTTTGGTCAGCCAGACATCGGCTGTGGTGCCCGTGGTCACGATAGTCGTGCGGGTCGCCAAGTCATCAAGGTTCTTCACTGAACTGGCCTGCGGCACCAGCGCCTGCACCGCCACCTTGAGGTTCGGGTTGGTGAAGTCCACCGCTTCCTTGCGCTCCGGGGTGACGGTCATGTTGGCCAGGATCAGGTCGACCTTGTCGCTTTGCAGGAATGGAATCCGGCTCGCCGGCTCCACCGCCACGAACTCGACTTTGTTTTCATCGCCCAACAGATCCTTGGCGAATTGGCGGCCAATGTCGGTATCGAACCCCACGTAGCGCCCGGCTTCATCGACAAAACCGAACGGCGGTTTGTCGGTGAACACGCCGACAATCAGCTTGTCCCGGGCTTTGATCTTTTCCAGGTAACCGGCCGGTGCGCTGCTGACGCTGGCGACTTTCGGCTTGGCCGGCTCTTCGGTTTTGTTGCAACCGGCCAGCAGCGCCAGGCCGAACAGCGGGAGTAGCAGCAGAGAAGACTTGGCAGTTTTCATGGCAGTTCCAATTCCTTTATTTGAGTCGTTTTGGGTAGTGCGGCGACGAAGGAGAACTTCTCCAGGAACTGCTGCGCTCGTGCGGTTTGCGGGTTCGTAAAGAAAATCTCGGGGGGTTGTTGCTCAAGGATGCTCCCGGCGTCCATGAACACGATGCGGTCGGCCACGGCGCGGGCGAAGGCCATTTCGTGGGTGACAATCAGCAGGGTCATGCCCTCGCGGGCCAGCCCCTGAATCACTTCGAGTACCTCCTTGACCATCTCCGGGTCGAGGGCGGCGGTGACTTCGTCAAAGAGCATGACTTGGGGGTTCATGCACAGCGAACGGACGATGGCGATGCGTTGCTGCTGACCACCGGAGAGCTGACGCGGGAACGCGTCGCGCTTGTCCAACAGGCCTACGCGCGCCAGCAAGGCTTCGGCCTGGGCACGGGCTTCGCGGCGGTCGCGCTTCTGCACTTTCACCGGGCCAAGCAGCACGTTATCGAGCACGCTCATGTGCGGAAACAGGTGATAACTCTGGAATACCATGCCGATCTGCTGACGCACTTCGCGCCAGTCGGTGCCCTTGTCCAGCAACTCACGCCCGGCAAAATTCAAGCTGCCGCTGTGAGCGACTTCCAGGCCGTTGAGGCAGCGCAGCAAGGTGCTTTTGCCACAGCCGCTGGGGCCGAGGATGACGATCACTTCGCCCGTTCTCACCTTCAGGTCGATGCCGTTGAGCACCTGCTGCTCGCCGAAAAACTTGTTGAAACCCTTGAACTCGATCAATGCGCTCATGCTTGCGTCCAGCGCCGCTCCAGCACGCGGGAAGCGGCTGACAGCGGGTAGCAGATGAAAAAGAAAAACAGAAACAGCGCGCCGTAGATCAGTACCGATTCGTAGGTGCGCTCGATGATCTGCTGGCCGACCTTGATCACGTCCACCACGCCGATCAGCACCGCCAGAGAGCTGGTCTTGATGATCCGCGTGTAGACGTTGATGGTCGGCGGCGTCATGCGTTTCAGCGCCTGGGGCAGCAGCACGTAGCCATAGAGTTGCGGGCCGTTCAAGCCAATCGACAATCCCGCTTCTCGCTGGCCGCGCGGTAACGAATGCAAGGCGCCGCGCACCACTTCCCCGACTTCGCTGGCGCCCCACAGCGACAGCACCAGCACCGCGCACCAGAAGCTCGGAATGCTCAGGCCGAAAAAAATCGGCAGGCCGAAGAACAACAAATACAACCAGACCAGCACCGGGATCGCCCGGAACAATTCCAGATAAACCCGCAGCATTGCGTTGAGCCATGTCGAATTCAGCGTGCGCAACACGCCGTAGAGCACCCCGCCGACGGTGCTGAAGGCGATGCTCAGGAATGAAATCGACAAGGTTTGTGCAGCGCCCTTGCCCAATTGCGGCAACGACACCATGAGCAACTCAAGACCCGAACTGGCCATGCTGGAGACTCCTTTCCAGACGGCTGAGCAGCAGCGACAACGGCAAAAACAACAGCACGCAGATCAACGTCAGCACGGCGAGCATTTCGTAGGTTTTGTAATAGAGCGCGATGTAGCTCTTGGTGGTGTAGAGAATCTCCGGCACCGCCACCGCCGAGACCACCGTGGTTTCCTTGAGCAGGAATATGAAATTGGCGAACAGCGACGGCAGGCTGAGGATGCCGGCCTGCGGCAAGATCACGTAGCGCAGCAATTGCCCGTGGGACAAGCCAATTGAACGACCGGACTCAAGTTGCGCCTGGGGCACGGCATCCACGCCGGCGCGCAGGACTTCGGTGAGGTAGGCCCCACCGAGAAAGGTCATGGTGATGATCGCTGCGGCGAAGCCCGAGACTTTGATGCCCAGGGCCGGCAAGGCGAAGTAGACGAAGAACAACTGGATCAGCAATGGCGTGTTGCGCGCCAGCTCCACATACAGCCCGACCAGGCGCTGCAGGTAAGGCGTGCGAAACACCAGAATCGTCGCGTTGATCAGCGCCACCAGCAACGAAGTGCCGATGGCGATGAAGCCGACCTGCAGCGTCACGCCAACGGCTTTGAGAAACGCCGGCAGGGTGCTGAGGATAAATGCGTAATCGATGGTCATTGAACATCCTGTACGCCGCTCGGTAAGCGACGATGGCGCAGTCCATGGGCAGTGGATAACCACCCGGCAGGCGCCAACTTTAAAGGTATAAAAAGAGGAATTTAAATACCGTTAAAGCATATTGATATCACGCAAAAAACTATTCTGCGGATTTGCGACGGCAGCGGGGGACGGTTATTTTCCTTTGCGCTGTAGGAGGGATCTTTTTTTCAAAATGCCCCTCCAAGGACGTGCAGCTTTTGGCCAGACTCCCCCGGCCGAACCATCACAAGGAAGAGAACATGGCTGACGTAAAAGTGACGCCGCGGCTGGATCCGCAGGACATCGTGAAATTGCTGGTGGCGCTGCGCAGGGCGTTGAAGACGCGGGTGGCCTGAAATCTTTTGATCTTGGCGCAATAAAAAACGCCGACGCTATAGTAGCCATCGGCGTTTGAAACCTTGAAGGGTTCGAGACTGCAATCAATCAGAACGCCGGCAGTACCGCGCCGCTGTATTTCTTGTCGATGAACGCCTTCACTTCCGGGCTGGTCAGAGCCTTGGCCAGTTTCTGGATGGCAACGCTGTCCTTGTTGTCCGGACGTGCCACCAGGAAGTTCACGTAAGGCGAATCGGCACCTTCGATCACCAGTGCGTCTTTAGCCGGGTTGAGGCCCGCGTCCAGCGCGTAGTTGGTGTTGATCATGTCCAGATCGACCTGGTCCAGAACACGCGGCAGCATGGCCGATTCCAGTTCCTTGAACTTGAAATTGTGCGGGTTCTTGGCGATGTCTTTCGGGGTGGCCAAAGCGTTTTTCGGGTCTTTCAACTCGATCAGGCCAGCCTTCTGCAGCAGGATCAGGGCACGGCCGCTGTTGCTGCCTTCGTTCGGGATGGCGATGGTTGCGCCGTCCTTCAGCTCAGCCAGGGTTTTGACTTTCTTCGAGTAGCCGCCGAACGGTTCGACGTGCACGCCGATCACAGTCACCAGGTTCGTGCCTTTGCCTTCGTTGAAGCTTTTCAGGTACGGCAGGGTCTGGAAGTAGTTGGCGTCCAGACGCTTCTGATCGACCTGCACGTTCGGCTGAACGTAGTCGGTGAAGACTTTGATTTCCAGGTCCACGCCTTCTTTGGCGAGGGTAGGCTTGATCAGTTCAAGAATCTCGGCATGTGGAATCGGCGTCGCCGCAACCACCAGTTTCTCGCCAGCCTGGGCCAGGCCCGCGGTCAGGGCAGCCGCCAATGCGGTGAACAACAGAACCTTTTTCATGCAGTGTCCTTATCGAAAATCACGGTCGTCATCGACGACGGCT
>Ga0182007_10000244_pt1 | contig 36524 bp, 33 predicted proteins | sample Sormic07211113_1_FD_123023 | JGI IMG/M metagenome (GOLD analysis project Ga0182007, IMG submission 123023) | Rhizosphere microbial communities from Sorghum bicolor, Mead, Nebraska, USA - 072115-113_1 MetaG | ecosystem: Host-associated > Plants > Roots > Rhizosphere | place: USA: Nebraska...
CCGGCATCGACCACGCACCGCCAGCTCAATCCCGAGGAACTGGCCAAGGCGGGCGTGTCCGAAGACATGCTGCGCCTGTCCGTGGGCATCGAGCATATCGACGACTTGCGCGAAGACCTGGAACAGGCCTTGAACGCGGCCTGAGACACACGCCGCCTGGAGGGGACTTCATGCCATAACCCGCGCCATGTCCAGTCAGGCGGCCGCGCCAGCATCACCAACCTGCCCGGCGGGCGCTATAGCAATGTCGTCGGATTACGCGGCATGCGCCGCTAATCCGACACCGCCGCGTACGCCACGCATCCGCCATTAAGGTCCCGTCAGTACCTTCGCCACTTGCCTGATCCTGTCGTCCACGGAACCCGACACATTGACATAGGCAATCCCCCGCCGCGCCAGTTCGGCCTGGTACCACGCATGCTGGCGCGCGCGGAAATCCTCGTCGCGGCGGGTGCCGTCCTGGATGAAGGGGAAATCGGGCGCGCACAGCACGATCAGGTCGTAGCGGTGTTCGGCCAGCTGCGCCAGTTCCTGCTCGGCCCTGCCGAACATCTCGACACAGTAAAAATACGTGGTCATGGGCGAGGTATCGCAAAACAGCCAGCGCCGCGCAGCCAGGAGCGCCTGCGCTTCGCGGCGCAGCTGTTCCCGGCCGATCTTCAGCAAATCCTCATAGGCCAGCACGCCATCCTGGCTTTCCCATAGCTCTCGGCCGTATTCGGCCACCCAGGCCGTCTCGAAATGCGCCGCCAGCGCTTGCGTCAAAGTCGTCTTGCCGCTCGATTCGCCCCCGAGCACGCACACGCGCGTGACAAAATCGGCGCGCACGATGGGCGACAGGAAGGCGCCGTGCGCATGCGGGTCTTGCCGCACGAGGGTGCCGGACACGGGCACCAGGCTTCTCGCCTGGTCCACGCTCACGTGCGCCACCGGCCCGCTTGCATAATGCCGTTCCAGCACCTGCGCAAAGCCGGGACCATACTCTTCGCTGGTGAAGACGGCATCGACGGGCAAGTCCAGCACCGTCCAGCACAGCCAGCCCATGAAGTGGCGATGGTCGTCGCCATCGGCGTCGTTGTGCGGCAGCGCGCGCGCCGGCACGCCGCGCGCCGCGCACAGGGCGGCCAGGCGCGCATCGTCCAACACCACGATGTGCGCCCGCGGGAATTGCGCGCGCAGCCAGGTTTCCCGGCGCACCGGTTCCAGGCCGGGAAATTCCGGCTTGGTATAGCTGACCACCAGCAGTTCCTCGCACCCGTCCATGGCGCGTTGTATCAACAGTTCATGGCCCAGGTGCAGCGGACAGAATTTCCCGACCACGAGGCCGCGTTTATGGAGGTTCATGCTGCCGCTTCCCGCAAATCCGAGGTGTATTGAATGATCTTGTCTTCCGCCAGCAAGGTCTCGACCGCGATGGCGCCGAAAAAAGGCGCGAGCAAGGCGCGCGCCCGGTCGGCCTGCGGCATGGCGCCCGGCACCAGGCGCAGCGCGACGGCGCCGTCGCCATGCTGGTGCACGCCGAACAGGGCGATGGCCAGCGGCTTCAAGGCATGCGTGATGTCGATATTATTGATCCACTCGCCATTGATGGTCCTGTAGCGCAGGGGGCTGCGTCCCGCCAGGCCCACCAGCACGGGGCCGTCGGGGCCATGCGCCAGCGCGGCGTAGTCGCCCGTGCGATAGCGCACGAGGGGCAGGCAAAAGTTAAAACCGCCCGTCACCGTGATCTCGCCCCGCACGCCATCGGGCACGGGACGGCCGTCCGTGTCGAGGATTTCCACGTACAGCCGGTGCTGCAGCAGCACGTGGCCGCCTGCCCGCTCGTCGTACACGGCCACCGGCCCCACCTCATTGAGCGAATAGATGTCGAGCACGGGACAGCCGAACGCCGCTTCCAGGCGCGCGCGCATGCCGGGCAACAGCATCATCGAGACGGACAGCAGCGCGGCAGGCTTGTGCGTCATGGACAAGGTCAGCAGCTCGGCAAACGAGATGGGGTCGCCCGCGATCAGCTCGGGCGCCATGGCATCGAGGTAGCGCGCGCGGTCTTCCGGGTGGCGCCAGTCGTCCACGTGCAGGTTGATCTTCGCCAGGCCCGATTCGTTCATCGTCGGCGTGACGGAGACATAGGTGAAGCAGCGGCGCTGGTGCCCCAGCAGCATCACGCCCACCTGGCCCGCGCCATGGCGCAGGGTCACGCCGAAGCGGCGCAGCGCGCGCTTGTGGAAGGCCAGGTAGCGCCCCGCCACCAGCGGATGCGAGGCGATCAGCAGCGGATGGCCTGTGGTGCCCGTCGTCTGGAAATTGATCATGCGCGCCAGGTCCGCATCGTCGGGCACGAAGGCGGCGATGTCGTGCGCCAGTTCGGCGCGGCTGATGGGCGCCACGTCCGCAAGGCGCGCGGGGGGCGAGCCGCAGGCGCGGTAATGCGGCACCGTGGCATAGGTCGTCCTGAGGAACTCCGCCAGCCAGGACGGCGGCGCGGCGGCGCTCCAGCCGATCGCGGCATCCATGACGTCCTGTTCATAGGCGCGCAGCGCTTCGACCTCCGCGGCCAGCAGCTTGTTGCCGCTGCGGTTGCGGTACCGGGGCGCGCAAGGATGGCCGCGCAGTTTGTCCAGCATGCGCGCGCCCGCCGGCGTCAGGGTGGGACAATAGTCGCGGTCCGATTCCCAGGCGCCGCCCGGCAGGTTGACGTCAGGTTTGCCAGCGAGCGTCATTCGCGCGACCACTTGTCGGCCGACTCCTCGGCCGCCTTCTTCGCCAGCGCCTCGCGGATCTCGCGCGAACGCTGCTCGGCCAGGCGGCTCGCTTCGAGCAGGCGGCGGCGCTCCGTGCCGCTGATGGCGGTCAATCTGTCCGTGGCCTGCGCCACGCTTTCATCGCGGGGCCTGAAACCCAGGCGCGCCAGCACGATGCGCGCCAGTTCCTCGCGCCGCTCCGGGTCTTGCGTGAACTGGTGGGCCGGCGTACTGGCGGCCAGTTCGCGCGCCGCCTCGCCCAGCACCTGCAGCAGATCATGCTGCGGCAACCGCTGTGCAATGAACCACTCGTCGGCCAGCAGCCAGCACAGGATCATGGCCAGCGCCAGCCGGTTGCGATCCATCTTGACCTGCGCGCCGACAAAACCCTGCAGGGACGCGGCCGGCGCGCGCGCGCCATGCAGCAGCACAATGTCATTGACCAGCGCGGCCACCGCCACCGCCTGCGCGTTGGCGACACCGGCGATACGGGGTTCGGCGAGGAATTCGGCGGGCGTGTCGGCCAGGCGGTGGGTCAAGGTTTCGAGCAATGGACCAGAAGTGTTCATCATTTTACTTTGAATGCAAAGCCCACAATGCAACTGCCGGGGTCGGACCCTCAGGGTCCGACCCCAGGTGTAGCCGTTGGGGTAATTTAAACATAGTGGCGCCGGCTGAACGCCCGCGCAAAGTCCAGCAAGTCCTCGTAGCGCTCGACGGCGTGGATATCCCAGCCCTGCTCGCGGCGCGCGCGTTTTAAATCGTCATAGGTCTGCTGCAGCCACTTGTGACTCGCCGCGCCATCCCAGTCGCGCGCCAGGTTCAGGGCCATGGTGCCGCCCGCGCCGCCCTGGGCCAGCGCTTTCGCCGAGATATCCCAGCCGCTGTTACCCAGTTCATCCTTGTCGAACATGGTGGTGATGCCATCGTCGGAAATCATCAGGATGTGCGCGGGCCGTTCGCGCTTGCCCGCATAGGTCTTGCGCAGACAGTGGATGGGGAAACAGGTGCCGCCGCCAAAGAACTCCGTCAGCACGCCCAGGATCAGGTCTTCATCGCGCACGAAGCCGGGCGTCTGCATCACCTCGTTCTTGCCGCTCCACAGGGTCACCTGCACTTTCGCGCCGGCGCGCAGGGCGGACAAGGCGATGACGGCGCCGGCCAGTGTCAAAAACGAGGTGTGCGCCTGCGGGTTCGGCATGGAGCCGGAACTGTCCACGTACATGTCCAGGTCGACGGGTACGGCGTCGATGGCGCGCGCCGGTTCGCGGCCGTACACGCGGCGCACGGTGGTCACGCCCGGCACGGGGCGCGGCGACTGCATCACGGACTGCAGCCAGTCTATTTCCTCGAGCGGATCGCCGATTTCCCACGCTTCCAGCCCTTCCATCTGCGGCTCCTGCGACTCGGGCGCGGGGCGGCTGGGGAACGCCACCAGATGCGGCAAGGCCCGCTCACGGTAGTAGCGGATGGCGATTTCATGGTCGCTCAGATCGATGCCCGAGGCCTTCAGAATGTCGCCCAGCTCGAACGGTTCGCGCAGCTGGCCACCTCCCTGCCTGGCCGGCGCCTCGCCTTGCGGCTCCTCGCCATCGAGGCCCGAGATGCGCTTGTCGTGCACCGGGTGGATGGCGCCGCCCTCCTCGTCATCCTCGATCTGCTGCGCGCCATACGTCTGGCAGCCCCGGGCCGCGTCGCGCGTGTCCTGCAGATAGCGGCTCGGGCTCAAGGCATCCGTATCGTCGACCAGATAGGGCAGCAGCAAGGTGGCGAAGCGGCCCGCCGCCAGCATCCAATCGTTCGCATACACGCGGATCAGGCGCGCTCCCAGCCAGGCGTCCGTGTCCAGGCGTTCGTCCGCCTCATTCTCAGCCCCTGCTCCGCCCAGCTCTCCCTTTTCCAGCTGCCACAGGTTTTCATAGATGCGCATGTACAAGGTCCACACGCCGCCGCTGCCCTTGGCGCGCGCTTCCACCGTGCGCCCCTGCTGCAGCTTGCGGTAGATGTCGGCCATGCGCAGATTCGCCTGGCGCTGCAGACGGTCGTTGATGAACAGGTCCGTGTACAGGTTGGCCACCATGGGCGCGTGCTGCTCCAGGGTGGGTAAGGCGCGGCGCATGCGCGCCAGCAGGCGGAACTGGTCGCCGGCGCTGCCCGGCGCGAGGATATGGTGGCCGATTTCATGGGCGAGGATTTCCAGCGCATAGCCGTCCAGCCCCAGTTCCGTCACGAGCGGCAAGTCCACCACCACGCTCTGGTCCAGCAGACGGATCATGGCGAAGCTGCCGGACAAGCCCTGCTTGCTGGCCTCGACGCGGCTGGCGCACAGGCTGGGGTCGCGCAGGCGCGTAAATTTGCTCCATACGGCCAGGGCCTCGGGCCAGGCGGCGCGCCAGGCGTCGATCAGCGCGGTGTCGGTGATCTTGTTCATGCGAGCGGCAGCAGGCGGATCGCGTGCGTCCACGGCGACGTGACGGCGACCGTATGCGCATTGGCAGCGATGGCGATGTCGCCGGCCGGCACATCGAGTTCGATGCGGCGCGCGCCGATATGCAGGATCGCCCCATCAAGACGCACGGCCGATGGCGTGCCCGTTTGCGCCTGCTCGAACTCCTGCGCCGTGGCGCTGTGCAGCACGGCGCCATAGGCGTCGGCCACCAGCAGGTAATGGCGTTCGGCGCTGCGCACAACAAAACCATCGTTTGTCGCGCGCACCTGCGGCGGCGTGCCGAAAGCGCCACCGAGGCCGCTGAAGCTGCCGAACTCCCTGCCCTCCGTATTGCCGCGCCACGGATAGTCCAGCAACTGCGCACGCACCTGCGGCCATGGCGCACCGGGTTCGCCAAAGGCAGCCAGCGCCAAGGCGGGCGGCAAGGTATCGGCGGCGGCCAGCGCACCCTGGCGGAAATGCGCGACGCCGGCGCGCCAGGCCAGCACCTGGCCCACGGCGCGCAACTGCGCCACCGTGGCGATCTGCGGCGCCAGGGCGGCCAGCTCGCGCTGCCACTGCGCAGGACGCGCGCCCGCCACGGAGGCGATGTGGATGGCGGCGTTGCTCAGCATGCCCAGCACGTCGACCGGCGCCATCGCCAGCAGCGGCGCAAACGATGGCGCCAGCTCGCGCCAGACGGTATTCAAGAACGGGTTTTTCGCCGCCGGCCCCGCCAGGCCGTGGCCCACCAGCGCCAAAGCCATGTCGTAGGCGGCCAGGGTCACGCCGCCCACGCGTTCAGGCGCGGCGGCGGCCACGGCGACTATCAGCGGATCGACGCCGTCGTGCAAGAAGGCGCCAAAGGCGGCCATGTCGAGCGAGGGAAAGCGCCGGCGCGCTTCCGCTGCGCGCGCATTGAACTGGGCGCGACCGCTGGCAAGTAGCGAGGCAAAGGCAGGAGAGATCATCGCGGCCCCTCAGTCGCTGTGCGAAAAGTGCAGCAGATAGCGCTCATTGCCCAGTTCGAACGCGATCTCGTCCCAGTGGATCGCGTACCAGAAACCGGCGGGCGGCGTCATCGTCACGGCGTACGGCGAAAAACCGCCCAGCGCCTCGTCGAGCGATTCGAGGAAAGCGGCCACCAGCTGCGCGCGGAAGCGTGCCGGCGGCGCCGCCTGCATGTGCCGCGACGAGAAAAACCAGCGCTGGCACACTTGTTCCAGCTGCGCGCGTCCGCACGGCGCCAGCTTGATGTGCCACAAGGCGGCCGGCAAGTCGCGTGCGGGCTCGATGACGTGCAAGGCATGGTCTTCCACGCGCAAGCCCAGCGCCGTGGCAAGGTCCGGCGCGTCGGGCAGGTGTGATAATTCGTAGCTCGCGCACAGGTCGCTCGCTTCGCCATTGAGCATGGCCAGCGCTTCCAGGAAGCCTTGACAGTGCGGCACGCTCATTGCGAACGCAGCCAGCTGCGATAGTTGGTGTAGCGCTGATGCAGGTATTTCAATTTCAGCAGGTCGTCGTACAGGGGACCATACAGCTTGCGCCCCTTCGTGCGCTCGCCGATCAGCTTTTCGATGCGGTTCAGGCGCGCCAGGGTCTCGCGCTCGCTGACGCCGTCGAGGCCCAGGTCGAATTCGGCCGACAGCACGCCCACGGGATCGTCGCGGTCCAGGTCCAGGCGGTTGAATTCATCGTTCGACAAATCGAACAGGCGGCGCAGCCAGCCCAGCCTGTCGCTGCGGTAGGCGGCGTTTTCCGGCAGCGCGAAAAACGGCGCGTCCGGGTCCGGCTGCAGCTTGTTATGCAGGACGAAGGGCAGCACCTGGCGCAAGTCTTCCAGCTCCACCTCGCCATTGCCGCGGAAATAAGCCATGGCCTTGGCGTAGATCATGAGCGCCATCAGGGTACGCACGGAGATGCCGTTCAGGGTCTGGCAACCGAGGTCCTTCAGGCGGTCGCGCCCATTGTCGGCCGCCTGCGCGGCGCCCCGGTCGGCGCCCGCCAAACGGGCCGTATCCTTGGTCATGTATTCGAACTGGCCGCCGGCCGTCTCGAACAGCTCGAACTGGCTGGCAAAAAATTCCAGGCGGCGGCGCACGGCGTCGGGTATGCCCACCTGGCGGATCGCTTCACCGATCTGATCGACTTCCCCTTCCGTGAAGATGATATCGGGCGGCACCAGCTCTTCGGGACGCACGTTTTCTTCCACGCGCAGCAGCAATTCGTTCAGGAAGCGCGGGTTGAAGGCCAGCGCCTGCACCGTCACGTCGACCCGGTCGCGCAGCGCCTCGATCACCTGATACGTGCCGCCGCCCTGGTCGTCGTTAGCCGTCAGGTACCAGGCCGCTTCCGGGCATTCGTAGATATGGTTCAGCACTTCCGCGTAATTGTCGCCCATGACGGTAAGCAGCGCGCTTTGCGTGCGCGTGGGGATGCGGTTGTATTCATCGACGATTTTCACGCGCATGCCCAGCCAGGCGCGCCAGGCGATGCGGATATCGTCCATGCTTTGCGCGTTGACCAGGTCGGCGGGCAAGGGATTACCGAGCAAGTCGGCCACCGTCATCTGCGGGTGGCCATGCTGCATCGCGCGTTTGACTTCCTTGACGGTGGAACCGGCCAGCACGCCCATCAGCAGCGCGCTGGCCGTCTTGCCCCGCCCCGGCCCGCCGACGAACAGGCATTTGCGGCGCGTGGCGAACGTCAGCAGCGGCAGCAAAATAAAGCTGGAATAGCTTTGCGCCGACGGCAAATTCAATGTACGGCGGCTGTCGCCCACGGAATACGTCTGCGACGGGCCGTCGTTGTACTCGATATCGTAATGGGGGCTGATGATGGCGTGGTTGACGATCCAGAAATACGCCTGGCGCAGCTTTTCATCGAAAGGCCGCGCTTGTGCCTCGCCTTCCGCGCCCAGCGCGATGGGCCCCTGGTACAAATCCGCCACGTCGAACTGCCGCGCGGCGGGCGCGGCCTTGGGCTTGGTGGGGGCTTGGGACAGGCGCTGGAACAAGTTAAAAGCGGACATGTTTAGTTAACGCCTGTCAAAACCTACTGCGCGTCGTAATTTGCGGCCTGCGATGCTCACTGTACCTTCGTACAGTTGCGCTTCTCGACCACAACTTCCTTCCGCTCGCTACGGTTTTGTCAGGCGTTGTTATTTAATATGGAAATGAAATTATTACATATCAAGTGCCTTCGGCCTTGTTCAAATCGACAACGGTTTCCTCCATCCTGCGCCAGCGCCACCAGCCCAGCGCCACGCAGGCCAGCAGCAAGGCCAGCAAGCCCGCCACTTCATGGCGGATTTCATACAGCGAGGCGCCCATCTGGTTGAGCGCGACAAAGCCCTGGATGCCGGCCGTGGATGGCAACAGCCAGCGCAGCCATTGCAGCACGACGGGCATGGACGAGACAGGCCAGGTCAGGCCCGCGAGGAACAGCACGGGCATCGAGGTGGCGATCATCAGCTGCGTGCCCCGTTCGCGCGTGCGGAACAGCATGCCCAGCAGCATGCCGAACGCCGCTTCCGCCAGCGAGAACAGCACCAGCAGCAAGAGCATGCCGCCGAAGTTGCCGCCACGGGGGTAATCCTGGAACCAGAAGACGAAACCGAAGAAATAGCAGCAGTTGAGGAAGGCCACGCAGGCAAATGCCAGCAGCATGCCCGCATAGCCGCCCGCCGTGCGCCGGCCGGCCACGGGGAAGCTCTTGCGCTGATACCAGGTGCCGAACAGCATGGTCATGCCGATCAGCAAGGTCTGCTGCACGATCAATGTCGCCACGCCCGGCACGACATAGGCGCCATAGCCTTCCTTGACGTTAAACAGGGGCACGGCGTCAAACGCGATGGGCGAGCGCTGCTGGTTGGCCTGCACGGTCGATGGCGTGCCCGCGCCCAGGCGTTTGAGTTCTATACCGGCCGACACCGTGCCCACCACTTCGGCCAGGCCGTTCAAGGCCACCTTGTTGAGCATCAAATACAAGCCATTGCCCGCCACCTGCGCGTGGGCGGCGCGGCCGGCCAGCACGTCCGTCTGCAAACCGTCGGGAAGGATCAGCACGCCCATGACCTGGTCGCGCCACAGCAAATCCTGCGCGACGGGCAAATCCGGCGTGACGGCGATCACCTGCAATGAGGGATGGGCCATGGCAAAGCGCGTGAGCTGGCGCGACATGGCGCTGCGGTCCTGGTCGACGACGGCCACGGGCACGCGCTGGACGATTTCCGTCGAGTATGGCAGCGGATAGAAGAAGGAATAGATGATGCCGCCGATAAACAGCAAGGTCAGCGCGCCCTTGTCCGTCAGCATGGCGCGCCAGGTGGCGAGGAAAGCGGTCCACATCATGCGCGCCCCCATGCGGCCGGCGCATGCGCGCGGCGCGCCAGCAGGAATACGCCCACGGCGCCGCAGCCGAGGGCAAAGCCGGCCAAGATCAGCATTTCCTGCACGCCATAGCGCCACGGCGCGCCGGCCAGCCAGTATTTCGTTTGCAATTGCAGATAATGCGTGAGCGGCAAGGCTTCCGCCCAGGCGCGCGCGGGCGCCGGCATGGCCATCAGGGGAAAGGCCTGGCCCGCGAACGCGAAGGCCGGTGCGGTAATAAATGCCGCGCCCGACAGGGCCAGGCGCAATGACAGGGTGGCGGCGATCAGCAGGGTGGCCATGCCGCAATACGCGAGCACCAGCAGCAGCATGCTCAGCAACAGGGCCGGCAAGCTGCCCGCCACGGCCCAGCCACGCGCCAGGCTGAAGAACAGCAGATACAGCAGCGCCAGCGCGCAGTAGGCGATCACGGGAAACAGCAGCTTGGCGCCGACGGCGCGCAGCCAGCTGCCCTTGGCCGAGGCCAGCCATTGGGGTACCGTACCGTCACGCAACTCGCGTCCGATGGACGTGACGACGGCGACGACGATGAAAATCTGCAGCATGGCCGGCATCAGAGCCAGGGTCAGAAACGCTTCATAGCTGATATTTTCATTGTACAAACTGTTCAGGGTCGTGCGTATCGGTTCGAACTGGGCCGCCGCCTGCACGCCCGACATGCCCTTCTTCGCTCGCGCCGTCATCTCGATGCCGGCCGACAAGGTCGTGCTGACCGTGCGCACGTCGCGCAGCAAGGCGCCCGCGTGCGAGGAAAACTGCGCGTTGTACAGCCATTGCACCGTGGCCTGGCGGCCGCCCAGCAGTTTCTGTTCGAAATCGTTCGGGATCAGCAGGTAGCCGAATGCCGTGCGCTCGCGCAAGCGATGCAGGGCTTCGTCGCTGGACGCCACTTTCGCCGCCACGGCAATGCCGGGCGAAGCGTCGAGCCAGCGCGTGAGCTGGCGCGACAAGGTCGAGTTGTCGTTATCGATGACGACGATGGGCAAGTCGCGCGCGATGCCGGCGGAAAACACCAGCCACAGCATGCCGCACAGCACGATGGGAATCCAGCTGAGCATGCCGAAGTCCCAGAAGTCGCCGCGCAGCCGCGCCCACTCGCGCGCCAGCGCAGAAACCGGCCCCTTATCCGCTTCGTTCATCGCGTATCAGAGCGGTGGAAACACGACCGACATGCCCGGACGCAAGCCCTCGACCTTGATGGCGGGGCGCAGCCGGATTTCAAACGTGCGCAAATCCGTGCCGCCCGGGCGGGCCGCGCGCCACGTGGCGAAATCGGGCAGCACGGCCACGGAACTGACCTTGAAGCTCACTTGCTGCTTCAAGGCCGGCACATTGGCCGTATGCGTGCTGCCCATGGCAAACGCGGCCATTTCATCTTCGCGCACCTGCAGCACGGCCCAGGCGTCATCGAGGTTCACCAAGGTAATTACCGGAAAGCCTTGCGGCGCCAGTTCGCCCGGTTGTATCTGGATCTTGCTGACCTGCCCGGCCACGGGCGCGGCGATCTTCGTCTCCGCCAGGGCGACCTGCGCTTCCGTCAGCACGGCGCCCACCTGGCGCGCCTGGGCGGCGGCGGCCGTCTTGTCTTCCGGACGGGCGCCTTTTTGCGCCATATCATATTGCGCGCGGGCCGCCTGCGCCAGCTGGTCGGCGGCGCGCCATTGCGCTTGCGCCTCGTCGCGTTTCTGCTGGGCGATCACGCCTTGCTCGTACATATTGTTGACGCGGGTGTACGTGGTCTTGGCGATGGTGGCGCCCGTTTGCGCCCGTTCCCAGTTGGCTTTGGCGGCGGCGATTTCTTCGGGACGCGCACCCGCTTGCGCCTTTTGCGCCACGGCATCGGCTGCCTGCGTGGCGGCCGTCGCTTGCGCGACCTTCGCATCCACTTCCGGACTCGTCAGCTGGAACAGCAGCTCGCCTTTCGGCACCGTCTGGCCCAGCTTGACGTACAGCTCGCCCACCCTGCCCGGCACTTTCGACGAGACATTGACTTCCTGCGCATCCATCTGTCCCTGCAAGGGCAGGCGCTGCGGCTGGAACGTCTGGTACAAGCCCCAGCCCACGAAGCCCAGGACGATGATGGCGGCGACTATGGCCAATGGTTTTTTGGAAGTGCTCATTATTATTTGTCCACAGGTAATTGGATATCGGCCGCGGCGGCCAGGCTGCCCAGGCGCTGCGTCTCGCCCGTCGCTTCCAGCAATTGCGCCAGCCCCATCACATAGTTATAGGCCGTCTGCGCGCGCTGGGTCTCGACCTTGGCCAGGTTCAGGCGCGCGTCGACCACTTCCAGCGACGTCACTTGTCCTTGCTGGAAGGCGACCGTTTGCAAACGGATATTTTCGCGCGCCAGCTCCACCGACGACGCCGTGGACAGGTACTGGATGCGGGCGTTTTCCAGCGCGCGCCAATTCTTTTCGATCAGGGTGGGAATGTCGCGCTCGGCCTGGCGCGCCACCACTTCCACGCGCTCCTGGTCCAGCTTGGCGGCAGCGATCATCTTGCCCGTGTTGATGCGGTGCACGAGCGGCACGGCCACGACCAAGCCGATGGCCCAGTTCGAGCGCACGAGTTTTTCGTTGCCGCGATTCAGGTTGTAATTACCGATGGCAAATACGGTGGGCGCGTACTCCTTGCCGTGCAGCTTCAATGCTTGTTCGGCCTGCACGCGCTTGCTGTCGATCTTTTTCCAGTTCGCATTTTCACGCATGCCCGTGCTGATGAACGATTGCAAGGTACCCACCGGCAAGCTGTTGACGAACAGGGGCGTGCTGGGCCGCACTTGCGTATTGACGGCGAGCAAACGGTCAAGCGCCACCTGGGCGATTTCCTCGTCGCTGCGCGCCTGCGCCTCGTCGCTGCGGGCGCTGTCCAGGGCCACGTCGGCACGCAGGCGCTCCGCGCGCGAAATCAGGCCGCCCTTTTCCAGCCTGGCCGCATCGCGCTGATGTTCCGTCACGCCGGCCGTCACTTCGGCCCGCACGGCCACCACTCTTTTCGCCAGCAGCAACTGGAAATAACGCTGCGCCACCAGGGTCGCCAGCTGTTCTTCCGCTTCCGCGCGTTCCGCCTGCGCGGCCAGGGTCAGGCTCGAAGCGAGGCCCTTGACGGCGTCCAGCCGCCCGCCCGTGTAGATGGGCCACATGCCCAGCAAGCCGAACGACGTCAGGTCCGTCACCACTTCGCGGCTCAGTGAATTGGGAATCTGTGGCTTGGGCAAGCCGGGAATCGATGGCAGCACGGACTCGATGCCGCCCACCACGCCGGACAAGCCGCTCGTATCGATGTTCAAGTCCGTCGACAGACGGCCGCGAAACGCCGTCAGGTCCACGGAAGGACCGTCGATATTCGACAGCGCCTCCGCCTTGAGGGTTTTCGCGCGCACATCGAGCGCGGCACCCTGCACGGCGCCCGAAGCGGCGGCTGCCTGCTGCAGCGCTTCGCTGAATGTCAGGGGTTCCGCCAGGGCCGGCACGGCCGCGCCCAGCGCGCTCGCCAGCAATAATGATAAATGTCCTTGCAATCTGCCCATGTAGCGTCCAGTCAATGAATGAGGGGAAAGCACGGGGTTGCCATGTTTATACTTTCACAATAGCAATTATATCCACGGATGTCCATTCCAGCCTGCACTATTGGTTACGCAAGCTGACAGACAAAAACGGGCGCCTCTTGCGGGGCGCCCGTTTTACTCAGGGAAGCAGCTGCCGGCTTACTTCTTCGCCTTCTTGCCGCCCTTTTCCTTTTCCTTTTCAAACACGGCAAAGAACTCGGACGCCATGCTGCGGATGGCGCGGCCGATATTGGCGTAGTCGTATTCGTTCAGGTTGGCCAGCGAGACGCGGCCGGACGGATGCGTGGTGCCGAAGCCGCGGCCCGGCAGCAGGATGACGCCCGTTTCCTCGGCCAGGCGGAACAGCGCTTCGTTCGGTTTCAGTTTTTTCAGCAGCCACTGCGAAAACTCCACGCCATGCATCTGCGCGGCCAGCGATTCCATGTCCAGCAAGTGGTAGTAGCGCACGGAATTGGCGTCGTGCACCATCGGCAAGCCCAGTTCGCGGTACAGCGCTTCCTTGCGGCGCAGCACGATGCGCTTCATCGACTGCTTGTACTTTTGCTCTTCATCCATCAGCGAGAACAAGGAGAACAAGGTCATCTGCGCCTGCACGGGCGTGGACAGGCCGGCCGTGTGGTTCAGCGCCACGGTGCGGCTGTCGGCCACCAGGCGGTCGATGAATTTCAGTTCGCGCGGCTCCGTCGTGATGGAGTGATAACGCGCATCGAGCTGTTTCTTGATGGTTTCCGGCAACTTGGCGATCTTGTCATCGAGCACATTGTTCTCATGCGTGGCCACCACGCCCATGCGCCAGCCCGTCGCGCCGAAGTATTTCGAGAACGAATACACGAGGATGGTGTTGAATGGGCAGATGGCGAACAGCGAGACGAAATTGTCGGCGAACGTGCCGTACACGTCATCGGTCAAAATGATCAGGTCCGGGCGCTTCTTGATGATCTTGGCGATGTATTCCAGGGTCTCGTCGTCGATCTTGACGGATGGCGGATTGCTGGGGTTGACGAGGAAGAAAGCCTTCACTTTCGGGTCCAGCAGCTTGTCCAGCTCCTTCTTGGTGAATTGCCAGTTGTTCGATTGCGGCGCATCGATGTGCACGGTGTTCAGCTTGTAATCGTTCAGCTGCGGAATTTCGATGTAAGGCGTGAAGATCGGCATGCCCAGGGCGATCGTGTCGCCTTCCTGGATGATGTGGTTCGATTTCAGGCTGGCGAACAGATAGGTCATGGCCGCCGTGCCGCCTTCGACCGCGTACATGTCGAAATTGCCGACAAACGGATGGTCGCCGATCATTTCGCGGTGGATATACTGGCCGACGATTTTCTCGGACAGGCGCAGCATGCGGTCCGGCACGGGATAGTTGCAGCCGAGGATGGCTTCGCACATCTCATAGATGAAGTCGCCCGCGCTCAGGCCCAGCTGGTCGCGCACATACGACACGGCCGCCTCGATGAAATGCGCGCCCGGGTTGCCTTCGTGCTTGCGCACGAAGATTTCAAAGCGCGCCTCGATGCCCTCGCGCGTGGGAAAGCCGCCCACGTCGTCCATGTACACATACGAGCGCTCCGCTTCCGTCATGGCGAACTGGCCGAACTGGAAGAAACCGTGGCGCGGCGTGGTGGCCAGGAAATTCGGGTTGCCGCGGCCCGCATTGAGCATCAGGCGGTTGCTTTGCTTGGCCGTCTGGATCAGCGCATCCTTCAATTCGAAGGGGCTCAACAGGGCGAGTTTGCTTGGGTTACTGAAATCCATTTTTGCTACTCCTTATCAGACTGATAATTTTGAGGGTTCTTGCAAAGGTTCTTGCACATACATGCAGACTCAGACGAAGGCCACAATCAGCGGCCCCAGCAAGGTCAGGAAAACGTTGGCCAGGGCATACGTGATGGCAAACGGTACGGTGGGAATCGAGTTTTGCGCCGCGTTCAGCACTTCGCCGAACGCGGGATTGGCGCTGCGCGAGCCGGACAAGGCGCCCGCGAACACGGCCACGTTGTCATAGCGCAAGATGTAACGGCCGATCAGCATGGTCAGTATCATCGGCAGGATGGTCACCACGACGCCCACGCCAAACAGCGTCAGGCCGTGTTCGCGCACGGTTTGCACGGCTTGCAGGCCCGATGTGAGGCCGACGACGGCAACGAAGCCGGCCAGGCCCAGATCCTTGAGGATTTGCACGGCGCCGCTGGGCATGTAACCGAAGGTCTGGCGCTTGGCGCGGAACCAGCCGAACACAAGGCCCGACAGCAGCACGCCGCCGCCGCTGCCCAGTGTCAGCGGAATCGAACCGATGCGCGCCACCAGCAAGCCCACGAGCAGGCCGACGACGAGGCCGGCGCCCATGTAGACGAAGTCCGTCTTGGCGCTCGGCACGATCATGTAGCCCACTTCGGCCGCCACGCGCTTGACGTCCTGCTCGGCGCCATAGATGGTCACTACGTCGCCCGTCTGCACCACGGTTTCCGGCTGCATGGGCAGGATCTTGCCCATGCGGCTCAGCTGCACGACAAAGATGCCGTGACGCACGCCCGGCGCCGTCGCGCTGCGGATTTCGCCCACCGTCTTGTTGTGGTAAGCCTTGTTGGTCAGCACCATGTCGCGGCGCTGCATCACCAGTTCCATGCCTTCGACGGCCAGCAATTCCTTGCCCAGCTGGGAAGACACGCTGAGCATGGCTTCACGGCGGCCCACCAGCAGCACGATATCGTCGGCGGCCAGCACCAGGTCAGGGCTGACGTCGATGATCTGGCCATTGCGTTTCACGCGCTCGATGGTGATGGCCGTGTTCGGATGAGCGCTTTCGATCTCTTCCACGGTGCGGCCGGCACCGGGACCCACGTCGTAGATGCGGCCGATCAGGTCGGGCGCGGCCGGCGTCTGGCCAGGTCCCAGCACCTGCACGCCCGCCTGCAGCGCCGTTTCCGCCTTGATCGCATCTTCGCGGATGGTGCGACCCATGAGTTTCGGCAAGATATTGACGCAGACGATGATGGCGCCAAACGAGCCGAACACATAGGTGACGGCATAGCCGACGGCCACGTTGCCCTGCAGGCGCGCCACCTCGTCGGCCGCCAGGCCCAGCTTGGTGATCGCGTCGCCCGCCGTGCCGATGATGGCCGACTGCGTCAAGCCGCCCGCCGCCACGCCGGCCGCCAGGCCCTTGTCCAGGCCGAACACCTTGGCCATGATGACCACCGTCAGCAGCGCCGTCACGGCCAGCACGACGGCCAGGATGATTTCGCGCACGGACTGGCGTCCCAGCGAATTGAAGAATTGCGGTCCGCTTTCATAGCCGACCGCGTAAATGAACAGGGCAAACAATACCGACTTGACGCCGGGATCGATGGCCACGCCGACCTGGCTGACGAGGACCGCCACCAGCAGTGAACCGGCGACCCCGCCCAGCTGGAACGAGCCGAACTTGATCTTGCCGATGTAGTAGCCCACTGCCAGGGAGAGAAACAAGGCAATTTCGGGCGACTTCTTGAATAACTCATGCAACCATTCCATGCGGACCGCCTTTCGTGTTGAAGGAATTCTTTACTGCCTGTGCTCTTGCAAGCTGCTCATGCATGGACGGACCCGGCCAGGGCCACGATGAGCGGCCCCAGCAAGGGCAGCACCACGTTCGAGATCGCATACGTGATCGTGTAGCCCAGCAAGGGCGTGGAATTGCCGGCCGCGTTCTGCACGGCCGACAAGGCTGGCGTGCTGCACTGCTGGCCGGCGATGGCGCCCAGCAGCACGGGCGCTTCCAGCTTGAGGAAAAAGTGGCCCACCAGCAACGACAGCGAGGCGGGGATGACGGCGATCAGGACGCCCATCAGCGGCAGCGACAGGCCGTACTGGCGCACCAGCTCGATCGCCTGCGGTCCCGACGCCAGGCCCACGCAGGCGATAAAGGTGGCCAGGCCGATATCCTTCATCATGTCGAGCGCGCTGGGGTGGATGCCCGGCATGCCAGGTTTTCGCGCCTGGTACCAGCCGAACACGAGGCCCGTCAGCAAGGCGCCGCCGCCCGTGCCCAGCGAAAACGGAATGCCGCCCAGCCTGGCGCTAAAGCCGCCGATATACACGCCGAGCACGATACCGATGCTGGCGTAGACGATATTGCTGCGGTCGCCCGTGGGCACGCGCTTGCCGATGGCGGCCAGCGCCGTGTTCAGCTCGCGCCCATCCGTCGTGCCGTACAGGCGCAGCACGTCGTCGCGCTGCAGGGCCAGGTCGGGCAAGGGTGGCATGCTGTGCTCGCCGCGGACGACGGCCGCCACGTGCACGCCGGTGGGCAAGGCCAGCTGGCGCAAGGGCTGGCCCACGAGCGCGGCTTGCTGCAGCACCACCTCGACGGCGGAGACGGCCATGTTCAAGCCCGTCGTGTCGGCAAATTCCTCGCCCAGGATGGCTTCGGCCGCCACCAGCGCGGGACGATGGCCGATTACCAGCACTTCGTCGTTATTGCGCAGGCGCAGTGCCGGTTCCAGCGGCAAGACCTTGCCATGCCGGCGCACGCGAGTGATGCTGGCGCGGCCCGCGAAAATATGCTGCAAGGCATCGAGGCGGCGTCCCGCACCCCGGCTGATGCGGTAGGCGCGGCCCACCATTTCTGGCGTGGCCTGCACCCCGTCGCCGTCGGTTTGCGCGCCGCCCATCTTTTCCCACAATTTATCGGCTTCCTCGCGCAGGTTGACGCGCAACAACAGCGGAAAAATCTGGCTGGTGACGATGACGATGGCGATCAGGCCGAAGATATACGTGATGGAATACGCGGTGACCACGTTGGCTTGCAGCTCGGCGATGCGAGCGGCCGGCAGCGCCAGCTTCGAGATCGCATCCGTGGCCGTGCCGACGACGGCCGATTCCGTCGCCGCGCCCGCCATCATGCCGGCCGCCGTGCCCTGGTCCAGACCCAGGAACCGCGTGGCCAGCAGCACCAGCGCCAGCACCACCACCACTTCGATCAGGCACAGCAGACCCAGGCGCAAGCCCTTGGCATTCAGGTTGGCAAAGAACTGGGGACCGCCCGCATAGCCGAGGGCAAAGATGAACAGCATGAAGAAAACGTTCTTGACGCTGGCGTCCAAGGTAATGCCCAGCTGGCCGATCAGCAGCGCGGCGATCAGGGTGCCGCACACGCCGCCCAGCTGGATGGGTCCGAAGCGTATCTGCCCTACCGCGTAGCCAAGCGCCAGCGCCAGGAACAGGGCCAATTCCGGCACCTGGTGCAATACCGACGTGATCGACTCGAGCATGGGCAAACCTTCGAAAAGATAACGGATGGTTACAAGGGAACAGGACGTTCAGCGGCTGGCGGCAGCTTGCTGTTGAACGGGCGCACGGGTCCCGCACGACAGCCGCCATGGCGGCCTTCGCTGGGAAAGTGTTGCAAAGTGTTGCAAGATGGAATTATGTTCGGCGAAAATTTTATAAGTGTCAACAGGTGTTCTGTTGAACTCGCCTTGCGTTTCATCAAACATCCTGCGCACGATTGGAGCGGTTGTTTGACACTGATCAATAAAACTATTAGTAATGTTTTGGACGATACCAAAGTGCCTTGCGCACCAGCGGCGTCTCCTCCGGCAAGTCCGGATTGGCGAGCTCCAGCACGTACCGACGGGACAGTTGCAAAGCCTCGGCCAGACGCCCGAAATGGCGCTGGAACAGCTGCGCGAAACTGCCATCGGCCAGCATGGTTTCCAGCCCCGTCTCGATGTGGCGCGCCAGTTCCGGCCGGTGCTTGCCGACAAAAAAGTACAGCGCGGCCGGGTAGCGGATGACCAGGTGGGTGTCTAGCGCCAGCGGCAATTGGGCGTGGCTGGCCAGCTCGCTTTGCGCTTCGATCACGGAGCGGGGAAAGTAATCGATGCGCCCCGCCGCCAGTTGCTGGAACAGGCCTTCGTAGGTGCTCGAGGTATCGAGGCGCAGGCCATTCGCCTGCAGGATGGCGGAGTCGGGCCAGTCGCGCATCTGGCCGGCCGACAGCCGCGCCAGGGCGGCGATGCTGCGCACGCCCCGCAACAGCTGCGGCTGGCGGGCGTGGATCAGGGCCACGCGCCAGCCGATCAGGCCACGGTCGATAGGGATGCGCACCGGCAGCAATTGCGTTTCGCGCGCGCGGCTCGTCATGGCCCAGACGATGTCGACGCTGCCCGATGCCATGGCGATTTCCTGCATGGCGCGCGTCTGCACCATGCGCAGTTCGGAGCGGCGCAAGGCATACGCCTGGCCCGACCGGGCCAGCGCCTGTTGCAGCAAGGCCGTCACATAACCTTGCTGCGGATCATCGAGCGCCTGGTGGCGCGGATACACGAGCGGCAGCGGCGTGCCGGCGGCGGCGCCCAACGGCCACAGGGCGGCAAGCTTGAGCAGGGGGCGGCGCTGCATGGCCCCTCCTTTCCAGTGCGTTCATCAGCATTCTTATCAGAATGACAGTATCACGCAGCAGAGCACGATTGTCGACTGGATTATGGAAACTGTGTACAAAACAACAGCAATTCAAGCGGGAGTGGAGGGGCAGGAATTAATCCAGATCAATAAAACTGCAAATAGAAAATAAATCTTGCGTGCTGCTCTGGACGGCATGCGCGCCCCTCGCCTACGCTGTTTTTTTATCTGAAAAACAAGAGGACCACATGCAGACAGCGCGCTTGAATATTATTGGGATGGATCACGAAGGCTGCGCCGACAGATTGACGGGCGCACTTGAGGCGGTCACGGGCGTGGCCACCGTCTGCGTCTCGCTGGCGCGCCACGGCGCCACGGTGCAATTCGACGAACGCCTCGCCACACAGGAACGCTTGCTGGCCGCCGTCAACGACGCCGGCTTCATGGGCGAAGCGACGGATGAAGAACAGCTGGCCTCGTGCAGCGGCGCCTGCGGCCACTGCCGCCACTGAACGCCTGCCGCCAGCTCCCCGCTCAGCCTTCCCGCGCGCCCCGGTCGCGCAGATGCGCCAGCACGCGGCGCGGTCCCAGCGCCTGCAGGTCGAACGGCGGTAATTCGATGGCGTCGAGCGTATTCTTGAACAGCAAACCCAGTTCCGTATCGCCTTCCAGGCTCAAACGGCGGCTGAAGAACAGGGTGTCCGGATCTTCCTGGCGCCGCGCCAGCAGCATCAGATCATGCACGCTGGCGGCGATGCACAGGTCCGGCACGTCGGCATAGCGCTCGGCCACGAACACCGTGCCCTGCCACTCGAAATCGAAGGCGATGCCCGCGTCGAGCAGCCGCAAACGCAAGCTGCGCCCTTCCAGGCTGCGCCGCACGTCGTCGGGCAGTTGCGGCGCCAGCAGGCGGTTCAAGCCTTGCACGAACAGCCAGGAGGCGGGATACGGCGGCAGCTTGGACAGCAATTCGGCCAGCGGTTCGGGCAGCCGGTACGACACGGCGGGCTTGCTCATGGGAGGCTTGGCCGGGACGGGCAATCTTTCCAGTTGATCTTGCATGTTCTTCCTTTCGATGCGTTCAATGGGCGGCGTGCTGTTCCATGCCGGGCTGGCCGTGCCAATAGCCGTCGCAGGCGCCGGCCGGCTGGCAGGCGGCCAGCTGGGCCTGGGCGCCGATGCCGCTGACCTGCCCGCGGCGGGCGCGGTCGAAGATGGCGATGACTTTTTCAGTGTTCATCGCCTGCGGGCTGATGCGCGCCACATCCACGCCCATGTCGCGCATGGCGTCGAGTTCGCGCACCAGGTTGTAGACGAGCGCCGACTGCGTCTGCGTGCCATTCAGCACGAGGAAGGGCACTTCGTCGCGCGTGCGCAGCAGCAGGCCGTCCGGCTCTTCCAGGCAGCTGTAGCCGCAATCGTCCTTCGGCAGGTTGCGGTTGCGCGCCGTGAAGCAGCGCGCGGAAAACGCCAGCGGCATGCGGCCATAGGCAAACACTTCCGTCTCCAGCCCTTCCGGTTTCTGGCGCTGCATCTCGGCCAGCGCCGTCTGCCCCATTTCCAGCGGCATCACCCAGCGCCGCGCACCGAGGCGCGCCAGCAGCTGCAGGCTGGGACCATTGAACAGGTTCAAATGGGGACCGGCGACGAAGGACGCGCCCTTTTCCATGCAGTGCACAGCGCCCATGTCGTTGGCCTCGACGCCATAACGGCCATTGCCCGTGATGCGGCGCAGGGTGGCCAGTTCGGCGCCCGCCTCGATCAGCGCCTGCGTCGACAGCACGACTTCCTTGCCGGCGGCGGCCAGCATGTCGGCGATATCGAGCCAGTCGGCCAGGCGCAGCTCATGCCGGCGCGAGCAGACGGTTTCGCCCAGATACACGATATCGACGGCAGTGCCGGCGATCTGCTGGTAAAACTCGAAGACGGTGGCGCGCGGCCAGTAGTACAGCAAGGGGCCCAAAGAGAGTTTTAGCATGCCTTTTCCAGTATTTTTTAAGTGACAAAACCGTAGCGAGCGGCTCGCGGCGGGGCCGAGAAGCGCAACCGTGCTTTAGCACGGGGCCGCCGAGGTGGTGAGCATCGCAGGCCGCGCCCCGGGACGCGCAGTAGGTTTTGCTATTTCCAGGAGCGGTGATACGCGCCCAAGGTGTGCTGCTGACCCTCGGCCAGCTTGTCCATGGCCGCCATCCAGCCCGGCTTGACGGCGTAGCGCGCATTGCCTTCGCGGCAGGCGTCGATCGCTTCGCGCCACACGCGCGTCACCTGCGCCACATAGGCGGGGCTGCGCTGGCGCCCTTCGATCTTCACGGCGCGCACGCCCATGGCGATCAGCTGCGGCAGCAGCGCCAGCGTATTCAGGCTGGCCGGCTCCTCGATGGCGTAATACTCTTCGTCGTTGACTTCGAAACGCCCCTTGCACAGGGTCGGATAGCTGGCGTTTTCGCCCGGTGCGTAGCGGTCGATCAGCACGCCGTTCAGGCGCGACTCGAGGCCGTTCGGCGTTTCCAGCCAGCGCACGGATTTCGCCGGCGAGCACACGCCGTGCGTGTTCGGCGCCTCGCCCGTCGCATACGACGACAGCGCGCAGCGCCCTTCGACCATCACGCACAGGCTGCCGAAGCCGAAGACTTCGATCTCGACTTCCGTCTTGGCGATCAGTTGCTCGACCTGCGCCATCGACAGTACGCGCGGCAGCACGGCGCGGGCGATGCCGAAGTGTTCGTGGTAAAAATTGATGGCTTCGTAGTTGGTGGCCGAGCCCTGCACGGACAGGTGCAGGCGCAGTTGCGGGTGGTGCTGCGCCGCATACGCCATCAGGCCCGGATCGGCCACGATCATGGCGTCGATGCCGGCCTGCGCGGCGCGGTCGATGGCGCTGCGCCACGCTGCCCAGTTGTGCGGCTGCGGATAAGTGTTCAGCGCCAGCAGCACCTTGCGTCCATATTGATGGGCGTAGCGCACGCCCTCGGCGATGGCCTTTTCGTCGAAATTGAGGCCGGCGAAATTGCGCGCATTGGTGGCGTCGCGAAAACCCAGGTACACGGTGTCGGCGCCATTGTCGACGGCCGCTTTCAAGGCGGGCAGGCTGCCGGCGGGGCAGACCAGTTCCAGCGGTCCGGCCACGCGGGTGGCGGTGGTTGATTCAAGCATCATGATGTTCACAGTCCTGTATCGGCTCAGGGTGCAGACTATAGCCCCGCCCATGCCGCCCAGTCCTTGACGCAGGTGAAGGAATGCATGCATGGCTGGCGCGCGTTCCACTTGCTTGACCTGGCTGTAAAATGCCCCCCTTTTCTCCGTCTTCGACTGTCCGCCATGACCCGCAAACCGCTGCTGATTTTCCTGCTTACCCTGTTTCTCACCGCGCTGCAGGTGCAGTGGGCCGGCCCGCCCGATGGCTATGAGACAGGGACCATCTCCGTGCTGTCGCCGGAAGTGCTGGGCGCGTATCCGGGCGTGCTGCTGCTGTTCCTGCTGGCCGTGTTCGCGCGCCGCAAGATGCCGCTGCTGCGCCAGGCCGCCATCTGCACGGGCCTGCTGGCCGTCTACTGGCTGCTGGCGAACTACGTCACCTTCGACGCGCGCGTGGCCAGCTGGAGCACCTACACGCCGCTGGAAATCTGGACGCACGTGCTGCCCGCCTCCGTCGCCAGCGTTGCCGCCTGCGGCGCCGCGTTCTTTTGCGCGAGCTGGCTGATCCTGCGCGAAACGCGCTGGAACAAACGCGGCTGACGTGTTTTTTTCACCTGCATCAAGGATTCGTCACGCCACTGCACGCGCCCTTTGACGCCACTATATTTAGTGATTAATCTCCATAAAAACACCGCATGTTGTGTTTATTGGAGGTTTCATGACGACAAATGCAGTTTCCCCCACACGCGGCCAGGTCGACGTCGCCGCGTCCATCAATGAGTACCTGGAGCGGCGCGACTGGCGCGTGAACGCCAACGCCAACCAGGGTTACTCGCTGGGCGGCCTGATACTCAATGTGTCGGGCAAGGTCATCGCCAACTACTGGCTGGACCAGGTGTATCCGCCGGAAGTGGGCGCCGCGCACCGCGAGGCGGCCCTGCACATCCACGATCTCGACATGCTGGCCGGCTATTGCGCCGGCTGGTCGCTGCGCACCCTGCTGCATGAAGGCTTGAATGGCGTGCCGGGCAAGATCGAGTCAAGCCCGCCGAAACACATGTCGAGCGCCATCGGCCAGATCGTCAACTTCCTCGGCACCCTGCAAAACGAGTGGGCCGGCGCGCAGGCGTTCAGCTCCTTCGACACCTACATGGCGCCCTACATCCGCAAGGACAGCCTGCGCTACGAAGACGTACGCCAGTACATGCAGGAGCTGATCTTCAACCTCAACGTGCCATCGCGCTGGGGCACGCAGACGCCGTTCACCAACCTCACCTTCGACTGGGTCTGCCCGGACGACCTGCGCGAGCAGATTCCCGTCATCGCCGGCCAGGAGATGGACTTCAGCTATGGCGAGCTGCAGGCGGAAATGGACATGATCAACCGCGCCTACATCGAGATCATGATGGCGGGCGACGCCAAGGGCCGGGTCTTCACCTTCCCCATCCCCACCTATAACATCACCGAGGATTTCGACTGGCATAGCGAAAACGCGGAACGCCTGTTCGAAATGACGGCCCGCTACGGCCTGCCCTACTTCCAGAATTTCATCAATTCGGAACTCAAGCCGAACATGATCCGCTCCATGTGCTGCCGATTGCAACTGGACTTGCGCGAACTGCTCAAAAGGGGCAATGGCCTGTTCGGTTCCGCCGAGCAGACGGGCTCCCTGGGCGTGGTGACGATCAACTGCGCACGCCTGGGCCACCTGTGGCGCGGCGACGAAGCGGCGCTGATGGCGGACCTGGACCGCCTGCTGGAACTGGGCAAGACCAGCCTGGAAATCAAGCGCCGCACCATCGAGGAACTGATGCAGCAGGGCCTGTTCCCCTACACGAAACGCTACCTGGGCACCCTGCGCAACCACTTTTCCACCCTGGGCGTGAACGGCATCAACGAGATGATCCGCAATTTCAGCGGCGACGCCCATGACATCACGTCCGCCGAGGGCCATGCGCTGGCGATCCGCCTGCTCGACCACGTGCGTGCCCGCATGGTGCAATTCCAGGAAGAGACGGGCCATATGTACAACCTGGAAGCGACGCCGGCCGAAGGCACGACGTACCGCTTCGCCCGCGAAGACCGCAAACGCTATCCCGCCATCCTGCAGGCGGGCACCGTCGACAACCCGTATTACACGAACTCGTCGCAGCTGCCCGTCGGCCACACGGACGACCCGTTCGAAGCGCTGGAATTGCAGGATGCGCTGCAGCGCAAGTACACGGGCGGCACGGTGCTGCACCTGTACATGACGGAAGCGCTGTCGGACGCGAACGCCTGCCGCGAGCTGGTAAAACGCGCCCTGAGCCGCTTTTCTCTGCCCTACATCACCGTCACGCCCACGTTTTCCATCTGCCCGCGCCACGGCTACCTGGCCGGCAAACATGAATTCTGCCCCACCTGCGACGCGGAACTGATCGCCCGCAAGCAGGCCCACATTGCTCCATCACTTGAGGAAACGCCATGAATGCACGTCCCGACTTCACTCCCGCCATCACCCTGCTCGATACGGAACGCCAGCGCTGCGAAATCTGGACGCGCGTGATGGGCTATCACCGCCCCGTCGCCTCGTTCAACATCGGCAAGCAGGGCGAATTCCACGAGCGCCAGTATTTTACGCAAGCGAGCGCCCGGCTTGGTCAGCCAGCCTGCCATGGCGCTTGAACTGAAAGTGGGCGGCCTGACGCCCTTTTCCGCCACCGACTACCCGGGCAAGCTGGCGGCCGTGGTGTTCGTGCAGGGCTGCCCCTGGCGTTGCGGCTATTGCCACAATCCGCACTTGCAGGCGCGCACGCCGGAAGGCGCCATGCCGTGGCAGGACGTCCTGACCTGGCTGCGGCGCCGCGTGGGCCTCGTCGACGCCGTCGTCTTCAGCGGCGGCGAGGCGTGCATGGACCCGGCGCTGGCGCGCGCCATGCTGGACGTCAGGGCCCTGGGTTTCGGCATCGGCCTACACACGGCCTGCATCTATCCGCAGCGCCTGCAGGAAGTGCTGCCCCTGGTCGACTGGGTCGGCTTCGACATCAAGGCGCCGTTTGCCGACTATCGTCTTGTGACCCGCGTGGCCGGCAGCGGCGACCCGGCGCGCGCCTGCCTGGACGCCATCCTCGCCAGCGGCGTCGCCTACGAATGCCGCACCACCGCCCATCCGGATCTGCTGCCCGATGCACAGCTGCTGGCTCTGGCCGCCACCCTGGCCGCCAAGGGCGTCGACAACTACGTGCTGCAGCAGTTCCGCGCCGAAGGCTGCCTGGATGCGGCGCTGGCCGGCCGCCCCCTGCACGGCTATCCGGCGGCGGACACTGTGGCGCAAATCGGTGCCATGTTTCCCCGTTTTACATTCCGTAACCATGGCAATTGATCCTGCAGCCACATAATTGCTGAAAGCCTCACAAAATTCCCCGTTCTGCAACGCTGAAATGTCTTGCGTGCTGTAATGTATCAACTGTGCCGCGCACCACGCGCAGCCCGTTCGATTCCTCACATAGCATTACAGATAAGCGTCATCCATGAACGATTTCACCGCAGTCAGCCCAGACACCCCTTCCACCCACGCCGACATCCTGTACGGCCCGCCGCGACCGGATTTGCTGCGCGAGGAAGTGCTGGCCGACCTGCTGGAAGCGACGGCGCGCCGCTGTCCCGAACAAATCGCCCTGATCGATGGCGCGCGCCGCATCACGTATGCCGAACTCGATGCGCAGGCGGGCCTGGCGGCGTCTCGCCTGGTGGCGGCCGGCGTCAAGCCCGGCGACATCGTGGGCCTGTGGCTGCCGCGCGGCGCCCCTCTGCTGCTGATGCAGGCGGCCATCGCCAAGGCGGGCGCCGCCTGGCTGCCCGTCGATGAAGATACGCCCGTCGAGCGCCTGCAAGTGTGCCTCGACGACGCGAATGGAGCCGGTGTCGTCAGCTGCGCGCAGTTCGCGCCGCGCCTGTTGGATGCCGGCGTCGAGCGCCCCGTATGGACGGCGGAAAGCCTGCTGGCCCCCGCCGCGCCCGGCGAATACCTGCCCGCGCGCGGCACAGTCTTGCCCAACCACCCCGCGTACGTGATCTACACGTCCGGCTCCACAGGCAAGCCCAAGGGCATATTGATCAATCAACGCAGCATCTGCCACTTCCTGCGCAGCGAAAACGCCGTGCTGGAAGTGACGCAAAGCGACACCGTCTACCAGGGCTTTTCCGTCGCCTTCGACATGTCGTTCGAGGAAATCTGGATCGCCTACCTGGTGGGCGCCACCCTGTGGCTGGGTCCCAAGGAAATCTCGGGCGACCCGGAAGCCTTGCCGCGCGCGCTGGCCGAGAACAAGGTCACCGTGCTCCATGCCGTGCCGACCCTGCTGGCCCTGTTCGCCGAGGAAGTACCGAGCCTGCGCCTGATCAACCTGGGCGGCGAGATGTGCCCCGAATCCCTGGTCGAGCGCTGGTCGCGCCCGGGCCGCGCCATGTTCAACACCTACGGCCCCACGGAAGCGACCGTCTCGTGCAGCCTGGCGCGGCTGCGCCCCGGAGAACCCGTCACCATCGGCACGCCGCTGCCCAACTACGGCTTGCTGGTGCTGCAGGTGGCCGAGCCCGGAGAAAACCGTCCCTTGACCTTGCTGCCGCGCGGCGAAACGGGAGAATTGTGCATCATCGGCCCCGGCCTGGCCGAGGGCTACCTGGGCCGGCCCGACCTGACGGTGGAAAAATTCCTGCCCAACCCGTGGGCGACCAGCGACGATGACGCGCGCCTGTACCGCACGGGCGACCTGGCGCGCATCGATGCGGACGGCCAGGTGCTGTGCCTGGGCCGCGCCGACGACCAGGTCAAGATACGCGGCTTCCGCGTGGAGCTGGGCGAGATCGAAGCCGTGCTGGCGCAGCAGCCGGGCGTGGGCACGGTGGCCGTCCTGCTGCGCAAGGATGACGGCATCGACCAGCTGGTGGCCTACATCGTCGGCAGCGACGATGCGCCCGAGCACGCCCTGGCGGCGAAAACCCTGCGCGCGGCCCTGAACCTGCACCTGCCGCCGTACATGGTGCCGGGCCGTTTTGAATTACTGCCGCTGATGCCGCGCCTGACCTCGGGCAAGATCGACAGGAAGGCCTTGAAAGCCATGCCATTGTCCGCCCCGCCGGCCGGCGAGGCGGGGATCTCGGACGTGCCGGAAACGCCGGCCGAAGCGGCCCTGTTCGCGGCGCTGGCCAAGCTGTTCCCGGGCCAGGCCATCTTGCGCCAGCTGGATTTCTTCAGCGACCTCGGCGGCCACTCCTTCCTGGCCGCGCGCCTGGCGTCCGCCCTGCGCGCCGATCCGGCCTACGCCCACATGACGGTGCGCGACATTTACCAGAACCGGCAGATCGGCAAGATCGCCGCCGTGCTGAACGAAGCGCCCGCGCTGGCCACGCCGGAAGCGGATTGGACGCCGCCGTCGGCCTGGAAGCGCTGGGTCTGCGGCGCGGCGCAGGCGGCGGCCGTGCCGGGCCTCGTCACCCTGCGCATGGCGCAGTGGATGGCGCCCTTCTTCACCTATCACTTCTTCACGGGCGACACGGGCGACACCGTGCCGCGCGCCATCGCCGCCTCCATCGGTGTGTTCTTGCTCGCGACCCTGGCCGAATTTGCCATTGCGATTGCCGGCAAGTGGCTGATCGCCGGGCGTCTGAAACCGGGCAGCTATCCGCTGTGGGGTGTCACCTATTACCGCTGGTGGCTGGCCGACCGTCTGGTCGAATCGGCGCCCGCCTATCTGCTCAGCGGCTCGTCCCTGAACAGCTGGTGGCTGCGCGCGCTGGGCGCGAAAGTGGGCAAGGAAGTGGTCATCGGCTCGATGACCCTGCGCGCGCCCGACCTGCTGTCCATCGGCGACAACGTCAGCGTGGGCAATGCCGTCAACTTTGAAAACGCCCGCGTGGAACGGGGCCGTCTGCTGCTGGGCCGGATCAGCATCGGCGACGATGCCTGCATCAGCTCTTATGCGATTTTGGAAGGCAATACCAAAGTAGGCGCGTTTGGCCACCTGGAGGGACAATCGGCGCTGGCCGACGGCGCTTCGGTGCCCGCCGGTCGCGTCTGGACGGGTTCTCCCGCGCGCGACATCGGCCCCTACGACCGGGCCAGCCAGCCGCCGCGCCCCGCCGTCTCGCGCCTGCGCCTGACGGGCGAAACCCTATTCTTCTGCTTCGGCATGGTCTTGATCGCCGTGCTGTTCTTCATGCCCGTCTTCCCCAGCTTCGTGCTGATCGACTGGTTCGACGAGCGCGAAATGATGCCGTGGCTGCAGGGGCGCGACGTTACCACCCAGCTGGCCCGCTACTTCCTGCTGGCCTTCCCCGCCAGCGCCGTGCTGATCGTGCTCACGGCCCTGCTGTCGGCCGCCATCCGCTGGGGCGCGCTGCCGCGCCTGAAACCGGGCAGCTCGCCCGTGCACAGCAATATCTATTGCGTCAAGTGGCTGGTCAGCCATATCCAGGAATCGAGCTTGAACGTCCTGCACGGCATCTACGCCACCGTATACGCGCCCTACTGGTACCGCCTGCTGGGCGCCAAGGTCGGCAAGGGCGCCGAGATTTCCACGGCGCTGGGCGTGGTGCCCGACATGCTGACCCTGGGCGACGACACCTTCATCGCCGATGCCGTCATGCTGGGCGACGAGCAGATCGACGGCGGCTGGATGACCATGCGCCCCACCGTCGTCTCGCACCGCAGCTTCGTCGGCAACGGCAGCTATATCCCGGACGGCACCGTGCTGCCCGAACACGTGCTGATCGGCGTGCACACGCACGCGCCGCGCAATGAGCAGATGCACAGCGGCGATACCTGGCTGGGCTCCCCGCCCATGCACCTGCCCGCGCGCGAGCAGGTCAGCGGCTTTGCCGAGCACCTGACGTTCAAGCCGTCGCTGCTGCGCCGCCTGGGCCGCAGCCTGATCGAAGCGTTCCGCATCGTCGCGCCGCACGCCGTGGTGATCGCCGTCGGCTATACCCTGGTGCTGGACGTGATGCCGATCGCGGGCGCCGGGCGCTGGGGCGAAGTGGTGGGCGACCTGGCGATCGCCGGCATCGCCTACGGCATCGGCAATTTTTTGGTGGTCGTGCTGTTCAAGTGGCTGCTGCTGGGACGCTACCGCAAGCACGCGGCGCCCATGTGGACGCCGTTCGTGTGGATTTCGGAAGGCGTGACCAATCTGTACGAAGGCATCGCCGTGCCCAACTTCATGCGCTACCTGCGCGGCACGCCGTGGCTGCCGCTGGCCTTCCGCCTGTTCGGCTGCAAGATCGGCCGCGGCGTCTACATGGACACGACGGACATCACGGAATTCGACTGCGTGCACATCGGCGACTACAGCGAATTGAACGCCCTGACCTGCCCGCAAACGCATCTGTTCGAAGACCGCGTGATGAAGATCGACCACGTGGAAATCGGCCAGCGCGTCTACATGGGCCCGCGCAGCTCCGTGCTGTACAGCGCCAAGGTGGGCGACAATGCGCGCCTGGGACCGCTGACCCTGGTGATGAAGGGCGAGCACATCCCCGCCGGCAGCAACTGGGCGGGCTGCCCGGCCGCGCCTTTGCGTAGCTGATTGCAGCTGATGGATTTTACGGTGCTCTTGTCAAGAGACGGCGTGCTGGCGATCGGCATCGTGCCGCCGCCATCCCGCGTGGAAGCACGCGCGCACCTGCGCCAGGCCGTGCGCGAAGCGGCGGCGCAGTGGCAAAACCTGGACATCGAGGCGATTTCAGTGAAATCGACGCCGGGCACCCCTCCCCGCTTGCTGCTGGCCGGCCGCCCGGCCGGCCTGTCGTTCAGCCATGACGAGGGACTGTCGCTGGCCGCCATCGACCTGCATGGTCCCGTCGGCATCGACGTGATGCGGGTGCAGGACATTGCCGACTGGTTCCATCTGGCGCGCGATTACCTGGGGCCGCAGGTGGCGCAGGAGCTGGCCGCCTGCCCCGATGCGCAACGCTCGCTGCGCCTGGCGCAGACATGGACGGCGCGCGAGGCGGCGCTCAAGTGCGCGGGCAAGCAGTTGGCGGAGTGGGATGGGGTCGAATTGAATTGCAAGGTACAGCAGATCGCCTTGCAGGTCGAATTTGTCGCAATGCTGGCAACCCCGAAGACGAAGACCGGGGTCGGACCCTGAGGGTCCGACCCCGGCATTCTCGCCGTTGGGCTTCTATGCGAAACGTACATCAATCCTCACTATCCAATCCTGAGCGACCGCCGCCGATCTGGACGAAAATCAGTTTTACGATAATACTGATAAGTACTCCCAGCACCCCGATCAATTCCAGCATGGTCTTTCCTTCGCAATGACAGCGGACCAATGCACTGTAGCGCGAACGCCGGGGCCAGGGCCAATATCAAATCAGGCAGTCTCCGATCTCGAAAAGGCATACGATTGATTTCCATCAGACAGTTCCGCTACTTTGTCGAAGTCGTCGATGCGGGCAGCTACTCGCGCGCGGCGGAAAAGCTGTACATTGCGCAGTCGGCCCTGAGCCGGCAGATCAAGGAACTCGAGGGCGAGGTGCAAGCCCTGCTGCTCACGCGCGACGCACGCCATATCGAGTTGACGCCCGCGGGACAGGTCTTTTATGAGCGGGCAAAGCGCATCCTCGACGACATCGAGGAAACCGTGCGCCAGACACGTCACGTGGGACAAGGCGCGCAAGGCATCATCCGCCTGCTGCATTCGAGCTCCGTCACCCTCACGCCCGCCATCGGCGCTGTGCTGAACCGGCTGCTGGCGCAGTTCCCCGGCGTTTCCGTCGACGTATCGAAAGGCTCGTCGGAAAACCAGGCAGCCGACATCGAGGAAGGCCGCGCCGACCTGGGCCTCGTGCGCCTGCCCACCCTGCGCAAGCACGCCAACATCGTCGTGCGCGAACTGTTTGCGGAAAAGCTGGTGGTGGCCGTGTCGGCGGCCTCGCCACTGGCAGCGCTGGAGCGTACGACGATTGCCGCCCTGCGCGACGAAGCGTTCGTCTCGATCCCGCACAAGGACCGGGGCGGCCTCAGCTACCTGGTGGCGGGCCTGTGCCTGGCGCAGGGATTTTTCCCGAAGGCGGCGCGCGCCCTGTCGCGCAAGACGTCGCAACTGAACCTGATCGAAGCCAATATGGGCATCGCCATCGTCCCCGACAGCATGCGCCTGGTGGCGCCGCCCGGCGTGCGTTTTATCGCCCTGCCGGACGAGGAATCGCATTCCGTCGTCGGCCTGATCTCGCCGCGCGCGGCCAGCGGCATGGTGGCCGCGTTTACGGAAGCGTTCGTGCGCGAGATGAACGCGTCGGCAACGGCGGCTTAGCCTTCCGCATACAGCGCCGCATCCACGTCGCGCACGGCCGCCATCAGCAAGGCCAGCTTCATGACATCGAGCTGGCCGTCCGTGCGCACGCGCGAGCACAGGTCGATGCCGTAGGGACGCACCTGGCGCAGCGCCTCCATCACGTTGTTCGCATCGAGGCCGCCGGCCAGGAAGACGGGACGGGGGCTGGCGCGCACGAAGCGCGCGCTGACGGACCAGTCGTGCGTGCGGCCCGTGCCGCCCAGTTCCGGCACAGCCGCGCCGGGGCGGCCCGAATCGAGCAAAAAGGCGTGGACATGGGGCGCGTAGGCGGGGATCAGCGCCAAAGCCTCGGGCCCTTCCACGTGGATCACCTGCACGCGCCGCACGTGCGGCAGCAGGCGCGCCAGCTGCGCCACTTCGCCCGGGTCGATATGGCCGACGATCTGCACGGTGGACGGCTGCGTGGCGCGCACGTGTTCGGCGATGGCTGCCGCCGTCGTCTCGGACGTCAGCAGGAAGGTGGCCACGGGCGGCGGCGTCCAGGCGGCGATCTGCGCGATGCGCGCGTCGGGAATCGGGCCCGGACAGGACGGCATGGCAGCCACCAGGCCCAGCGCGTCGGCGCCGGCGGCAATCGCCAGTTGCGCTTCGTCGATGGAAGCGATGCAGCAGATCTTGATGCGGGTTCTCATGGCCTTGCCTGCTGAGTCGGGATGATCAACATTACAACACAGGGCGGCGCGCGCGCCAAGGCACGCCGTCAAGGCCGCGCACGATTGTGTGCCAGAATGGGGGCTTGCCCACATCCCGAGGAATCCATGGCCGACTACAAGAACCCCAGCTACGTGGCGCGCTCCATGCACCCGCGCTTCGATGAACTGACCTCGCCCGGCGAAGCCGTGCCGTATTCGGGCATCTACCGCTGCGACGGCTGCGCGCACGAGATCGTATCGACGGAAGGCCACGTCATGCCGCCGCAAAACCACCATCAGCACAGCAGCGAACAGGGCCCCATTCTCTGGCGCCTGATCGTCAGCCCCCGCTGATTGACATGCGCCAGGCGGCGGACGATACTTGATTGATCCCGGATCGCCATTGGAACGTCACTGGAACACCAGCATGCGCATCGTCGACTTTGAAGTCCGCAAGGAGTGTCCGCCGCAGCTATGCGACTGCGAGCGCGAGCGGCTGCTCGACGATCCGCAGGCGGACCTCGCCATCCTGCGCCTGAACCTGACGGAAGAAAAGCGCCTGCTGGCGCACATCGAGGGTATCGCCACATATGCGCAACTGCAGAAACTGCAGCTGCTGTTGAAGAAAAACCTGGGCGTGGAATTGCAGATTGCACCCGGCAGCGGCGAAGTGCGCACCGTGCGCGGCTTCCAGATCCGCCTGCTGGAACGGCCCGGCCTGTGCCGCAAGACGCGCGCCGCCATTCCCGCCGCCGTACGCCGCTGTCTGGCCGCGCATCCCGAGATCGCGTTTGCGATATTGAATGAAAACGATTTGCTCGGTGGAGTTTAACCCCACGGCAATGGCTGGGGTCAGACCCTCGACACTGTTAGCGTCAAGCTCGGTGCCAACGTATCCGGGGTCTGACCCCGGTTCTACGCTGCGTGTATCTCGATCACTTTCCTGCCCTTCGCTTCGCGCGCCCGCAACTGCCCGCAGCCGCCCTCTACGTCCTGACCGGCCGAATCGCGCAATTTGGTCAGTACGCCGCGCGCGTGCAGGGCGACGGCAATCGCCCGCGCCTTGTCCCAGCTGGGGCGCTTGAACGGCAAGTCATCGATGGTGTTATACGGGATCATGTTGAGCACCGCGTACTTGCCCTGCAAGAGCGCCACGATGCCGTCCATCTCGTCCTCGCCATCGTTGACGCCCTCCATCAGGGTCCACTGGTACTGCACCGGATAGCCGGTCAGGCGCGCATACGATTCGCCGAAGTCCACCAGTTCGCGCGGGGATAATTTGGGCGCGCGCGGCAGCAGCTGTTCGCGCAGCGCCGGCTTCGTCGTGTGCAGCGACAGGGCCAGCGCCGGCTTGACGCGACCTTGCGGCAGGCGCTCGAAGGCGCGCAGGTCGCCCACAGTGGAAAACACGAGGTTCTTGTGGCCGATATTGCCCTCGGTGCCCAGCAGTTCGATCGCTTCCATCACATTGTTCAGGTTATGCGCCGGTTCGCCCATGCCCATGAAGACGACTTTTTTGACGGGACGCAAGGTGCGCGCCAGCACCACCTGCGCCACGATCTCGCCGCTGGTGACTTGCCGGATCAAGCCGTCGCGGCCCGTCATGCAGAACTGGCAGCCGACGGCGCAGCCCACCTGGCTCGACACGCACAGGCCGTCGCGCGGCAGCAGCACGCTTTCCACCGTCTGGCCGTCGTGCAGCCCCACCAGCAGGCGCGCGGAACCGTCGGCACCCGGATGGGTGCTGAGCAGTTTCAGCATGCCCTGCAATTCGAGGTCGAGCGCAGGCAAGGCGTCGCGCACGGGCAGCGGCAAAAAATCTTCGGCGCGGCGCCGGCCCTGGTCGTGCGGCTGGCCCTGTATCCAGTCGCGCAGCACGCGCTGTTCGTGCAGGGGCTTGGCGCCCAGGGCGCGCAGGCGCTGGCGGAGATGATCGATTTGCATGAATTCTGAATAAAAAAACGGCGCGCAGGAATGAAGCCAGCGCGCCGTGTTACAGGTAAAAGCGTTACACCTTCTTGACGAACTCCGTCTTCAGGCTCATGGAACCGAAACCGTCGATCTTGCAGTCGATATCATGGTCGCTGTCCACCAAACGGATGTTCTTGACCTTGGTGCCCATCTTGACGACACCGCCGCCGCCCTTCAATTTCAAGTCCTTGATGACGCTGACCGTGTCGCCGTCCTGCAGGATATTGCCGGCCGAATCGCGGTACACACGGGCACCCTCTTCCACGGCTTCGCCAGCCGTGGCCGACCATTCATGCGCGCATTCAGGGCAGATCAACTGGCTGCCGTCTTCGTACGTGAATTCGGATTGGCATTGCGGGCATGGTGGTAATGTGCTCATTTTCTTCTCTGTCTGGTGAACAGCGCGTGCTGTAAAAGCCGACATTATACGGCCTACGCCCCGCATCAACGGGCTTTTTTCGCCATCATTGTCAAGGACGGCGAATAATCTCGATGGTGCTGTGGACGATTTCCTCGTGGATGCCGATGCGCGCGCGCAGCTGGGCCGCCGTCAGGCCGGCATCGCGGCTGACGACGGACAAGGCGCACGAATACAGCTGCTTGCCGACTCGCCACACGTGCAGGTCGACGATGCGCGGCGTGTCGCCAGCGCTTTCCACTTCCACGGCCTCGCGGATTTCCGCCACCACGGGGTGGTCCATCTCGCGGTCCAGCAAGACCTTGCCCGTTTCCTGCATCAGCTTTTTCGCCCACAGCGCCACCAGCACGGCGCCCGCGATACCCATCACGGGATCGAGCCACTGCCAGCCGTAAGCCCACGCGCCGGCCAGCGCAAGCATGGCCAGCACGGACGTGGCGGCGTCGGCCAGCACGTGGATGTACGCGGCCTTCATGTTCAGGTCTTCGCCATGGCCATGGTGGTCATGGTGCCCGTGATGGTCATGATGGTCGTGGCCATGGTGGTGGTCATGGTCGTGGTGCCCGCCGAGGATCAGCGCGCACACGAGATTGACCAGCAGGCCGAAGGCCGCCACCGCCATCGCCTGCGGATAGTGGATGGGCTGCGGCGAGAACAGGCGCTCGACGGAAGCGGCCACCATCAGTATGGCCACGCCCAGCAGCAGGATGGCGCTCGTGTAGCCGGCCAGTACCTCGATCTTCCACGTGCCGAAGGCAAAGCGGGGGTCGCGCGCATAGCGGCGCGCGGCCGCATACGCAAACGCGGCCAGGCCGATGGCCAGCGCGTGCGAACTCATATGCCAGCCGTCGGCCAGCAGGGCCATGGAGTTGTACCACCAGCCGGCGACGATTTCCAGCACCATGGTGGCCAGCGTGATCCACATGACGATGCGCGCGCGGCGCTCGGCCTTGTCGCTGGCGGCACCAAAGACGTGTTCGTGCTGCCAGGCGGAGAGGTCTTCGTTGACGGATTGCGTTTTCATGACGATCTCCTTATTTGAGGTAGGTGCGCAGGATGCCCGCGATGTCGTCGGCGCCCCTGGCCCGCTCCTCGCCGGAGATATCGGGACTGGCCACGTGCTCGCGCAAATGCTCTTCGATGACTTCGGCCATCAGGCCATTGACGGCGCCGCGCACGGCGGCGATCAGCTGCAGCACTTCGCCGCAGTCGCGGCCCTCTTCCAGCCCCCGCTCCAGGCCTTCCACCTGTCCCTTGATGCGCTTGACGCGATTGAGCAGCCTGGTCTTGTTGTGTGCCGTGTGGCCCATGATTTACTCCGATAAATACTATAGGGGGGTATACTATCAGAAACCGCCACGGCGAAGAGCCTATCCCAGTAGGGAGCGTCTTTTGCAAGCAGCACATCAGGAGCGCGGACAAGGCGCGAGGAGGACGCGTGGCGAGCCACGCGACGACGAACAACGCAGTCCCCGCTTCTGAGGGGCGCTTGCAAGAGATGTATTCATCTACTGGGATAGG
>Ga0182007_10000245_pt1 | contig 36521 bp, 38 predicted proteins | sample Sormic07211113_1_FD_123023 | JGI IMG/M metagenome (GOLD analysis project Ga0182007, IMG submission 123023) | Rhizosphere microbial communities from Sorghum bicolor, Mead, Nebraska, USA - 072115-113_1 MetaG | ecosystem: Host-associated > Plants > Roots > Rhizosphere | place: USA: Nebraska...
AGTTCAGAACGACAATGGCACTCATCGTACATAAATACGGCGGCACCTCGATGGGCTCGGTCGAGCGCATCAAGAACGTCGCCAGGCGCGTCGCGAAATGGCACAAGGCCGGCCACAAGATGGTCGTCGTGCCGTCGGCAATGTCCGGCGAAACGAACCGCTTGCTCGGTCTCGCGAAAGAAATCACCGGCCAGCCGAGCCCGCGCGAACTCGACATGATCGCCGCCACCGGCGAGCAGGTCAGCTCCGGTCTGCTCGCCATCGCGCTGCAGGAAGCCGGCGTCGAGGCGGTCAGCTACGCCGGCTGGCAAGTGCCGGTCAAGACGGATAGCGCGTTCACTAAAGCGCGCATCAGCGAAATCGACGGCGAGCGCGTGCTGCGCGATCTCGACGCGGGCAAGGTGGTGGTGATCACGGGCTTTCAGGGCATCGACCCCGACGGTCATATCACCACGCTCGGCCGCGGCGGTTCGGACACGTCGGCGGTCGCGGTCGCGGCTGCGTTGAAAGCCGATGAGTGCCTGATTTACACGGACGTCGACGGGGTCTACACGACCGACCCGCGGGTGGTGGAAGAAGCGCGTCGCCTCAATCGCGTGACGTTCGAAGAAATGCTGGAAATGGCCAGTTTGGGTTCAAAGGTGCTGCAGATCCGCTCGGTGGAATTCGCCGGCAAATACAAGGTTAAGACGCGCGTGCTGTCGAGCCTGACCGATCCGCTGATACCGCTCGACGCTGAAATGAAGTCGGGCACCCTGATTACTTTTGAAGAAGACGAGACCATGGAAAAAGCAGTCATCTCGGGCATCGCGTTCCAGCGCGACGAAGCTCGCATCGCGGTGATGGGTGTGCCCGACAAGCCGGGCATCGCGTATCAGATTCTCGGTCCGGTGGCGGACGCGAATATCGACGTAGACATGATCATCCAGAACCAGAGCGTCGAAGGCAAAACGGCTTTCACGTTCACGGTCGGCCGCGGCGACTATCAGCGCGCGATGGATATCCTCACCGGCCAGGTGAAGGGTCATGTGCAGGCCGAGCAGGTGCTGGGCGACCCGAAAGTGTCGAAGGTTTCGGTGGTCGGCGTCGGCATGCGTTCGCACGTGGGTATCGCTAGCACGATGTTCCGCACGCTGTCGGAAGAGGGCATCAACATCCAGATGATTTCGACCTCCGAAATCAAGATTTCGGTGCTGATCGACGAGAAGTACATGGAACTCGCCGTGCGCGCGCTGCATAAGGCATTCGAACTGGATCAGGCGTAATTTGCCGGCAACCGCGAGGCGCACGAACACGCCGCTTTGGTGGTTTCTGCGGTGCGGCGGCCAATGTGAACGAATTGCGTCGGCGGTGACGAATCTGGCACGAAAACTGTGCGGTAGACATTGACCTTCGCGGTTCGGCCCGCTATTATCTTGGCTTCGTCGCGCTGACTCCCTGCGCGACCGAAAGTTTGGGAGACGTGGCCGAGAGGTCGAAGGCACTCCCCTGCTAAGGGAGCATCTGGGCCAAAACCTGGATCGAGGGTTCGAATCCCTCCGTCTCCGCCAAAGCGGAACAAAAAGCCCCGTAAGTCTAACCGCTTACGGGGCTTTTTCCTTTTGTGGTCCGCCGATGCGTTCCATCAGTTCGGCTGGTGCTGTAAAAAATAAAGCGTCCCTTCGTTGCCGACTCAGCGCTGCCCGGTAACAGACATTACAATCCCGTTCCATTAACCCGGGGGCAGAAAATGAAAATCGCGATTATCTGTCTCGCCTTGTGTTTGAGCGGTTGCGCTAGCTGGAGCAAGCAACCGACCATTGGCGGATATTCGGTCGGCATTTGCTGCATCAGCAACTGACGACAGCCTGAGCGGGAAAGTAGCGCGTGGACAGCGTTGGAGGATGACGCGGTTTCGTCACTTCCCGCCGTGCTTCGCCTGCCACCGTTGCATGAACGCGATTTCATCATGCTGCGCCTTGATGATGTTCTTTGCCAGGCGCCTCAGCTCGGGATCCTTGCCATATTTCAACTGCACCTTGGCCATCTCGACGGCGCCTTCGTGGTGCGGAATCATATGCGACACGAAGTCCTTATCGGCATCTCCGGTATAGGGCGGCGAGCTCATCTTCGCCATCATCTCCTTGTCCGCTTTCTCGAAGGCCGAGGTCGAGGAATTCGAGCCTGCATCCGCGGAGGCGGACATATCCATCCCGTGCATCGATGCGCCTTGTTGCGCGGAGACGGAAAATGTCGCGACGCCGAATGCCAGGCCCATGCAAAGAGATACGGTGCGAAGGACGTAAAGCTTTTTCATCTTCAAACTCCTTGGATGAGTCATTTTCAGCACGCGTGGCGCTGATGCCGATGCTACGCGCCGAGCGTCGGATGAAATCCCGCCTCTTCGATCACGGCGAGCAGACGCTCGGGCGGCAACGCCGAATCGATTTTCACGACTTTGGCGGTGACATCGATCTCGAGCTTCGCTGCGGGATCGGCATGAGTGACCGCGCGCGTGATCGAATTGGCGCATCCGCCGCATGACATGTCCTTCACCTGGAATTCCATTTTTTTGCTCCGGTAATCAAACAGAACACTCAGTTTGAACCTTCCCACGACGGTAAAGTCAAGCAGCCGCGCGCGTCGCATTCAGACCGCAATCTCACGCCGAAAATACAGCGTGAAGGTCGTGCGATCAGCGGAACTCGCGACGTCGACCTTGCCGCGATGCAATTCCATGATCGACTTGACGATGGCAAGACCCAAGCCCGCATTGCGCGCCGAACCGTGCCGCGCGGCATCGACCCGATAGAAGCGCTCGAAAATCCTGTCGGCATGTTCCTGAGGAATCGCCGGCCCATGATTGGCGACTTCGATCGCGACGTATTTCGGCGAATCGTACAAGCTGAGTTCAACCGCGGTCCCGGCAAACGCATGGTCGAGCGCGTTCGATATCAGGTTGCTCACCGCGCGGCGCAAGAGCGTCGCGTCCGCGAACAGCCGAGCGTTCCCTTGCACGACGAAATGCACACCCGCTTCCTCGGCGAGTCCCTGGAAATACGACGCGAGCCGGCGCAATTCGCTTTCGGCGTCGAGTTCCACCATCTTGATGTGCTGCTGCGCGTTGTCCGTGCGCGCGAGAAACAGCATGCTCTCGATCATCCGTTGAAGCCGCTCGCATTCCTCGATATTCGAGTCGATGAGCGCTTCGTATTCGTCGGTCGTTCGGGGGCGCGACAACGTGATTTGCGACGAACTGATCACGTTGGCGAGCGGTGTGCGCATGTCGTGCGCGAGGTCGGACGAAAACTGCGAGAGACGCACGAACGCGCGTTCGAGACGGTCGAGCATGCGATTGACGGAGAACGCGATGTCCTGAAGCTCGATCGGTCCTCCCTGAATATCCAGCCGCTCGCTCAGATTGTGAGCCTCGATGCGCGAGGTTTGCCTCCCGATGCTTTTGACCGGTGAAAAGCCGCGCCGCGCGACCGCATAACCCAACGCACCGACCAGCGCCGCCCCGACCGCGACCGCCAGCCAGATGTCGATCCGATAGCTTTCCAGGAGCGATTGCCGTTCGGCGGCCGCGCGAACCAGCAGCACGTGAACCGATTCGCCGGACGGCAGCGTTTCGTCGGCGAATACGCAGCGCGACGGACCGATGCCGGCCGGCCCGCAGGTGTACGGTTCATTCGCACGATGCGCGGCGGGCGCAAGCCAGAGGTTCGCCGACGGCTCGTCGGAATGCTGAAGGAGGAGCGTGCCGCGCCGGTCGAAAATGGCGAGATAGACGCCCGGATGAGACAGCAACACCTCGTGGAACACGGACGGGTTATCCCGCAAGGCCCGAGTTGAACCGGCGTCTCGCGCCAACTGTAGAAACTGGCTGAGCTTGCCGGTGATTTCGATGTCATCGCGTCGTTGCAACTCGGTCGACAGCGCGTTGTACAGAAACGCACCCGTCAGCGCGAACACCACGATCGCGGCGGCGGAGAAAGCGAGCGTCAACCGTTTCAGCAACGAATAGGAACGGGGCGAACGACGGCCGGCCACCGTCGTCACGAGCGGTCCTCGAGCACATAACCCATGCCCCGCACGGTGTGCAGCAGTTTCTTGTCGAACGAGTTGTCGATCTTGGCGCGCACGCGTTTCACGGCTACGTCCACCACGTTGGTGTCGCTGTCGAAGTTCATGTCCCAGATCTGCGACGTGATGAACGTGCGCGTGAGCACCTCGCCCTGGCGTTCGGCCAGCAACTGAAGCAGCGCGAACTCCTGGGCGGTGAGGTCGATGCGGGTGCCTCCCCGATGGACCCGGCGTTTGATCAGATCCACTTCCAGGTCGGCAATGAGCAGCACGTCGCGCGCGCCACGCGGTGCGCGTCGCAACAGCGAGCGGATGCGAGCGAGAAACTCCGCATAGGCGAAGGGCTTCGAGAGGTAGTCGTCGGCGCCGAGTTCGAGGCCTTCGACCTTGTCTTCCACCGTGTCTCGCGCCGTCAGGAGCAGAACGGGCGTTTGCTTCTGTTCCCGCAGCCGCTTGAGCACCTGGAATCCATTCAGCTCAGGCAGCATCACGTCGAGCACGATCAGATCGAAGTCTTCGTGCAAGGCGAGAAAGAGGCCGTCCTTGCCATTGTCGGCGAGGTCGACCGTGTAGCTTGCCTCCGTCAGCCCCTTGCGGAGATAGGACGCCATTTTCGGTTCGTCTTCGACTATGAGTATCCGCATGGCAGGTGGTGGTGTAGTAGGTATGTGCCGGTCGCCGGTCGCCGGTCGCCGGTTCCCGACACGACGAGTCTAGTGCACGCAGCGTAGTGGGCGAAAGGTGGATCGAACATGGCGACAAAATGACAGTTTGTTCATCTTCGATCGAGTCTGAAAATTTGGTCATGTTGCAGCCATGCCTTCGTCACGCCGACGCAATTAAGCTTCGAGGCGTATCTGCGTTGAGCCGTTGCCGCTTTTCCCGCGCGACGGCCGTATCCGCACCGATTCCAGCCTTACGGCCCTCCCAAACTGCGTGCTAGACTCCTTTTCCATGTCGTATTGGCGCAAACTCTTCGTCATCGTGCTGCTCATGCTGAGCCTTCCGGTTCAGGCGTTCGCGGCCGTCTCCCTGAAATGCGAGTCATCGCATATCAGGAGCGAAGTTGCGCCCATGCAGCATGCCGAGATGGACGCCCCCGCTCACGATCATCATATGCATGAGCTGACGATGGCCGACGGCGGCGATCACGACGATCACGGCCACCAACACCGCGGCGCGCCTCATGCGCACAGTTGCGGGACCTGCGCGTCCTGCTGTCTGGGCGTCGGCTTGCTTGCGCTTCCCGCCGTGGCGGCGCCCGCCGGCATCGCTCACTTCGCGGTTCCTCTTCCTCCCTCGGTCCACGTCGCGTCGTTTCTGACGAGCGGCATCGAACGACCTCCCCGCATCTCCCTCGTCTAGTTCTTCGTCGCGGCCTCGGCTGCGATGCGCAATTTCGTCCTGAAGGCCGTGCTTCGGCCATCCAGGTGACTGACGACGAGAAAAAATCATGCGAATGTTTATCGCGGCGCTGCTTGGCGCGGCGGCATTGTTGCCGGCGCTCGTGCAAGCCGACACCCCACATCCTGACCCGTCCGACCCCTTCGCGTCGGTGCCGGCGCTCAGCACGCCGTCCGTCTTTGCGGACTATCGGGCCTACCGGGACGAACCTGCGCCCAGCTGGCAGGAACTCAATCGCGCGGTGATGAATTCATCGGCGATGAAAGGGATGAACCACGGCGCGAAGCCGGCCGCCGGCGCCGGGGCCAGATCCAACGAACGCGGCAACGACGGCGAACACAAAGAACACAAAGAACACAAACCACCCAGCGAACACGAACACAGCACCCACGAGGAACCGGCCAAATGAGCTCGCCACTTTTTTCGGGCGGCCGCATCGCGGCGCTCGCCGTTGCGCTGACCTTGCTTGCCGGCTGCACGACATTTTCGAAAGACGGCGGCTTCAATACCGTATCGACGACCGCCTCCGAACGTCTTGCGAAAGACGCGGTGCTGGTGAAAACCGACGAGGACCGGGACGCCGTCGCAAAGCGAACCCAGGAACTGCTGGCCAAGCCCTTGAGCATGGACGACGCGGTCCAGATCGCGTTGCTGAACAACCGCGGCTTGCAAGCCTCCTACGCGGAGCTCGGCATTTCGGAGGCTGATCTCGTGCAGGCCGGACGTCTGCCGAATCCCGGTTTCAGCTTCAGCCGCACGCACGGCGGCAACGAACTGAGCATCAGCCGCACGTTCACGCTCGGCGTGCTGGGCGTCCTGACGCTGCCGCTCGCGACGAAGATCGAGAGCCGCCGCTTCGAACAGACGAAGCTGCTCGCCGCGGACGCGATGCTCAAGGTGGCCGCCGACGCGCGACGAGCCTACATCGGCGCGGTGGCCGCCGAGCAGGCCGCGGCCTATGCCGCGCAGGTGAAGGATTCGGCCGAGGCCGGCGCCGAGCTGGCGTTGCGGATGCAACAGGCGGGCAACTTCAGCAGGCTCGACTACGCTCGCGAGCAGGCCTTCTATGCGGACGCCGTCGCGCAACTGGCGAAAACGCGGCAGCAGTCGGTGTCCGCGCGCGAAAAGCTCACGCGCACGATGGGTCTGTGGGGTCCCGGCACGCAGTACGCGCTGCCCGAGCGCCTGCCCGATCTGCCGAAAGCGCGCCCCGAGTTGAACGACCTGGAAAGCTTTGCAATGCAAAACCGGCTGGACATCCAGGCGGCGAAGCTGCAAACGCAGAGCGTCGCGTCCTCGCTGGGCTTGAGCAAGGCGACGCGCTTCATCAATGCGCTGGACGTCGGGTATCAGAACAACTTCACGACTTCCGACGGCCGCGAGCAAGGCTACGAGATCAGCGTCGAGATTCCTCTTTTCGACTGGGGCAGCTCCAAGGTGGCGCGGGCCGAGGCGATCTACATGCAGTCGGCCAATCGAGTCGCCGAGACCGCGATCAACGCACGCTCGGAAGTCCGCGAATCGTATTCGGCCTACGTGACCGATTACGACGTCGCCAAACACTATCGCGACGAGGTCGTGCCGATCCGCAAAACCATTTCCGATGAACTGATGCTTCGCTACAACGGCATGCTCGCGAGCGTGTTCGAACTGCTCGCCGATTCGCGTGACCAGGTCGGCGCGGTGAACAGCTATATCGATGCGCTGAAGGACTACTGGCTCGCGGAAACCGACTTGCAGCAGGCGGTCGGCGGCCGTTTGCCGCCGCTCGCGGTGGCTTCGGCGCAATCAGAACAAGCCGCGCCAGCGGCGCCGGCGGCGCAACCCGCGTCGTCCACACATTCCGAAGGTAAATGACATGCTGTCACGTCGAAATTTTCTTGGCGGCTCGGGGGCCGCGCTGTTGGGCGCGGCGCTCGTCAGCAAGGCCGGCGCGGCCTCGTTGCCCGAAGCGCCCATCATGAGCAAAGCCACCACGCAGCCGCCGCTTGCGCCGCCGAATGGCCGTCCGTACACGCCGGTGGCCACGCTGAACGGCTGGTCGTTGCCGTGGCGCATGAAGAACGGCTGGAAGGAGTTCCATCTGATCGCGGAGCCGGTGGTGCGCGAATTGGCGCCGGGCATGAAGGCGAACCTCTGGGGCTACAACGGCCAGGCGCCGGGCCCCACCATCGAGGCGGTGGAAGGCGACAAGGTTCGCATCTTCGTGACCAACAAGCTGCCGGAGCACACCACGGTTCACTGGCACGGGATGCTGCTGCCCTCGGGCATGGATGGCGTCGGCGGCCTTACGCAGCCGCATATTCCGCCGGGCAAGACGTTCGTCTACGAGTTCCAGCTGGAGAAGCACGGCACCTTCATGTACCACCCGCATGCCGACGAGATGGTGCAGATGGCGATGGGGATGATGGGCACCTTCATCGTCCATCCGAAAGACCCTGGCGTCATGCAGGTGGACCGCGACTTCGTGTTCATCATGTCCGCGTACGACATCGATCCGGGCAGCTTCACGCCGCGCGTGAACGAGATGACCGACTTCAACATGTGGACCTGGAATTCGCGGGTCTTTCCGGGCATCGACCCGTTGCCGGTGCGTGCGGGAGACCGCGTGCGCATCCGCTTCGGCAATCTGACGATGACCAATCACCCGATCCACCTGCACGGCTATCACTTCGAGGTCGCGGGCACGGACGGCGGCTGGATTCCGCCTGCCGCGCGCTGGCCGGAGGTCACGGCCGACGTCGCGGTCGGCCAGATGCGCGCCATCGAATTCACGGCCAACCGTCCCGGCGACTGGGCGTTTCACTGCCACAAGTCGCATCACACGATGAATGCGATGGGCCATCAGGTGCCGAACCTGATCGGCGTGCCGCAAAAGGATCTCGCCAAACGCATCAACAAGCTCGTGCCGGACTACATGGCAATGGGCAGCACGGGCGGCGCGATGGGCGAGATGGAAATGCCGCTCCCCGACAACACGCTGCCGATGATGACCGGCACCGGCCCATTCGGTCCGCTGGAAATGGGCGGCATGTTCACGGTCGTGAAGGTTCGCGAGGGACTGGGCCGCAAGGATTATCGCGACCCCGGCTGGTATCGGCACCCGAAGGGAACGGTTGCTTACGAATACACCGGCGAGCTGCCGGACAGCTGATTTTTTGTGTCGCCGGACCGGGCGGTCCGGCTCAACTTTTCATTTCAACGCAGGAGAAAGAGTGATGAAGAACGTATTGGCATCGATTGCGCTTGGCTGCGCACTGGTCGTTTCCGCGTCGGCCTATGCGGCCGGCGACATGGGCAACATGGACATGGGCGGCAGCGCCGCGAAGCAGGGCGGCGACGCGAAAGCGGGGATGTCGCACGGAGAGGTCAAGAAGGTCGACACGTCGGCCGGCAAGCTGACCATCAAACATGGCCCGCTGGACAATCTGGGCATGGACGCGATGACGATGGTGTTCAAGGTCAAGGACCCCGCCATGATTTCGCAGGTCAAGCCCGGCGACAAAATCGACTTCGTGGCCGAGGAAGTCGACGGCGCGCTGACGGTGGCGAAGCTGCAAAAGAAGTAAGGATTCGCAGGGTGCCCCGTCACAGGGGCTACGCCTTTTTCGATCATCAGGATGCACAAGAACATGAACATATTCACTCGCAAACAACTACTCGGACTGGCCACGGCGACCGCCGTCGCGTTCGTGCCGATGGCGGCGTTCGCGCACGGCAAGCTGGAGAGCGCCGTGCCCGCGTCCGGCAGCACCGTCGATGCGGCGCCCGACGCGCTGCGGCTCACCTTCAACGAAGACCTGGAGGCCACCTTCAGCACGGTGAAGGTGTCGGACGCGAAGGGCGCGACCGTGAGCAAGGAGAAGGCCAAGGTCGACGCGGCGAATCCGCGGATGCTGACCGTTGCGCTGCCGAAGCTCGCGTCCGGCACTTACTCCGTGCAGTGGGCGGTCATGACGCAAGACGCCCACAAGACCAAGGGCACGTACGCGTTTCAGGTGAAGTGATGAACGACGGTCTCCTCGGCGTCCTGCGGCTCGCGTTCGTTGCGTTGCAAAACCTCGGCTTTGCGGTTGTCGTCGGCGTGATGCTCAGCGACCGGTGGCTCGCGCGCAGCACGTCCACGTGGCAGGTGGGCGTGAGCCGGCGGCTCGTCGGCGCATTGCGTATCGCGTCCGTCGGCACACTGCTGTCCAGTACGTTTGCCTTCTGGATTCATTGCGCGTTGATGAGCGAGTCCACGCTTGTCGAAGCCTGGCCCGCGGTGCGCTCGATGCTCGTCGAGACCGGCTTCGGTCACGCATGGTTCGCCGGGGCCGTGCTCATGTCATGCGTGGTGGTTCTTTCGTTTATGCAGACCGGCAAGTCGATCCGCTTCGTGCCGGCAATCTGGCTGGCGCTGGCGGGCGTCGCGCTGGCCCGCAGCAACGGCGGACATCCCGTGGATGCCGGCGCCTTCAGCCTGCCGGTATGGGCGGACTGGATCCACCTGCTTGCGATCAGTGCGTGGGTCGGGCTCGTGCTGGTGACCACGTATATCGTCGCGCCACGTTTCTTTAACGCGCCGGGCAGCGAGCGCGTGAATAGCGCCGCGTATATCCAGTCCCTGTCGGATGCCGCGACGCTTGCGCTGGTTGTTCTGTTTATCACGGGCGCCTATAACGGCTGGCGCGGCGTCCGGTCGCCGGAGGGGCTGCTCGAGTCCGGCTATGGGCAGATGCTCATGCTGAAACTCGCGCTGGTGTTCGTGGCGGCCGCCCTCGGCGGGCACAATCGTTTCTTCGAGATGCCGACACTGCTCGCGTCGCTGAAGAACGTCTCGTCCGCCTTGCCGGTGAAGCCTCTGAAACGCTTCGCCGCGGTGCTGCATGTCGAGTCGGTGGTGTTGGCCGGTGTGCTGGTCGTGGCCGCGGTGCTGGTTTCGAGCCCGCTGCCCGGCGCGTCGTAGTTCGTTTCAACGCGTTTTTTGTTTCACGTCCACGCAGATGGTCATCGCCGCCGGGTCGATGAAGGCCGCATGTATTCCTTGATCGGCCCGAGGTACGGCCATCTTTTACGGGACCCGAGGGCATGATCTCGGGTCCTTTTTTTTGCGCCGCGCACGACGGGCTCGGTGCTATTGGCCGATCTAGATCGACTGACGTTGGCGCGGCGAACGCCTTGTTGTTCGGATGACCAAATAGTCATTTCGCCGTCACCGGTCGTTCAGACGCCGCACTCCAGAATGGAACCTGTTCGGAATCAACTCTTACCGGTTCCGCGTCGTTCAGGAGAAAAGTAACCATGTCATCCAAATCCATCTCTATCGTTGCCGCGCTGATTGCCGCAACGCTCGCCACGTCCGCGTTCGCTGATGCCGACCACGACTACCCCAAAGCCTCGGTTTCGACCGCGTTGCCGCCGGCGAGCAGCGCGAGCCCGTCGTCATCGAATGTGACGACCGCGATCACTCCGGTTGTCCAGGCGCCGCGAGGAAAGACCCGGGATGAGGTCTTGCAGGAACTGATTCAAGCGCGGCGCGCGGGGTTGATCCCGTCCGGTGGCGCCGACTATCCGCCGAGCGAAGCAACGATTGCGCGCAATCTGGCGCGACTGGAAGCGGCGCCTCAGAAGTGGGCCACTCAGCCGTAAGGCCATTCGCGCGATACAGTCGCCGCGCAACGGGATGATCCCGGCGGCGCGGCACTGACAATTCGTTGAGCCAGGTCAAATTGCGCAGGCAGGGGCGATCGCAGCATGGAGGGTGCAAGCATCGGCCAACGCACGGCATATCCAAACCGCATGCCCCACTGTTTGGTCTATCATCGAAATGCCGACAGAACACTGGAGAAACAGAATGCGCAAGGTATGGCGGGTCCTGGCTGCGCTGCTTGCGCTAAGCCTCGCGGGTTGCGGCTACAACACGCTGCAAGTTCAGGATGAACAGATCAAGGCGAGCTGGTCGGAAGTCGTCAATCAGTATCAACGGCGTGCGGACCTGGTGCCGAATCTGGTGAACACGGTCAAGGGCTACGCGGCCCAGGAACGGGACGTGCTCATCCAGGTGACTGAAGCACGGGCTCGCGTCGGCTCGGTTCAAGCCACCGCCGAGGTGCTCAACAATCCCGAGGAATTCGCGAAATTCCAGGCCGCCCAGGGGCAACTCACTTCATCGCTCTCGCGGCTGCTGGTTGTCTCGGAGAACTATCCCCAACTGAAATCGGACGCGAATTTCCGCGATCTGCAAGCGCAACTGGAGGGCACGGAGAACCGCATCACCGTCGCCCGCAACCGGTACATCCAGGCGGTCCAGGCCTATAACGTCACCATTCGGTCGTTCCCCTCCAATCTCACGGCGAAGGCGTTCGGCTATCAGGAGAAGCCGAACTTTTCGGTCGCCAACGAGCAGGAAATCGCCAGGCCGCCGCGGGTCGACTTCAGCGCCGCGCCGGGTAAGGCTCAGCCGGCGTCGGGAGCCGCCAATTGAATGCGCTCAAAGCCCTCATGGCGTTGCTGATCGGCGTCGCGCTGTGGGGCGCCTCGGGGGCGATGGCCGAGGTCGCGGTGCCGCCCTTGACGGCGCGCGTCACCGACCAGACCGGCACGCTCACCCGCGAGCAGGCAGGCGCGCTCGAACAGACATTGCAGGCCTTCGAAAGTAGAAAGGGCACGCAGATTGCGGTGCTGATCGTGCCCACCACCGAACCGGAGACCATCGAGCAATATTCGATGCGCGTGGTCGAGCAATGGAAGCTCGGGCGCAAGAAGGTGGACGACGGCGCGTTGCTGATCGTCGCGAAGAATGACCGCACGCTGCGCATCGAGGTGGGTTATGGACTCGAAGGCGCGCTCAACGACGCGGTCAGCAATCGGATCATCAATGAAATCATCGTGCCGCGATTCCGCCAGGGCGACTTCTATGGCGGCATCAACGCGGGAGTCGATCAGATGATCCGGGTGGCCGACGGCGAGTCGTTGCCGCCCCCGCAATCCCGCAACGCGGGTGAGCCGCCCAACATCTGGCGCTATGCGCCGGTTATCTTCATGGTGGCGATCGTGTTCGGCGGCGTGCTGCGCGCCATGTTCGGACGCTTGCCCGGCGCCGCGGTCGCGGGCGTCGGCGTGGCGGTGATCGCCTGGCTGTTGGCGGCCGGCCTTCTCGCGACGATCGCGGCCGGCGTGATCGCCTTCGTGTTGACGCTCACCAGCGGCGGGATCGGAAGCTACGTCGGCGCATACGGTCTCGGGCGTCGTGGCGGCGGGTCGGGGCGCGGCGGACGCGGCGGCGGATTCGGCGGTGGCGGCGGCGGTTTTGGCGGCGGTGGCGCGTCGGGCAGGTGGTGAGATGTACATCCAGCGAATCCTCAAGCATCTCTTGACCACCCATGCGAAGGTCAACGCGGCGTTTTCTCGTGACACGCTGGCCGCGATCGAAGAGGCGATCAAGGCATGCGATGCGCAACACGCCGGCGAGGTCTGCTTCGCCATCGAAGGCGCGCTGCCGAGCCTCGCGCTCTTCAACGGGCAATCGGCGCGGGACCGTGCCGTGGAAGTGTTCTCGCAATTGCGCGTCTGGGATACCGAGCACAACAACGGCGTGTTGATTTACGTGCTGCTTGCCGACCGCGACGTCGAGATCGTCGCCGATCGCGGCGTGCATGCGAAGGTCGGCGAAGTGCAATGGCAGGCGGTTTGCCACACGATGGAAGAGGCTTTCCGCCAGGGAGCCTACCGCGACGGAGCGATCGGCGGGATTCAGGCGATCGCGCAGCTTCTGAAGCAGCACTTTCCCGCGCAGCGCGACTTCATAAACGAATTGCCGGACACGCCCGCGATATTGTGATCGCGCTGTCGCTGTCGCTGTCGCTGTCCCTCGCGCGGTAACGATCGGCCGCCGGCGCGGGCAGCCCGAATCAGAAAATCAGAACCGGTCGGCGCGCACCAGCGCAGCGAGCCTCGCTCGTTCCTGCGCCACGTCGGCCGTCTGCTGTTGCGGCCAGTCGAGCACCACGCCGTCGTCGAGCGATTCGCGCACCAGCGACGAATAATCCCATTTGTGCAGCTTCCCGGATTTCATTGCATCGGCGACGTCATGCCTGAGTGGCACAGGGAAGCTCGCGTAGGCCGCCGAGAGCGCCGCGTACTGACGCGCGTCGATTTCGGCGGATGAATGAAACAAGGCCCAGCTCACGACGGCGATGATCGCCATCAACGGCACTACGGTGTAACGCAGGATGAATTTGATAGGTGTCATGCGGTGATGTGTTGCGAAGCTACGGGGAAATGACGATGTCCGACGCGCGCCTCGATCACGGCGGAACAGGCGCGCGTTGGGCACGAAGCGCGGTGAGGATACCCCTCAGAATGTCGATGGGCGGCGGCGGACAGCCGGGGATCGTCACGTCGACGGGAAGAAGCTTCGAGAGCGGCCCGCACACCGCGTAGCTGTCCTTGAACATGCCGCCCGTGCACGCGCATTCGCCGACGGCAACGACCAGTTTCGGATGAGGCGTCGCCTCGTAGGCCTGCCATACCGCTTCCTTCATGTTGAGCGTGAGCGGACCGGTGACGAGCAGCATGTCCGCATGACGCGGGCTTGCGACGAAGCGAATGCCCAGGCCCTCGATGTTGTAATAGGGATTGTTGAGCGCGTGGATTTCGAGCTCGCACCCGTTGCAGGAACCCGCATCGATCTCGCGGATGCACAGCGCCCGGCCGAGCACGTCGAGGATGTCCTGCTGAAGCCGCCGGCTTTCCGTGCGCCACGCGTCGTCGCCTTCGGGCACGCGCAGCGTTGGCGTGTCGGTTCTCGCCATCTGTTTGATGAGTTGCCACATTACAGGTCGTGCCCCGCGTAGTTCAGATTGAACGACTTGTTGATCAACGGGAAATCGGGAACGATGTTGCCGATGATCGCATGCTCCAGCGCGGGCCAGTTCTGCCACGACGGGTCATGGCAGTGGCAGCGCGCGAGGGTGCCGTCGCCGGCGGTTTCGAGTGCGACGAACACGTCGCCGCGCCAGCCTTCTATCCAGCCCACGCCACGCGCCGGCGTGGCCTCGGGTTCACATGCCGCTGCAATCTCTCCGTCCGGCAGATCGGCGAGCAGCGCATGGATGAGCCGGATCGACTCATGGATCTCGCCGAAGCGGACCATGACGCGGGCGGCCACGTCACCCCGTTCGTCGCTGATCACGCGCACCTGAACTTCATGATAGGGCGCATAGGGATGATCGGCCCGCACGTCGATCTTCCGACCGCTGGCACGCGCGGCGAGTCCGCAGACGCTGAAGTGCTCCGCCACTTTCGCGGCAAGGATTCCCGCGCCCGCGAAGCGATCCTGCAGTCCCGATTGATCGTCGTAGATACGCTGCATCACGCGGACCTGCGCGTCGATCTGATCGCACTGCGTTTGCAGCGCCGCGACGGCGCGTGCATCGATTTGCGCCGCGATGCCGCCGGGGACGATCTGGTCCATCAGATAGCGGTGCCCGAAGACGCGGTGGTTCAGCCGCAGCCAGTCTTCCTTCAAACGGGAGAACTGCGCGAGGCCGTATGCGAATCCGGCGTCGTTGCCGAGCGCGCCGAGATCGCCCAGATGATTGGCGATGCGCTCGCGTTCGAGCAGCAGCGCACGCAGCCATTGCGCGCGCGGCGGAATCAGCACGCCGAGCGCCCGTTCCACCGCCATGCAATACGCCCATGAGAACGCGACGGTCGAGTCGCCGGCGATCCGGCCCGCGAGACGATGCCCGAGCAACAGAGGCGTTTGCTGGAATAAACGTTCGATGCCTCGGTGCGCGTAACCCAGGCGCTCCTCCAGTCGCAGCACTTTCTCGCCGACCACGGAAAAACGGAAGTGCCCCGGCTCGATCACGCCCGCGTGGATCGGACCCACGGCGATCTCATGCACGCCGTCGCCCGCGACCGCCACGAACGGATAGTCCGCTTCGCGCGACTCGAACCGTTCGGTCCCGGAATGCAGCTTCCGCAGCGGATGATAATCGGCGGGCCAGTTGCCATGATTGAGCCACGGCCTCGCGTCCCCGGCGTTTATCGCACGCAGTCCCAGCAGATCGTGCACGGCGCGTTGCATGCGCACCGCGCACGGAAAGATCGGCGAAAGGTCCGGGTAGCCGCCCTCGATGCCGGGCGTCGATGGAAGCGGCAGTTGAACCCACAGGAGGCCGTCTTCCACTGCATAGGCCGCGGAGATCGCGAACGAGCCCGCCGCCTCCTCGGCGCCCCACAACGAAATCAGACGGCCGCCTGTTGCGCGCGCCGTCGTGGCGGTGCGGGTCCACGTGTCGGCGTCGACGCGCGCGAGAAACGCCGACGACTTGCCCGCGAACCCGGCCAGGCGGACGAGATTGGCAAGACCGAATGCCTCGATGCGCATGTGTTCACCCCGCGATCATGGCCGCCGCCTGCCGATACCACGTCGCAAGATAAGGCGGAATGTAGAGTCCCAGCATCAAGCTCATGCCGAGATGGACGAACACCGGCAGCAGCGCCGGCGGATGTTCAAGCACCTTGGCCGTGGTGTCGCCGAACACCATGCCCTGCACGCGCACGAAGATGGCCGCGAACGCCACGGCCAGTCCGAGCAGCAGGAAGGGCGTGGCCCACGGCAGCGTGCGCATCGCCGTGGTGAGAATCAGGAACTCGCTCGCGAACACGCCGAACGGCGGCATGCCGAGAATCGCGAGCGTGCCGAGCATCATGCCCCAGCCGACAGTCGGGCTCACGCGCAACAAGCCGCGGATGTCGTCGATCGCCTGGGTGCCGGCCTTTTGCGCCGCGTGTCCGACGGTAAAGAAGATCGCGGACTTCACGAGCGAATGCACCGTCATGTGCAGCAGTCCCGCGAACGTTGCGATAGGACCGCCGAGCCCGAACGCGAACGCCATCAAGCCCATGTGCTCGATCGACGAATACGAAAAGAGCCGCTTGACGTCTTTCTGCCGGAACAGCGAAAAAGCGGCGATCAGCACCGAGACCAACCCGAAGCCGACCAGCAGATGTCCCGGCAGGCCGTTCTGCAATGCGCCATCGGCCAGCACCTTGCAGCGCAGCACCGCATACAGCGCGACGTTGAGCAGCAGCCCCGACAGCACGGCCGAAATCGGCGTGGGTCCTTCGGCGTGCGCGTCGGGCAGCCAGTTGTGCATGGGCACGAGGCCGACCTTGGTGCCGTAGCCGATCAGCAGGAACACGAACGCGAGCGAAATGATGGTCGGGTCGAGACTGCTCTTGACCGCGTTCAGACTGGTCCAGAGCAGCGCGTCGCCGCCGCCCAGTTGCCGGCTCGCGGCGAGGTAGAGCAGGATCGTGCCGAACAGCGCCTGCGCGATGCCGACGCCGCACAGAATGAAGTACTTCCACGCGGCCTCGAGGCTTGCCGCGGTGCGATAGACGCTCACCAGCAGGACCGTCGCGAGCGTGGCCGCTTCCATCGCGACCCACAGAATGCCCATGTTGTTGGTGAGCAGCGCGAGCAGCATCGCGAAGATGAACAGCTGATACATGCTGTGGTAAAGACGCATGCGCGGGGCCGTCATCTTGCCGCGGTCGCGCTCGATGCGCATGTACGGCCGTGAAAAGATCGACGTGGTCCAGCCGACGAAGGCCGTCAGTGCGACGAGGAACACGTTGAGCGGATCGACGAAGAACAGCTTGCCCAGCGCGAATGCCGGCCCGTGCGCCACGGTTTTCGCGGCGAGCAGCGCGGCCGCCGCGAACGTGAGGAAACTGAAGCCGACGTTGAGTTCCGCCGCGACATGATGCTGGCCCACGAGCGCAAGACAGACGCCCGCCAGAAGCGGGATGGCGAAAACCAGCAGCAGGACCCAGGCTTCAGTCATCTTTTAGTTTTTCGAGGTGGTGAATGTCCAGGCTGTCGAACTGCTCGCGAATCTGGAACATGAACACGCCGAGGATCAGGATGCCCACCAGCACGTCGAGTCCGATGCCGAGTTCGACGATCATCGGCATGCCGTTGGTCGCCGCGGCGGCGGCAAAGAACAGGCCGTTCTCCATCGATAGAAAGCCGATCACCTGAGGAATCGCCTTCGCCCGCGTGATCATCATCATGAACGACAGCAGCACGCAGGCGAGCGCGATGCCGAGCGTGCCGCGCGCCACCGACGAGGCGAGCTGGCTGACCGGCGAGGCGACGTTGAACGCGACGATCACGAGCACGATGCCGATCAGCAGCGTGGCGGGAATGTTGAGGAGCGACTCCACGTCCGTCCTGACGTTCAGGCGCTGCACGAGCCGATAGAGTATCCAGGGGATCAGGCCGACCTTGAGCACGAGCGTGAGCGCCGCGGAGATGTAGAGATGCACGTCGGCGGTCACGTATCCGAGGATCACGTTCGCCGACACGAGCGTCACGCCCTGCAGCGTGTAGAGGTGAATCAGCGACAGGATGCGGCGTTGGCTGAGCATCGCGAACGACAGCAGCAACAGGATCGCGGCCAGGAAATTGATGATCTGCGTGGCGAATCCGTGCATCACGCCCCCAGCAGAAAGTGAACCAGCATGCCGATGACGGCCAGCAGGAACGCCGTGGCGAGAAACTCCGGCACGCGGAAAATGCGCATCTTGGCGTTGGTCGTCTCCACGATCGCGAGTGCCGCGCCGCCTATCGACAGCTTGACGAAGAGCGTCGGTATCGCGAACAGCAGCGCCAGCGGACTGCCGGCCTCCGCGATGCCCCAGGGAACGAACAACGCGAGGCCGATGCACGAGTACGCGAACAGCTTGAGGCTCGCGGCCCATTCCATCAGCGCGAGATGCCGGCCGGAATATTCGAGGATCAGCGCCTCGTGGATCATCGTGAGTTCGAGGTGGGTGGTCGGATTGTCGACCGGCAGGCGCGCGTTCTCCGCGAGCGACACCATCGTGAACGCGATGCCCGCGAACGCGAGGCTCGGATAGATCGCCAGTTCGCGATGGCTGAGCGTGGCGACGATGCGGGTCAGCAAGGTCGACTGCGTGATCAGCGACGCCGAGAACAGCACCATCAGCAGGGCCGGCTCGGCCAGAAAGCCGACCAGCATCTCGCGGCGCGCGCCGAGCGTGCCGAACGCGGTGCCGATGTCCATCGCCGCGAGCGAGATCGCGACGCGCGCCAGCGCGAACAGGCCCACCAGGGCGATCGCATCCGCGGCGGGCGAGAGCGGCAGATCGGTGGAAAGCGTCGGCACGATCGCGCAGGCGAGCGTCATGCAGGCCCAGACGACATACGGCGCGCCGCGGAAAATCGGGCTCGCATGTTCGGCGACGACCGACTCCTTGTTGAACAGCTTGTGAAGCATCCGGTAAGGCTGCCAGATGCTCGGCGCACGGCGGTTCTGCAAGCGCGCGCGGCAGATGTTGATCCACCCGGTCAGCAGCGGCGCTGCCGCGAGCGCGAGCAGGATTTCGAGGCCCTGGGAGAGCAATCCGGAGAGCGTGATCATCGTCTCACCAGCATCAGCAGGACGATCAGCACGAGAAAGCTGTGCATCAGATAGACGGCGATGCGGCCCGTCTGAAGCAAGCCGGCCAGCGCCGCGATGCGCTTGATCAGCCGTTCGAGCGGCTCGTAAATCAGCGCCCACGCGCGATCGGTCACGCTCACGCTGTATACCGGCTGGCTGTCGAATGGCGAAGGCAGCCGCCGTTCGATCCTGAAGAGCGGCGCGAAGATTTCCCGGATCGGCTGCCCGAAGCCTTCCGCCGTGTCCTGCATGCGCGCGGTCCCGAACGGATAGCCGCAGGCCCAGGGCGCGGCCCGCCGCAGGCGCCCATGGTAGAGACGCCGCACCAGCAGCCACGCGAGCGCGCAACACGCAAGGAAGAACAGCAGGAACACCGCCGGCATGTAGCTGGCCCGGTCCACGCTAGTGGGCGCGAGCAGCAGCCAGCCATTGCGTGCGACGGCCGGCCCGATGCCGGCGTCCACCAGCATCCGCGTGACGCGGTCCAGAACGGCCACGAATTGCACCGGCAACAGTCCGAGCAGCACGCATATCGCGGCCAGCCATGCAAAGCCGACCCGCTCCCACGGCGTGGCGTCGCGGGCCTCGCTCAGCTTCGCCTCGCGCGGCTGGCCGAGAAAGACGATGCCGAAGAACTTGACCATGGTGTAGCCCGCGAGCGCGGCCACGAGCGCGATCAGCGCGGCGACGAGCGGCACCACCATGTTCAGGAACGGGTCCGGCAAACCCGGCGTGAACAGGAAGCTTTGCAGCAACAGCCATTCGGAGACGAAGCCGCTCAACGGCGGCAGCCCCGCGCTGGAAAGCGCGCCGACGAGGGCGGCCCATGCGGTCCAGGGCATGAAACGGATCAGGCCGCCGAGGCGCCCGAGATTGCGCTCGCCCGTGGCATGAAGCACGGAACCGGTGCCGAGAAACAGCAGACTCTTGAAGGCGGCGTGGCTCGCGATCTGATAGAGCAGGGCTGTCAACGATAAGGCGGCGAGCGCCGTCATTCCGTACGCGCGAAACAGGATCGCGAGCCCCATGCTGACGAACATCAACCCGATGTTGTCGATCGACGAGTACGCCAGCAGGCGCTTCATGTCCGTCTGAATCGCGCTGAACACGACGCCGAAGAGCGCGGAGAAGAGCCCGAGTATCAGCATGAGCACGCCCCACCAGGCAATCTGCACGTGCAGCAGATCGAACACCGTGCGCAGCACGCCGTACAGCCCTGCCTTGAGGACGAACCCGCTGAGCAGCGCCGAGACCGGCGAGGGCGCCGCCGGATGCGCCTCGGGCAGCCAGACGTGCAGCGGGACAATGCCCGCCTTCGTGCCGAAGCCGAACAGCGCCAGCACAAACGCGACCGACGCCCAGAACACGTCCAGATGCTGCGCGCGCATGTTGGCGAACGTGTAGTCGCCGGTATTGGCTTGCAACAGGCCGAAGCACAGCAGCAGCGCGAGCGCGCCGACGTGCGAGATCAGGAAGTAGAGCCAGGCCGCCCGGCGGATGTCGGCGAAGCGGTGATTGGTCATGACGAGGAAGGTGGCCGATACCGTCATGGTTTCCCATGCCACCATGAAGCAATAGGCGTCGTCGGCGAGCAGGAGGAGCGCCATGCTCGCGAGGCACACGTGATATTCGAAGCACAGCAGGCCCGGCGGCGTGCCCTCGCCCTTGCGGAAGTAGCCGGCGGAGAAGGCGCTCACGCCCGTGCTCACCACGCCGAGCACGCACAGGAAATAGGCGGACAGGCCGTCGAGCCGAAGATGGAAGGGCAGGTCCGGCAGCCCGAGCGGCAGGACGATCTGCCGGGGACCGGCAAAGACGCCCGCGAGGCCGAGCCCGCACAGCAGCAGCCCGAACACCGCGCCGGCTGGAAACAGCCCGTGCGCCACCACGCGGGTGCGGCGCAGGCTTGCCAGCCCCGCGACCCCGATGACGAGCCAGCCCGCGATCACGAGCAGCACGTAGTGGATGACCAGCGGGGTGAACTGCGCGTGTTCCATCGACGTTGTCTCCAATACCGTCAAAGGTTCTGTTCAGCGGGCAGCGTGTCTGATGAAGAGTATCCCGAAACCGCCTCCAGCCGGTGACGATCTTCCATTTCGTTGACATGGCGGCATGGCGAGCGGCTCGTGATGCGGCGCGCTGTTCACCGTCAGTGGCGCTGTTTCGCTGGAGGACATCAGGTTAGCAGTTGATGATAATTGCGTTATCATCCTAGCAGTTTTATCGTTCCAGTTCCACGCGCGATGACCCGTCGGTGTGCGCATAAAGTGCGCCGCGAGTGCGCCGCGTCGGTTCCGCGCATTGGCAATGCGACCTTGCCGCGCGCGTGGAATGTCAGAAGCTCCAGCTTGCCGCGCCGGTCCCTCTCACGCCCAACGCGCGGTTCGGACGGGCGAATCTTTGAATCGACACCCAATGCCAGCACACTATTTCCGCGCTCTGACGGGAAAGGACCGCAGCGCCGAGGCCAACAGGCAGCTCGGCTTCTCGCTTGCGTTCGTGGCTGGCGCGACCAATGCCGGCGGTTTTCTCGCGGTGAAGCAGTACACGTCGCATATGAGCGGCGTGATATCCGCGATCGCCGACCAGGCCGCGCTGGGCGACCTGTCGCTGGCGCTGGCGGGCGTCGGATCGCTGCTCTCGTTCCTGCTGGGCGCCGCCTCGTCGTCCGTGCTCGTCAATTGGGGGCGGCGCAGGCGGCTGAACAGCCAGTACGCGTCGCCCTTGCTGATCGAAGCCGTTCTACTGCTGTGCTTCGGGCTGCTCGGCAGCCATCTGGCCGTATGGGAAACCCTGTTCGTGCCCGCGGCCGTCGTGCTGCTGTGCTTCATCATGGGGCTGCAGAACGCGATGATCACCAAGCTCTCGGGCGCGGAAATCCGCACCACTCACATGACGGGCATCGTGACGGATATCGGTATCGAGCTCGGCAAGCTGTTCTACTGGAATTCGTCGAAGGCAGGGCCGGCGGAGCCGGTCGTGCTCGCCAATCGCGCCAGGCTGAAGGTGCATCTGACCATGCTCGCGATGTTTTTTGCCGGCGGCGTGACCGGGGCGATGGGCTTCAAGCACATTGGATACGCATCCACCGTGCCGCTCGCGGGCATGCTGATCGTGCTCGCCATCGTTCCTTTCATCGACGACCTGCGCGAGCGCGTTTATCGCCTCGACCGGTAGGCGGGGCGCCGGGGGAAGCGGCGCTTTTCGTGCGCAAACGCCCTCGGAACCGCCAGCCGGCACCGGCGGACAAGCCATCGTTATATGATAATGCCGTTATCATTGACTTATCCTGGTATGGTAACAATAATGCGACTTCGGGCGAGAGCCTTGTCGGTCCCGTTTCGGGTTCAGGTGAGACGAGGCAAATGCCCGCGTACGGCATGGGGGTGAACGTGATTAATGCAGGTGTTCCGCTGCTGTCGCACGACTACACGCATCTCTATCTGCGGGACGTCATGGGGCAGCGCGGGCTGATCGTCGTCGGCGTGGGCAAGGCCGGCGAACGTGGATTCCAGATGCTGTACCGCTTCTCCGATATCTGCGACCGTCTCGAGCAATGCGGGATCAATGTGATCTTCGTTTATCAGAAGGAGTCGGCCCGTCACGTGCAGGACGCGACCTCGCTGTTCGGCGCCCGCTACCGGCAAAGGCCGTGTCTGTTTCTGGACGACGACGGCAAGTTTTTTGTCGGCCCGCCGCGTCCAAAATCGCTTCGCGCCATCTATCTGGATCGGGAAATGAAGCGGCTCGGCGCGGCCGAGTTCGCGCTGCGGGGCGAAACGTGGGACGCGCTACTGCAGGCGTTCTTCGCGCAGGCGGCGGCAGGGTCGATGCATTGAGCGAGGGCTTGCGGCAAGCGCGCGCTCTGGCGGCACGAGACGACGCGGGTTGGAATCACATACGAGGGGAGCGGGGTGGTCGAAGCATCGGTTCAGGTAGACGGGCGCTGGGGTTTGAACGCGCACCAGTCGGCGCGGCTTGCCGTCAATGCCGCACGATTCGCCTGCGATATCGTCTGCATGGCGAACGGCCGGTCCGTCAATGCCAAGGACGTCATGTCGGTCATGTCGCTGCGGGTCAAACGGGGCGCGCATGTGCGCATTCTGGCGACGGGGCCCGATGAGATCGTCGCGCTCGAGACGCTGTCGGCCATCGTGCAGTCGCAGCAATCCTGCTGAGCGGCCAATGCAAAAGAGCGCACGCATCCCCGCCGAATGCCGCCGCGGCGAATTCCGGCCACAGCCATGAACAGAAAGAGAAAGGCCAGCAAGCCGCTGGTCATACAGAACGATCGGATCGTTTCACTGTACTTCGATGCGCGCGGCGTGCAGAGCACGATGTTTCGGCATGACCCCTATGCGCTCGCGCTCGGCTACACGCGCACCATGATGGGTTTTCTCCTGTTGCGGCCGGCCCCGCGCCGCATTTCGATGATCGGCCTGGGTGGCGGATCGCTGGCGAAATATTGCTACCGTCATTTGCCGGAGACGGCCATCACTGCCGTCGAAATCAATCCGGAGGTGATCGCGCTGCGCGACCAGTTTCATCTGCCGCCCGATGACGAACGGTTTCGCGTGGTATGTGCGGATGGCGCGCGGTTCGTCACCGGAACGGATCACCGGCCGGACGTTCTGCTGGTCGACGCTTTCAACGCCGACGGGTTGCCCGCCGAACTGGGCAGTACGACGTTCTACGAGGCCTGCCGTCGCCGTTTGAGCGATGACGGCATGATGGTGGCGAATCTCGTGACGGACGAGCCGGACTTCCAGCGCTATCTGCGCGCTCTGAGGGAAGTCTTCGCGAACGCGCTGGCTCTCGCGCCGTCGGAGGGTAGCCAACATAACGTCACCGTGTTTGCATGGAAAGGAGCCGGGCAGGTTCCATCTCTTGCCGCGATGCTCGAACGGGCGCGCGTACTCGAGCCGCGACATGCGGTCAATCTGCATGCCACGGCCACGCGCATCGAATACGGCAAGAGGTTTGACTGGAATCGATACGGGCAGCCGCGTTGAGCGTGTTCGTCCGCGAGGCTTCAACGATCGGCTCCGCTTCAATGCCCGCCTTATCGAACGGGCGCATTCTCAAGGAAAGAAGATGACAGCAGAAAGCGATAATCAAAGCAGCACCCTGACTCATGCCGCCAGTTGGGCGCTCGAGCGGCTTGCGCGGCAGCGATATGGCCGCGACGCGCCGGCGCTGAACTGGTCGGTTGCACAGGAATTGCGTAACGCGGGATATGTGTCGGTGCCGGCGAACGGGCGGGGCGCCGTGTCGATTACCGAGGCCGGCCAGAACTACCTGCGTGCCAGGGCCGTGCGCTAGCAGCGCGCAGTTTGTTTTTCTCGAAGTGCTTCACGGCCGCATGATGACGGCGTATGAGCGAGTGGCCTGAGAAGCCGGCGGCGCGTGTGGCGTTGACGAGGCTTCGATGGTGGTGACTCGCATCGCGCCGTGTATTATAATCAAATTAACATATCTGAACTGGACGCCGCTCTCATCATGGAAACGAAAAGCGCTCGACTCACGATTCTGATCGACCCGGTGAAGAAGGAAGCGTTCGAGAAATTGTGTGCCGCGCAGGACCTCACGCCCTCGCAAGTGGTGCGGCAATTGATTCGCGAATACCTCGAACAGCATGGCGTGACCTACAAGACGAAGAGTGTCATCGGCGCTCGCCCACGGCGAAAGAGCGAATGAACCGGAAGGTCTCATTGCGTAATACGCACCCCGTTCTTCATCGAAATTCCCCTGCTTGTAAGCAGACGTAACCCAGCAGGCGGCACTGCGATCTCGTGCATCAGTTATTACAAACTTGAAATACGCGGACTGCCGCCTTGCGCTATATTTCGCCCAACAACACATTCGTCAAAAGGGTGATCGATGAAGTCCGTTCGTCTTGTTCCGCTTCTGATCGGGGTTTTCGCATTGGGCGCATCGGGTGCTGCAATGGCTGGTGGGGTCAACATCGGCGTCAATATCGGCATTCCCGCTCCGGTTTATGTCGCGCCGGCTCCCGTCTACGCACCGCCGCCACCCCCGCCGCCGCCCGTCGTGTATCAGCCGGCGCCGGTGTATTACGGCGCTCCGGCGGTCGTGATCGGCTGGCATGGCGACCGCTACTGGGACGGCCGCCGCTACTGGGCACGCAACGACTGGTATCGCCATCATCCTCCGGGCCGTTACGATTATGGCCGCAACCACTACGACAATCGGCGCGGCTGGCATTAAGCGTTCAGACTGCGGTCGATGTCGCCGCGGAATCAGAAAACCGCCCGGAGCGAATCTCGCGCCGGGCGGTTTTTTTTTGCGCGTGCAATACCTTCGGCCATGCGCCCATGCGGCACAAGCAACGGTTATTCGGCCACGGCGGCCATTCCGCCCACCACCGCGCTAAAGCCGCTGTCCACGTGAACGATCTCCGCCGTCACGCCCGCCGCGAGATCCGACAGCAGGAAGGCCGCGGTATTGCCGACCTGTTCGATCGTCACGTTGCGCTTGAGCGGCGCGTTCTGCTCGACGAATTCGAGAATCTTGCCGAAGCCCTTGATGCCGCTCGCGGCCAGCGTCTTGATCGGGCCCGCTGAAATGCCGTTCACGCGCACGCCCTTCGCGCCGAGCGACACCGCCAGATAACGCACACTCGCTTCGAGCGACGCCTTGGCGAGACCCATCGTGTTGTAGTTCGGAATCGCGCGTTCGGCGCCGAGGTAGCTCAGTGTGAGCAGCGACGCATCGGGCGTGAACATGGATTGCGCGGCCTTGGCGAGCGCCGGAAAGCTGTATGCGGAGATGTCGTGCGCGATGCGGAAGTTCTCGCGTGTCATGCCGTCGAGAAAGTCGCCCGCGATCGCTTCGCGCGGTGCAAAGCCGATCGAATGGACGAGGCCGTCGAGGCCGTCCCAGCGCTCTTTCAGCGAGGCGAAGAGGGCGTCGATCTGCGCGTCGTCGGCGACGTCGCAGGGGAACACCAGGTCGCTGCCGAATTCGGTGGCGAACTCGGTGATGCGGTCCTTGAAGCGCTCGCCGACATAGGTGAACGCCAGTTCGGCGCCTTCGCGCTTGCAGGCTTGCGCGATGCCGTACGCGATCGAACGGTTCGACAGCAGGCCGGTCAGCAGGATACGTTTGCCAGCGAGGAAGCCCATGAATTCTCCTGATAAGGTCTGCGCTTCGCGCACGCGAACGTGATGCGTTCGGAACGTGCGGATAGCGCGGGTTTATTAGGTAGAATTCTCTCACATTGCTCTTGCCCATTGACCAACAAGGCCCCTATGACAACTGGCTCGCGACGGGTTCAAACGCCTCCCGCGCTTCGGCGCAGCGTGATTCACAGACTCTCGCGTGTCGGTCTACCGGTTGTGCCGCGTTTGCGGAATTCATGGCGCGCGGCATGCGCCGTTGCGCTATCCGGCGCGTTAGCGGTAGCTGGGCTGCTTGTGGCGCCGCGGGCGCAGGCCGTTCATGCGATCGCGCAATACGGCGAGCCGAAATATCCGGCGAACTTCAAGCACTTCGACTACGTCAATCCCGATGCGCCCAAGGGCGGCACGCTCGTGCTCGCCAATCCGAGCCGGCTCACGAGCTTCGATAAATTCAATCCGTTCACGTTGCGCGGCAACACCGCGCCTGGCGTGAACGCGATGTTCGAAAGCCTGACCACCGGCAGCAGCGACGAAGTGGCGTCCGCGTACGGGCTGCTTGCGGACGACATCAACGTTGCGCCGGACGGCCTGTCCGCCACCTTTCACATCAACCCGAAAGCGCGCTTTTCGAACGGCGATCCGGTGACCGCCGAGGACGTCAAATTCTCGCTCGACACGCTGAAAAGCCCGCAAGCCGCGCCGCAATTCGCGTCGATCTTCGGCGAGATCACGCGCGCGGTGGTGGTCGATCCGCATACGATCCGCTTCGAGTTCCATCAGCGCAATCGCGAGTTGCCGTTGCTCGCCGGCGGCGTGCCGGTGTTCTCGCGCAAGTGGGGCATGAAGCCCGACGGCAGCCGTACTCCATTCGATCAACTGGCGTTCGAAAAGCCGATCGGCAGCGGCCCTTATCTGATCGAGCGGTACGACAACGGGCGCACGATCACGTACCGGCGCGACCCGAACTACTGGGGCGCGGCGCTGCCGGTGCGGGTCGGCACGAACAACTTCGACCGCATCGTCTACAAGCTGTATTCGGATAGCACCGTGCGGCTCGAGGCGTTCAAGGCGGGCGAGTACGACGCGATGGTCGAGTACATCGCGCGCAATTGGGTGCGGCGCGACGTCGGCAAAAAATTCGACAGCGGTGAACTGATCAAGCGCGAATTTCCGCAACATAACGGCACGGGCATGCAAGGCTTCATGCTGAACACGCGGCGCCCTTTGTTTCAGGATGTGCGCGTGCGCAAGGCGCTCGACCTCGCGCTCGACTTTCAGTGGCTGAACCGTCAACTGTTCTACAACCAGTACACGCGCATCGACAGTTTCTTTGCCAACACGGATTTGCAGGCCAAGGGGCCGCCTTCGCCGGGCGAGCTGGCGCTGCTCGAACCGTGGCGCGCGAAGCTCGATCCGGCCGTGTTCGGCCCGCCGCCGAAGCAGCCGGACACCGATCCGCCAGGCTCGCTGCGCGCCAATCTGCTGCAGGCGCGGGCGCTGTTGCAACAGGCGGGGTGGACCTATCGCGACGGCGCATTGCGCAACGAGAAGGGCGAGCCGTTCCGCTTCGAGATTCTCGACGACTCCGGTTCGTCCGCGCAAATGGAACCGATCATCGCCACTTTCATCCGCAATCTGCGGAAGCTGGGCATCACCGCCACGTTTCGCGTATCGGATTTCGCCGTCTATCAGAAGCGTCTGGACGCATTCGATTTCGACACCACCACCATCCGCATGCCGGACGTGCAGGTGCCGGGTTCCGAGCAGATCGACCGTTTCGGCAGCAAGGCCGCGGATACCCACGGTTCGGACAACATGATCGGGCTGAAGTCGCCGGCGGTCGATGCGATTCTCAACGCGCTCGTGCATGCGCAGACGCGCGAGCAACTGGTCGACGCGACGCATGCACTCGACCGCGTGCTAATGCATGGCTACTATGTGGTGCCGCACTGGTATAGCGCGACGCATCGTGTCGCGTTCAAGCGCGGCCTCGCGTGGCCGAAAACCTTGCCTCTGTACTATGGCGCGGAGGGCTGGATCACGTCGACGTGGTGGTTCGCGCAGCCTCAGCCGCCATCGTCGTCGCAACCGTAACCGCAGCCGCGCGGAAGCGCCCATCCACTTACCGCCTCGCACCGGAATCGTCGACTATGTGGAGCTACATCCTCAAACGCCTGCTGCTGATGATCCCGACCTTGCTCGGCGTGCTGACGCTGACCTTCGCCGTGATCCAGTTCGTTCCGGGCGGCCCGGTCGAGCAGATGCAGCACGAGCTGCGCAAGGGCGCGGAGGGCGGCTCGCCGTTCGGTCTGCGTGCGCATAACGGCGTCGACGCGCAGCAGGTCGCACAATTGAAGGCGCTGTATGGCTTCGACAAGCCGCCGCTCGAACGCTACGTGCTGATGCTCAAGCGCTTCGCGACGTTCGACCTCGGGCAGAGCTATTTCCGCCATCAAAGCGTCTGGTCGCTGATCGTCTCGAAGCTGCCGGTGTCGATCAGCATCGGCTTATGGACGTTCTTTCTGACATATCTGATATCGGTGCCGCTGGGCATTGCGAAGGCGGTGCGCAACGGCTCGCGCTTCGACATCTCGACCAGTCTCGTCGTGTTGATCGGCTACGCGATTCCGGGTTTCGTGCTGGGCGTGCTGCTGCTCGTGCTGTTCGGCGGCGGCACGTTCCTGCAACTGTTTCCGCTGCGTAACCTCACCTCGGACAACTGGGCGCAACTGAGCCTCGGCGGCAAGATCGTCGACTACCTGTGGCATATCACGTTGCCGATCACCGCCTCGGTGGTGGGCAGTTTCGCGGTCGTCACCATGCTCACCAAAAACGCGTTCCTCGACGAGATCCGCAAGCAGTATGTGCTGACGGCGCGCGCCAAGGGCTTGTCGGAAAAGCGCGTGCTGTGGAAGCACGTGTTTCGCAATGCGTTGCTGCCGCTGATCGTCGGTTTTCCGGCGGCGTTCATCGGCGCGTTCTTCACCGGCAGTCTGCTGATCGAGACGCTGTTTTCGCTCGACGGCCTGGGCCTGCTGTCCTATGAATCGGTGGTGCGGCGCGACTATCCGGTGGTGCTCGGCACGCTGTATCTATTCACGCTGATCGGTCTCGCGACCAAACTGATCTCCGACCTGTGCTATGTGTGGGTCGATCCCCGCATCCAATTCGAACAACTGGAGCGCTGATGAATCGAGCCCGCCTTTCCGCCGATGCGGCGGCGCGCACCGAACCGGCTCGCGCGTTCGTGTCGCCTTCGCCCGCGCGCCGCGTGTGGCAACGTTTTCGCCAGCAGCGGCTTGGCTACTGGAGCCTGATCGTGTTCGTCGTCGCGTTCGCGGCGAGCCTCGCCGGTCCGCTGTGGTCGAACGACAAGCCGCTGGTGGTGCGCTACGACGGCCATCTGTATTTCCCGATGTTCAAGACCTATGCCGAGACCACCTTCGGCGGCGATTTCCCCACGCCCGCCGATTATCTCGATCCGTATATCAAGCAGCGCTTCGACGCGCCCGGCAACTTCGCGTTGTATCCGCCGAACCGCTACTACTACGACACGCTGAACTACTTTTCGAAGGCGCCGAACCCCGCGCCGCCCTCGCGTGAAAACTGGCTCGGCACCGACGACCGCGGCCGCGATCTGTTCGCGCGCTTGCTGTACGGCTTTCGCGTGTCGGTGGAATTCGCGCTGGTGCTCACGCTGATCGGCACGGTCATCGGTATCGCGGCGGGCGCGGTGCAGGGTTTCTTTGGCGGGCGTGTCGATATCGTCGGGCAGAGGCTGATCGAAATCTGGAGCGCATTGCCGGAGCTTTATCTGTTGATTATTTTTTCGTCGATCTTCGAGCCCGGATTCATTTTGCTGATCGTGCTGCTGTCGCTGTTCGGCTGGATCGGCTTGTCCGATTACGTGCGCGCGGAGTTTCTGCGTAATCGCAACCAGGACTATGTGCGTGCCGCGCGAGCAATGGGGCTGTCGAACTGGCAGATCATGTGGCGGCACGTATTGCCCAACAGCCTGACGCCGGTCATCACGTTCCTGCCGTTTCGCATGAGCGGCGCCATTCTGGCGTTGACGAGCCTCGACTTTCTCGGCCTCGGCGTGCCGTCGCCGACCCCGAGCCTCGGTGAACTGCTCGCGCAAGGCAAGGCGAATCTCGACGCGTGGTGGATTTCGTTGTCCACCTTCGGCGTGCTGGTCGCGATGCTGTTGCTGCTGACCTTCATGGGCGACGCGCTGCGCAACGCGCTGGATACCCGCATCTCCGATGCGATGCGCGCCGGAGGCAACCAGTGAGCGCCACGGTTGGTAACAGCGCAAAAGAGGCCGTCACGCGGCCGCTGCTCGAACTCGAGCATCTGCACGTGACGTTCGGCGACACGGTCGCGGTGAACGACGTGACGCTCGCGATCCAGCGCGGCGAGCGCGTGGCGCTGGTCGGCGAATCGGGCTCGGGCAAGAGCGTGACCGCGCTGTCGATCCTGCGCCTGCTGAACGACGCGCAAGTGAGCGGGTCGATCCGTTTCGACGGCGAGGACCTGCTCGCCAAAAGCGAGCGCGAGATGCGCGGCATGCGCGGCTCGGACATCGCGATGATCTTCCAGGAGCCGATGACGGCGCTCAACCCGCTTTACACGGTCGGCGATCAGATTGCGGAGACCGTCGTCGTGCACGACGGCGTGGCGGCGGGCGAGGCGCGCAAACGCGCGGTCGCGCTGCTGGGGCGCACCGGCATCGCGGAGCCGGGCAAGCGCGTGAACAGCTATCCGCATCAACTCTCGGGCGGCCAGCGGCAGCGCGCGATGATCGCGATGGCGCTCGCCTGCCGGCCGCGCCTGCTGCTGGCCGACGAACCGACCACCGCGCTCGACGTGACGATCCGCGCGCAGATTGTCGACCTGCTGCTCGAATTGCAACGTGACGAAGCCGAAAAACGCGGCATGGCCGTGCTGCTGATCACGCACGATCTGAACCTCGTGCGCCACTTCGCGCACCGCATCGCGGTGATGGAGCGGGGCGTGCTGGTGGAAAGCGGGCCGGTCGAGCGCGTGTTCGAGTCGCCGCAGCATCCGTACACGCAGCGTCTGCTGGCCAGTCGGCCGCAGCGCACGGCGGTGCCGGTGCTGCCGATTTCGCCGGTGCTGCTCGAGGCGCGCGAGGTGTCGGTCGATTTCAAAACGAAGCTGCCGGGTGTGAGCGGCTGGTTCCGTTCGGGGCGTTTTCGCGCGGTGGCGGATGCGACTGTGTCCGTGCGCCAGGGCGAGACCTTGGGGATCGTCGGCGAATCGGGTTCCGGCAAATCGACGCTCGCGATGGCCTTGCTCGGCTTGCAACGCACCGCGCACGGCGAGATCGAATTTCAGGGCAGGGCGCTCGGCAGCTATCGCGGCGCCGAGCAGACCGCCTTGCGCTCGAACATGCAAGTCGTCTTCCAGGACCCGTTCAGTTCGCTTTCGCCGCGCCACACCATCGAGCGGATCGTCGGCGAGGGGCTCGCGCTGCACCGCCCGCAAATGACGCCGCAGGCGCGCCGCGACAAGGTGGTTTCGTGCTGCGCGAAGTCGGCCTCGACCGGACGGTGCTGTGGCGCTATCCGCATGAATTCTCCGGCGGCCAGCGTCAACGGATTGCGATTGCCCGCGCTCTGGTGCTGGAGCCGCGCATCCTGGTTCTCGACGAACCCACCAGCGCGCTCGACGTTTCCATCCAGCAGCAAGTGCTGAAACTGCTCGCCGGATTGCAACAGAAGTACAACCTCGGCTTCGTATTCATCAGCCACGATCTGGCCGTGATTGGAGCGATGGCGCACCGCGTCGCAGTGATGCAAAACGGTTCGATCGTCGAAAGCGGCGCCGTTGAGCAGATTTTTGCGACGCCCGCGCATCCTTACACTCGAAAGCTGCTGAAAGCGGCGCTTGACCATTGATTTTGCACTCTTTCACCAATTGGGTGCGTGTCTCGATTGTATTTTTCTATTTGTTTTGACACGTGAATACTTACTGGCTAGTATCGACCAAACTTTTTTCCGCAGACCCTTGTTTTTTAGGCAATAAATACCGACCAATGCAGCACAGAAACCTGACCCAGGCTTGCACGCGCGTCGTCGCCGGGATGTTCATTGGCGTCTTGATGGCAGCAGCTCCCGGCGCTTTCGCCGACGAAGTAAGCAGTTTCAATCAGAATGCCTCATATTCGACCCTCAACGGGTCGAATTCGTTATCCTCCCCGAATTCGCGTGCGGCCGCTCCCGGGAGCGACAGCGGCGCCAAGTCGTTCCTTTCCGGCATGGCCGGCAAGGCGGGCGACGTGGTCGTCGGCGCGCTGAACATGATCGGCGTGCGCTACCGCTGGGGTGGCAATACTCCCGATTCGGGACTCGATTGCAGCGGTTTCGTCCGCTACGTGTTCCAGGACACGCTTGGCATGGCGCTGCCGCGCCGCGCCGAGGAAATGAGCCGGGTCGGCGAGAAGGTGCGCGTGAGCGACCTGAAGCCGGGCGATCTCGTGTTCTTCAACACGATGCGCCGCACGTTCTCACACGTGGGCATCTACATCGGCGACAACAAGTTCGTGCATTCGCCTTCCACGGGCAGCACGATCCGCGTCGACGACATGGATAGCGGCTACTGGGAAAAGCGCTTCACCGGTGCACGCCGGATCGAGACGTCCTATCAGGACGGTCAGGATCTGCGCACGCGCGTGAATGCGGCAATCGGCGGCAATAACTGATTTTGATCTGTTGCGTTGGCGGTTCTGACGCGACAACAAAAAGCCTGCTTCGTTTGAAGCAGGCTTTTTTACGTCTGGAAGGCGGGGGTTTTGTGACCGTATCGTGTCGGCGCGGGCCTTGCGGGCCGCGCAGTCCAGCCGTAGCCGCCGCGCGCCGCCGGTGTTGCCTGACCCAGGCACCGCCTGCCTACACCGCCGCGCGGCTCACCGCCAGCTTGCGCTGCAATTCCGGCATCATCTTCGCCACGGCTTCCTCGCCGGCCAGAATCGCGGCGTTGCGTTGCGAGAAATCGCTGCCGCTCATGGCGGCCAGATTCGGCCGGATCACGACGTCGGCGTACTTGTCCAGTTCATAGGCCTTGATCGTCTGTCCCATGATCGTGAAGGTCTGCATCAGCACGTCGAAGGAGCTCGCGGTCAGGCCGCTTTCCGGACGCTGCGAGATGTCCACGGCGATCACGAAGTCCGCGCCCATCTTGCGCGCGAACGAGGCGGGCACCGGGCTCACCAGGCCGCCGTCGACGTATTCGTGGCCGCCGATCTTCACCGGCTCGAAAATCGACGGCACGCTGCACGACGCGCGCACGGCGATGCCGGTATTGCCCCGCTGGAACAGGATCGGCTGGCCGGTTCTCAGATCGGTGGCGACCACGCCGAGCGGCTTCACCATCTTTTCAATCGGACGGTTGTTGAGCGTCGTGTTCAGGTAGTTCTGCAGCGCGATGCCTTGCAGGAAACCTCGCGTGCGAAACGGCATGGCCCAGTCGCTGATCGACGCTTCGTCCATGGTCAGCGCCAGCTTGTTCAGCGCGAAGCCGTTCATGCCCGACGCGTACAGCGCGCCGACCACCGAGCCCGCGCTCGTGCCGGCCACCAGATCGATCTGGATGTTGCGCGCCTCGAGCGCCTTGATCACGCCGATGTGCGCGAAGCCGCGCGCGGCGCCACCGCCTAGCGCGAGCCCGACGCGAATCGGCCGCTGCGGTTTGTCGAGCGGCGGCGTGGTCGCCGCGGGCGTGCCGGCGACCGGCGTGCGGTCGGTCTTGCTGCCGGTTGTGCCGCACGCGGCCAGCACCGTGGCGGCCGCCGCCAATGTGAAATGGCGACGGGCGAGGCGAGGGGATGACGGTTTCAACGAGTTCTCCAGCAACGGCACGGGCGGCGCGCTCAGCGTGAACCCGTGCCGCGATCAGGCGGGTAGTCAACATACGAGGATCGCCGGCGGCGATGCCATGCGCGGCGGTTCTATCCCCGGCCGCGGCGCGCGCACATCATAAATCAAAGCGCCCGATGCGCGGCGACCCGGTAATGAAACGTTGCAGAGGAAGCGCTCGGGTGCCGTGAATTGCGTCGCGCATGCCGCTTGCGCGCTGGTTCCACCGCCTCGTTGGCCATTCGGACGAGGGCAAGCAACCCGCTAGCCGCAGGTATAATTCGCGTCTCGCATTTATTTCCTTCGTGTCCGTGCGCGGCGTTTTCCTGCCGCATGGGCGCGGTCCGCTGCCGCGCCTGGCTGGCGATGTTTGCCGAGGCGCCGGCGCCCGTCTTCCGAGTAACGCTAATGACCACCTCCGTTCGTACCCGTTTCGCACCGAGTCCCACCGGCTTCATCCACCTCGGCAACATTCGCTCCGCGCTCTATCCGTGGGCGTTCGCGCGCAAGATGAAAGGGACCTTCGTGCTGCGGATCGAGGATACCGACGTCGAGCGCTCCACCTCCGAATCCGTCGACGCCATTCTCCAGGGCATGGAATGGCTCGGCCTCGATTTCGACGAAGGCCCGTTCTACCAGATGCAGCGCATGGACCGCTATCGCGAAGTGCTCAAGCAGATGCAGGACGCGGGGCTCGTGTACCCGTGCTACATGTCGACGGAAGAACTGGACGCGCTGCGCGAGCGTCAACGCGAAGCCGGCGAAAAGCCGCGCTACGACGGCACGTGGCGCCCCGAGCCGGGCAAGGTCCTGCCGCAGCCGCCGGCGGGCGTGGAGCCCGTGCTGCGCTTCCGTAACCCGCTTACCGGCGTGGTGGCGTGGGACGACGCGGTGAAGGGCCGCATCGAGATCTCGAACGAAGAACTCGACGACCTCGTGATCGCTCGCCCGGACGGCACGCCCACCTACAACTTCTGCGTGGTGGTGGACGATCTGGACATGCGCATCACGCACGTGATTCGCGGCGACGATCACGTGAACAACACGCCGCGTCAGATCAACATCCTGCGCGCGCTGGGCGCCGAGCCGCCGGTGTACGCGCATCTTCCGACCGTGCTGAACGAGCAGGGCGAGAAGATGAGCAAGCGCCACGGTGCGATGAGCGTGATGGGTTATCGCGACGCCGGCTATCTGCCGGAAGCGGTCGTCAATTATCTGGCGCGTCTTGGCTGGTCGCATGGCGACGCGGAAATTTTCTCGCGCGAGCAGTTCGTCGAATGGTTCGATCTCGAGCACCTCGGCAAGTCGCCGGCTCAGTACGACCACGACAAGCTGAACTGGCTGAACGCGCACTACATCAAGGAAGCGGACAACGCGCGCCTCGCCGGGCTTGCCAAGCCATTCTTCGCGCAGTTGGGCATCGATGAAGCCGCCGTCGCGCAAGGCGCGGATCTGGCCGCGGTGGTGGGCTTGCTGAAGGATCGCGCGTCCACGGTGAAGGAAATCGCAGAGAACGCCGCCATGTTTTATCGCGCGCCGGCGCCGGAGGCCGACGCATTGGCGCAGCACGTCACCGACGCGGTGCGTCCGGCGCTCGCCGATCTGGCGGCCGCGCTCAAGACGGTGGAGTGGACGAAGGAAGCGATCGCCGCCGCATTGAAGGCGACGCTAGGCGCGCACAAGCTGAAGATGCCGCAACTGGCGATGCCGGTTCGTTTGCTGGTGGCGGGCACCACGCATACGCCGTCGATCGACAGCGTGCTGCTGCTGTTCGGGCGCGATGTCGTCGTGGGCCGTATCGAAAGCGCGCTGGCCTGAAGCGCGTTCAGGCCGTGCATCGAAAGGCCTTGCATGCGGCTCCTGAAAAAAACGCATGCAATTGCTCAAAGGGTATTTACAAAGCGAAGATTGGCCTCTAGAATTTCGTTTCTGTTCTGCAAGGGGGGTATAGCTCAGCTGGGAGAGCGCTTGCATGGCATGCAAGAGGTCAGCGGTTCGATCCCGCTTACCTCCACCATCAGAACATTGCCAACATGCTGTACAGCATCAGAAGTCCGAAAGCCCTGAGAAATCGGGGCTTTATTTTTTTCTGAGGTCGGTAGGAACATATAACAGGCCGCAAAAGGGCACGGGTTCCCGCCAAGACTCCTGCCGCGCCAGCACTCGCTGAGAGCGCCGGAAATTCACCGTTGCGCCAGCCCCCGACCGATCACCAAGCAGACGAAAAGATGCCGCCGGCACGGCTCATGAATCGCCATGCGAGCCCGTGTTTTCTGGTGCCACGACATCCGTGTCCGAACCAGCGCCGCTCCCGCCGACCTCAAAGCCAGCCGGTTTCAAAGCTGCACGAGGTGAGCGGCACACAACCGCTGTCAGTGACGACCACCTGCTGCTCGAGCTTCACGCCTTGATTTCCTCCTTCCGCGCCGATATAGCTTTCGACGCAAAGCGTCATGCCGGTTTCGAACTGACCGTCGTAGCCAGCGCTTTCCCAATCGACCTGATGCGCGATGGACGGATACTCGTCGACCATGCCGATGCCGTGCGCCACGCAGCTCTATCTG
>Ga0182007_10000246_pt1 | contig 36410 bp, 37 predicted proteins | sample Sormic07211113_1_FD_123023 | JGI IMG/M metagenome (GOLD analysis project Ga0182007, IMG submission 123023) | Rhizosphere microbial communities from Sorghum bicolor, Mead, Nebraska, USA - 072115-113_1 MetaG | ecosystem: Host-associated > Plants > Roots > Rhizosphere | place: USA: Nebraska...
CCGACAGCCAGGTGTTCGACGGGCTCTATCGCAGTGGCAAGCTCGAGCTAGAACTCGTGCCCCAGGGCAACCTCGCCGAGCGCATTCGCGCCGCGGGCGCCGGCATCGGCGCCTTCTTCTGCCCCACGGGCTATGGCACGCAGCTCGCGGGCAACCGCGAAACCCGCGAGATCGACGGCAAGCAGTACGTGCTCGAATACCCGATCCACGGCGACGTGGCCCTCATCAAGGCCGAGCGCGGCGACCGCTGGGGCAACCTGGTCTACCGCAAGGCCGCGCGCAACTTCGGCCCGGTGATGGCCATGGCCTCGAAGAAGACCATCGCCACCGTGCACGACATCGCCGAACTCGGCACCCTCGACCCGGAGACCATCGTGACCCCGGGCATCTTCGTGCACCAGGTGGTGCGCATCGAACGCGTGGCCACGCAGGCCGGCGGCTTCAAGAAGGCAGCATGACCATGAGCTACACACGTCGCACCAAGGACCAGCTCGCAGCGCGAGTGGCACAAGACATCTTCGACGGCGCCGTCGTCAACCTCGGGATCGGCCAGCCCACGCTGGTGGCCAACCACCTGCCCCAGGGCCGCGAGGTCATCCTGCAGAGCGAGAACGGCATCCTCGGCATGGGTCCTGCGCCCGAGGCCGGCGAGGAAGACTACGACCTCATCAACGCCGGCAAGCAGCCCGTCACGCTGCTGCCGGGCGGCTCGTTCTTCCACCACTCCGACAGCTTCGCGATGATGCGCGGCGGCCATCTCGACATCTGCGTGCTCGGCGCGTTCCAGGTGTCGGCCACCGGTGACCTCGCCAACTGGCACACCGGCGAGAAAGACGCCATTCCCGCGGTGGGCGGCGCGATGGACTTGGCTATCGGCGCCAAGCAGACTTGGGTCATGATGGACCTGCTCACGAAGCAGGGCGCGAGCAAGCTGGTGAAGGAGTGCACCTATCCGCTGACCGGCATCGGCTGCGTCAAGCGCGTGTACTCCGACCTGGCCACGCTGGAATGCACACCCGAAGGCCTGAAGCTCGTCGACCTGGTCGATGGCCTGAGCCGCGAGGAACTCGAGAAGCTCGTGGGCTTGCCGATCGCCGCCTGAGGCGGACTTCCGGTACCCGAATCAACATCCTTCCAAAAGAGACAGACCATGACCAACCACGCCTTCATCTGCGACGCAGTCCGCACCCCCTTCGGCCGCTACGGCGGCTCGCTCAGCAGCGTGCGTGCCGACGACCTCGGCGCCGTGCCCCTGCGCGCGCTGATGGAACGCAACAAGAACGTCGACTGGCAAGCCGTGAGCGACGTGCTCTACGGCTGCGCCAACCAGGCCGGCGAAGACAACCGCAACGTGGCGCGCATGTCGGCGCTGCTCGCGGGCCTGCCGCTCGAAATCGGCGGCGGCACCATCAACCGCCTGTGCGGCTCGGGCCTCGACGCCGTGGGCACCGCGGCCCGCGCCATCCGCGCCGGTGAAGCCGGCCTGATGATCGCCGGCGGTGTGGAAAGCATGAGCCGCGCGCCTTTCGTCATGCCCAAGGCCGAGAGCGCCTTCAGCCGCAACAACGCGGTGTACGACACCACCATCGGCTGGCGCTTCGTCAACAAGCTCATGAAGGCGCAGTACGGCGTCGACTCCATGCCCGAGACGGCCGAGAACGTGGCCACCGACTACAAGATCGAGCGCGAGGCGCAGGACCTGATGGCGCTGAACTCGCAGCTGCGCGCCGTGGCCTCGCAGAAGTCCGGCTTCTTCGACGCCGAGATCGTGCCCGTGACCGTGCCGCAGAAGAAGGGCGACGCGATCATCGTCAACAAGGACGAGCATCCGCGCGAGACCAGCCTCGAATCGCTCGCCAAGCTCAAGGGCGTGGTGCGCCCCGACGGCACCGTCACCGCCGGCAACGCCAGCGGCGTGAACGACGGCGCCTGCGCGCTGCTGCTGGCCGACGAAGCCAGTGCCGCCAAGCACGGCCTGACGCCGCGCGCCCGCGTGGTCGGCATGGCCACCGCCGGCGTTGCGCCGCGCGTGATGGGCATCGGCCCCGCGCCCGCCACGCAGAAGGTGCTGGCGCTGACCGGCCTCACCATCGACCAGATCGACGTCATCGAACTCAACGAAGCCTTCGCCGCACAAGGCCTTGCCGTGCTGCGCCTGCTGGGCCTGAAGGACGACGACGCGCGCGTCAACATCAACGGCGGCGCCATCGCGCTGGGCCATCCGCTGGGCGCCAGCGGTGCGCGCCTGGCCACCACCGCAGTCAACCAGCTGCACAAGGGCGGCGGCCGCTACGCGCTGTGCACGATGTGCATCGGCGTGGGGCAGGGCATCGCGGTGATTCTCGAACGCGTCTGACCGGCAACCCCACCGCGGACGCGATGCCCCGATCCCGCGCCGCTACGCATTCCGCTCGCGGCGCGCGGGCTCGGCCTGGTGCAGATAGCCGGTGAATGTGTCGGGTGGCGACGACCCCGTGAGCCGGGTCATGATCTGGCCGGCCTCGCCCCGGTGATAGCCGCCATGGGCCACCACGTGGCCCAGCATCTCCTCGCGTGACATGCGGCCCGGGCTGCCGTCGGTGAACGTGAACTCGATGCTTTCCGCAAGCTCCTCCGGACTCAGGCGCGCGACGTAGTCGACGTACCAGCGGTCCGTTTCCCTGACCGATTCGGCCAGCGCTTCCAGGCCTGGCGGCTCGCGCGAGCCCGTCGCCGTGTATGCGTGCGCCTTGCGCTGGAGATTCGCAACGAAGATGCGGTCGACGATGCAGGCGTGGTTGAACACGCGCATTGCGCAGCGGTACTCGTCGGCCGGGCCCTTCGCGGCCAGGCCTGCGAGACCTGCCAGGAGCCCTTCGTCGGCCCAGGCCTTGTACCGGAACAGCGAAGCCAGAAGCGTCTGCGTACTCATCACAATCTCCCCTTGAACGGTTGAATGCACGCGTTGCGTGCGGTCCTATTCTTGAGTGGAGCCTCGAACTTGGGTACTCGCATTCCCCCACAGCGCAGGACCATGCGCAAAGCGCCCCGGCAGCAGCGTTCGCGCGTCACGGTGGACGCGATCATCGAGGCCGCAACTCGCGTTCTGGCGCACCGCGGATGGGCGCGGTTCACCACCAACGAGATCGCGGCGGTGGCCGGTGTCAGCGTCGGCTCGCTCTATCAGTACTTCCCGGACAAGCTGGCCATCGCCGAGGCGATCCGGCAGCGCCACCTCGACGAAGTGCTCGTGGCGCTGTCCGGCACCGACGATGAAGTCGAGCAAGAGGGCGATGCGGTGGCCATGCTGCCGCGTCGGGTGGAGCGCTTCGTCGACGGCGTCATCGCCGCCCACTCGGTCGATCAGGCGCTGCACCGCGTGCTGATGGGCGAGGTGCCGCTCGCCGCGCGTTCGAGCTACCCCGAGTTCGAGGCGCAATACCAGCGGCGCTACCGGGCCCTTGTCGCCGAAAGCCGGGGACCGGGAGAAAGCGCCGATACCGAGGTCGCGGCCCGCATGCTCTCGTCCGCGGTCGAAGGCGCGGTTCATGCGGCAGCACGGCGTGGTGACCTGGAGACCCCCGTGATGAAGACCGAGCTCGTCAGGCTGGTTCTCGCCTACCTGAGCGACCGCCAGCGTGCGGGCCGAGGCTCCATCGGCATGCGGGTTGCCGGTGTGGACACAGCCTCGGACCCTGACCACAATGCCCCGACCCCGCGCCTTCGCGGGTGCTGAAAGGTCATCGCGATGAAAAATATGCTCGTGCCGGTTTGCCTGGCCCTGGCTCAGATGATGGTCGTGCAGGTGGCGTCCGCCCAGTCTTCCGGCGAAGTCGACCCGGCGCAGGGCAAGGCGCGGCCCACTGCGCCCACCACCAAGGCGGAACGCGCCGAGGCCCGCAAGGAACGCCGCGCGGACGGCGCCGCTGCCGCACGCGGACCGCAGATGCAGGAAGGCGAGGTCCGCCCGACGACCGCGCCGAAGATGTCGAGGGAAGAGCGCCGGGCCGCGGCGGCCAAGCGTCGCGCGGCGAGCCGCGAAGCGATGAAGGCGGGTCAGCTCTCGCGCGGCGGCAGCAACGACGCGCCGGAAAAGCAGAAAAAGCCCTGAAGCTGAGCGGGTGCCTGGCCGGGCCGTCAGGCGCAGGCCTTGGCCGAGCGCAATTGCAGCAAGGCCAGCATCCGCGCCTCCTCCGCGTCCCGCAGGCTCTTGGCGGCGCGCCTGGCAGAGTACGACACGTAGAGCGTGTCGATCGCCTTCTCCCAGCATTGGGCCGTCTGGTGGATGCAGTCGGCACTCCCCGGTTCGGCCGGCACGGTGTATCCGGCCTTGCGGAGGATGTTGGCTTTGTGTTGGGTGCTGAGCATGTGGCCCCCGTCGGTAGTTCAGGAGCACGATAGCCGCAATGCACAATATTTACTATTGGCTACAAGGCGTATCCGGATGTTGGAAAAATCCGTCCTGACAGGGGTTTTTTCGCCAAAGACTAAGCCATAAGGATTATGGCCATGTCTCTCGATTGCCACACCAGGGTGGCGGCGGCCAGGTCTTCGAGCGCGCTTCCGACGGCCTTGAACACGGTGCGCTCCTCGGCGCCGGAGCGGCCCGGGCGCTCTGCGCGGCAAAGGGCGGCGAGGGTGCCGCCGACGTCTTCCGCCCGCAGCGTGCCGGCGGCGATCGCATCGAGCAGGTCGCCGGATTTCTGCAGCGCCTCGTCGGTGTCGACGAAGGTGCGGGCACCCGCAAAGCACTGCGCATCGGCCTCGCGCATGGCCGGAGTGAAACTGCCGATCAAGTCCAGGTGCGAGCCCGGTGCCAGCCATTCGCCGCGCACCAATGGCGAGGTGGCCAGCGTGGCGCAACTCACAATGTCGGCTTGGCGCACGGCCGCTTCCAGGTCGGTGACAGCTCGCGCGTTCCAGCCCTCGGCGCGCCACTGTGCGGCCAGCGTCTCGGCGCCTTCGGCCCGGTGGTTCCACACCCACAATTCGTCGATGGGCCGCACGCTCGCATGCGCGGCGGGAAGCATGCGCGCGATGCGGCCGGTGCCCAGCACCAGCAACCGGCGTGCGTCCTCGCGCGCCAGGAACGACGCGCCCAGCGCCGAGGCCGCCGCAGTGCGGCGCGCAGTGATCTCGTTGCCGTCCATCATCGCCAGCGGCACGCCGGTGTGCGCGTCGTACAGCACATAGGTCGCATGCAGCCCGGGCAGGCCGCGCGCGCTGTTGCCCGGAAAGATGTTGATGGTCTTGATGCCCAGGAAGCCCGCATCGCTCCATGCCGGCATGATGAGCACCGTGCCCCTGTTCCCGCCGCCCGAGGCGGTCTCGATGCCATGCACATGGCGCGGCGGCACCTGCGCTCCGGCAACGAAGGCCGCGTGCAGTGCGGGCACCAGCCGCTCGAAGCTCAGGGGAGCGCGGGTGGCGGCCTCGTCGAAGTGTTTCATGGCGGTTGTCATTGCTGCAGCGGATGTTGTGCGGCCTCGAAGAATGCGGTCAGCGCCTTCCGGTAGGCGCCGCCGTAGCGCAGGGCTGTCATCGGTTCGAGGTGGCCCGCGCCCGGTACTTCGATCAGCCGGCGGGGCTCGCGCGCATCGGCCAGCAGGCGCCTCGAATGCGCGAGCGGAATCACCTGGTCGGCCGTGCCATGGATCAGCAACAGCGGAACGGGCGAAATGGCCGCCACGTACTTCGACGCCGCGTACTCGTCGCTCACCAGCATGCCCGCGCCCCACAGCTTTTCGTTGGCAATCGACGAATAGGAATAGAAGGTCGACTCGACGGCCACCGCTTTCACGCCCGCCCTGTTGCCCGAGCCCATCACCGCGATCGCGTTGGTGCCGCCCAGGCTCTGCCCGAAGAGAAACAGCCGCTCGGGGTCGATGTCGCCGCGTGAGCGCACATAGTTCAGCGCGGCATGGGAGTCCTCGAACACACCCCTGGGCTCCGGCTTGCCTTCGGACTGGCCGTAGCCGCGGTAGTCGAACACGAACACGTTGTAGTCCTGCTTCGGCAGCCAGGCCACGAAGCGCCAGTGCGTGCTCATGTTCTGCGCGTTGCCATGGAAGTGCACCACCGTGCCCTTGGCTTCCTTCGGGTTCTGGCGGTTCTCCGCGGGCAGGAACCAGCCGCTCAGGCGCGTGCCGTCGGCACTGGCGAACTGCACGCTCTCGTAGCGCAGGCCCAGCACGTCGGGTGTTTCGTAGCGCACGCTGTCGGGGTAATAGAACAGCGACTGGACGCAGCCCGCCAGCATGAGCGGCAGCGCACACAGCGCCAGCCTTTTGCACCATCGGCGGACTGAGCGGTTCGTCATGGCTGTTTGCCCGAGGCGGCCGCGCGATTTTCCGCGAGCATGTTGCAGAAGAGGGCGCCCTGCTCGATGGCGTCGTCGAGCGCGACGTGTGTGTGCGGCAGCTTGTCGAACCAGCGGCGTGGCATCGCGCGCTTGGTGCTTTCGCGGTAGTCGAGCCCGAGCATCGCCATCGCGAACGACTTGACGTCGAGCGCCGAGTGGCTGAACGGGCTCTCGCCGGCAAAGCGCATCAGGTACCAGTAGATGAACAGGAAGTCGAAGCCTGCCGGGTAGGCGACGAACACCGGCCGCGCCGGCAGGCCCTTGAGCCAGCTCACGTAGTTCTTCATGGCGTGGGCCGGGTCCTGCAGGTCGGTGCGGCAGGCAGCCCAGGCCTCGGGCTGGGTCTTCCACCACGCGGCGGTTTTCGGGTCGGCCTCTGCGCCCGGCAGGGTGTGCAGGTTCGCGCTGAAGGTGGAAATGAGCTGCTTGCCGGCCGTGTAGGCGGCCGAGCCGAAGCTGAGCATCGAGTTCGGCCCGGGAATGGGGCCGTCGGATTCGACGTCCGTGCTTATGTAGATTTCCGACATGGGGCGCTAGTCGATTTCAAGGATGGACCCTACCGAGCGTTCGAGCTCCTCGACCAGCTCCGGGTCCATGTACTTGTAGTCGTCGGGAATGTCCAGCACGTGGATCGGCTTGCCTTCGAGCATCCGCGTGAACTCGGCCACCAGCCGCGACTTGTGTTTTTCTTCCATCACGAGGATGACGTCGGCCCATTCGATGTCGTCGACGGAAACTGTATGCCGCGCATTCGGACTGGTGCCGGCGGAGCGCGCGGAGATCAGCGGGTGCTTGCGCCAGATGCGTTCTGCGGTCGGGCTGCGCCACTGGTTGCGGCTGCAGATGAAGAGGACGTTGCGCATGGGTGCCGGTGCTTTGGGCAGTCGGAAGACGTGCATGTCCTGCCAGCGTCCCGACGAGTTTTCGATCAGCGTGACTTCGGTGCAGTTCGCATGCACGGCGCCCGATGCGAGAAGGCGTGCCTCCAATTCGGCAGCCGCCGCGTCCGCATCGAGCGCGTTGCCGTGCGCCACCGACAGATGCGGAATGACACCTTCGTGCTCGCCGCCATACGGCGGGAAATCGGGAAATGCATCCGCGAGCGCCAGTGTCATCTCGATGAAGGGGGTGGCCGGTTCCGGTGCGAGGTACGCGGTTTCGGGAAAGCGCCCGACCTTGCCCAGGGAGAAGGCAAACGAAGGCGTCCGATTCAGAGCCTGCCGCGCGTGCTCCAGCACTTCGGGTGTGATCAGCGCAGGGTCCATGAAAGGAACGAGCACCGTGACGTGCGCCGGTACGTCCAGTGCGACGGTCGCGTCGTAGCGGCGGCGCAGGTCCCCGACGAGAGGCTCGGCGGCGGGGACTTTCACGGCGAATGCAGAGATGGCCATCGCGGCGGAGGATAGCTCAGGCGTCGGCAATCCGGCCCCACTCGAGCCCATGCTTGGCGAGGTACTTGCGCAGCCTGTCTGCGTCGTTCACCACGCTGCGCTGCGCGCGTGAGGCCTGGAACAGCTGGCGGCCCGCATCCGACAGGCTGCGCGACTGCCGGCACACGCGCACCACCGCTTCGAGCTGCAACCGATCGAACAGGTCGAGCGCCCCCGCGCGTTCCTCGCCGAGCAGCACATCCAGGTCGACGTCGTTGCCCTCGACCGGTGCAGCGGCACCGGCATGCTTCCACAGCCACCGCAGCCGAGCAATCTCCGCCTCGACCAGCGCTACCGGAATGCGTCCGCCATCGGCCAGCGTCGCCAGCCGCGTCACGCTCGCGGAGAGATCGCGGAAATTGCCGCTCCAGATCGCCTCGCCGCTCTGCGCAAAGCGCAGGTAGGCCGCGCGCGCCTCGGCGTTGAAGCGGACCACGCGATGGTTCTCCGCCGCGTGAATCGCCAGCAGGTGGTCGACGTTGGGCTCGATGTCCTCGGGCCGCTGCGCGAGGCCCGGCAGGTCATAGGTCCAGAGGTTGATGCGCGCGAACAGGTCTTCGCGGAAGCGCCCCTCGGCCACGTCGCTGCGCAGGTCGCGGTTGGTGCCGGCGATCAGCTGGAAGTCGCTTTCCACCTCCTTGTCGGCCCCCACGGGAAAGAAGCGCTTCTCCTCGATCGCCTTCAGCAGCATTGCCTGCTCATCAGGCCCGAGCTCGCCGATCTCGTCGAGGAAGAGGGCGCCCTGGTGCGCAGTGCGCAGCAGGCCCGCGCGGTCGGCCGCGGCGCCGGTGAATGAGCCCTTCCTGTGGCCGAACAGTGTCGAGGCCGCACCGTCGCCGCGCAGCGTCGCGCAGTTCACCTCCACGAACGGCCCCGTCATCTGGTGCCGCGCCTGCTTCAGTTCGAACATGCGCCGCGCCAGGAACGACTTGCCCGCACCGGTGGGCCCCACCAGCAGGATCGGCGCGCGCGAGCGCACGGCCACGCGCTCGATCTCGTCGATCAGCGCATTGAAGCGCGCATTGCGCGTGGCGATCCCGCTCTTCAGGAACGCAACCGCATCGCGCTGCTCCGCATCGAAGCGCCGCGCGATCACGTCGTAGCGCGACAGGTCGAGGTCGATCAGCGTGCACTTGCCGGCCTCGCCTTCGCGCTGCCTTTTGGGTGGCGAGGTCTGCGCCAGCACGCCGGGCACCACGCGCGATTCGGACAGCAGGAACATGCAGATCTGCGCCACGTGCGTGCCGGTGGTGATGTGCGTCCAGTACTGCTCGCGCTCGGTGTCGAAGGGATAGCCGCGCGCCCAGTCGTACAGGCGCGTGTAGACCTCGCCGAAATCCCACGGGTCCGCGAGATCGATTAGCACGAGGTTGACGGTGGTCTCGGGCGACACGGCGGTGATGTCGGCCTTCACCACCTCGGCCAGCGCCTTGTGCCGCAGCGTGTAGAGCAACTCCAGGCGCGAGACGACCATGTCCTCGTGCTGCGCAAGCGAGACCGTGGGGCGCCACTTGTTCCAGCGGCCCGCCCCCTGGCCGGCGTCGAGCTGGGTGCCTAGGAAGCCGATGACAACTATTGGCTTCATAGATAAAAGGCTAGCTAAGTTTATAAAAGAAAACTGAATGCTAGCAGGTCGAGAACGGCATGCACCTGCAGGTCGAAAAAAGAATTTCGCTAGTCATATCAACAACTTGCGAGCTACCACCGCGTGTTTCTTCTTCGTCTTGCGCGGCCTGGCACAGCGCCTGCAATAGACAACCCGTCGGATGCAGTTCATCCGCTCGCAGGTGCCGCGTGAATGCGGTCCGGTGCCGCAGGCCAGATCCTGTCTTGGGCTCGCGGTATGCCGCTGTTGAACTGGCTGGCAACTGAACTTGTTTCAGTTCTGCTCATGGTTGAGCACCGTGCTGACCACACGGCGTTGTGGGTTCGATTCCCGCGAAAAACCCTGGCGGTGCTTGCATCGCCATCTGATGGGGCGAAAGCCCCCCGCCCCGGCACACCGGAGCGATGGCGCAAGGCCCTGAAACCTTGCGGCGCGCGACACAGTGCCAAGCGCAGGCGGCTTGCGCACCGCGTGCGTGGCAAGGAATTGCGTGCAGCCATCGACGGCCGGAAAGGTGAGGGCGTTGCAAGTGCAACGAGGGAGGCACCCGCCGGACCGCGCGACCGCTGCACGACAGGCCTTGGCCGCCGCAGTGTCCGCCGCCTGCCCTTTCGAGGGCCTGGATCGAATGACCGTCTGAACGAACGAAACGAATAGCCGAACCGGACAACAAGGAGAAAAAGAATGCTGGGCTTCAACCAATACACCATCAAGAAGAACGAACGCGCGCTGCTGCTGCGCAACGGCGATTTCGAGCAACTGCTCGGCCCGGGAAAGCACCGCGTGTTCGCGGGCTTCGACACCATCCAGCTGCAACGCTTCTCGCTCGCCGAGCCGGTGTTCGAGCACGAGCTGGCCGACTACTTCCTGGCACGCGAGCCTGAGCTGATCGAGCGTGAGTTCGTGCACGTGTCGCTGGGCGAAACCCAAGTCGGCCTGCGTCATGAAGATGGCGTGCTGGTGCAGATCCTGCCGCCTTCGACCCGCAAGCTGTACTGGCGCGGGCTGCGTGAGCAGCGCATCGACGTGATCGATGTGTCCGCCGATGCGCGCCTGCCGGCCGACCTGCTGGCGAAGCTGCAGAGCGTGGCCCTGCGTCCGCGTGCGGTGCAGGGGCTCGACGGCGTGCTGCTGGTGCAGGTGCCCGAGTTCCATGCCGGCGTGCTGATGCTCGAAGGGCAGATGCAGGCGCTGCTGCCGCCGGGGAACCACGGCTTCTGGCGCTTCAACCGCCAGGTGTCGGTGACCTGCGTGGACCTGCGTTCGCAGATCGCCGAAGTGAGCGGCCAGGAAATCCTGACCCGCGACAAGGTGGGGCTGCGGCTGAACCTGTCGGCGGTGTGGCGTTTCACCGATGTGCGGCGAGCCATGGCGCAGATGCCGAAGCCGGCCGAGCACGTGTACCGCGAGCTGCAGTTCGGCCTGCGCGCCGCGGTCGGCGAGCAAACGCTCGACGCGCTGCTGGAGAACAAGGCAGCCATCGACCAGACGGTGCTGGCGCAGGTGCGCGAGCGGCTGGAGGGTTCGGGCATTGCGCTGGAGAGCGTGGGCGTGAAGGACATCATCCTGCCGGGCGAGATGAAGACCATCCTCGCCCAGGTGGTGGAAGCCGAGAAATCGGCCCAGGCCAACGTGATCCGCCGCCGCGAGGAAACCGCGGCCACGCGCTCGCTGTTGAACACCGCCAAGGTGATGGAGGGCAACCCCGTCGCCTTGCGGATGAAGGAACTCGAAACGCTGGAACGCGTGGCCGAGCGGATCGACAAGATCTCGGTGGTCGGCGGTCTGGACCAGGTGCTCAATGGACTGGTGACGCTTCGGCCGAACGGTTCTTGAGTTCTGAAGGAAAGGGATATGGGCACGCAGGCACAGAAGGGAGCGCCACTGCCAAAAATGTTGATATTGCCGGCAGTCCGGGTAGCACCGGATGCGGCGGGAAAGTCGGTCGACGAGCAAGGTTGAGGATGCAGGTGCTGGCTCCGATGACGGGTCTGTCACTGGCGCGCGTTTCCAATCGTCGACTGGGCCGCTGGATTCAAACACCACGGTCGCCGTATTGATGCGGGTTCGAATCCCGCCGTGTCCACCATTGGTGAGAAAGTACAGAGAGAGAAAGAGAGATGGAAATGGAAAAGAACTACAACCTGCACGAAGTCGAGAATGGCGTGCCCGTGAAGATGTGGACCCGCGGCGTGCCCGTGGAAGACGAGGCGCGCAAGCAGCTCGAGAACGCGGCCCGCCTGCCCATCGTGTTCAAGCACATCGCGGCCATGCCCGACGTGCACTACGGCATCGGCGCGACCGTGGGCTCGGTGATCCCGACCTTCAAGGCCATCATCCCGGCCGCGGTGGGCGTGGACATCGGCTGCGGAATGATGGCGTGCAAGACCACGCTGCACGCCAACGACCTGCCCGATAACCTGGGCCCGCTGCGTTCGGCGATCGAGAAGGCCGTGCCGCACGGCTCGAACCCCAAGCGCATGGGCCGCGACAAGGGCTCGTGGGAGACGCCTCCCAACGAAACCGACGCGGCCTGGGCCGGGCTGGTGGACGAGTTCGACGCGATCTGCGAGGACTACCCGCGCCTGAAGAACACCAACAACCACAAGCACCTGGGAACGCTGGGTACGGGCAACCACTTCATCGAGGTATGCCTGGACGAGGCTGGGTCCGTGTGGTTCATGCTGCACTCGGGTTCGCGCGGCGTGGGCAATGCCATCGGCACGCACTTCATCGAACTCGCGAAGAAGGATGCCGAGCTGCACCAGCGCAACCTGCCCGACCAGGATCTGGCGTACTTCGAGGAAGGCGCCAGGTACTTCGGCGACTACGTGCGTGCGGTGGGCTGGGCCCAGAAGTTCGCGCGAGCGAACCGCGAAGTGATGATGCAGCGCGTGGTCGCGGCCGTGCGCAGGGTCATCACCAAGCCCTTCGAGGCACACGTGGAAGCGGTGAACTGCCACCACAACTACGTGAGCCGCGAGACGCACTTCGGCGAAGACGTGCTCGTGACCCGCAAGGGCGCGGTGAGCGCGAAAGCCGGCGAGCTGGGGATCATCCCCGGCAGCATGGGCGCGAAGAGCTTCATCGTGCGCGGAAAGGGCAACCCCGAGAGCTTCATGAGCTGCAGCCACGGCGCCGGTCGGAAGATGAGCCGTACCAAAGCGAAGAAGCTCTTCACCATCGCCGACCAGATCGCCGCGACCGAAGGCGTGGAATGCCGGAAGGATGCCGACGTGATCGACGAGATCCCGATGGCCTACAAGGACATCGACGCGGTGATGGAGGCGCAGAAGGACCTGGTGGAGGTGGTCTACACGCTCAAGCAGGTTGTTTGCGTGAAGGGATAAAGAACCAAGTGCGATCGTCGCCCCGGCAACTGGAGGAGGTGCCACCGAGGGGCGCCGGGAAAAGGACAGAGCGATGAAATGGTGGAAAACCAGGACCGAAGCGGTGCAGGGCCTCGAGGCGTCGGCACTGGATACGAATGCGCTGCTGGCGCTTGCCCGTTCGACCGACGGCTATCAGCGCGAAGCGGCTGTCGTCGAACTGGTGCGTCGCGTGGATCCGCAAGCCATCGCGGTGCTGCTCGTGTGCGCCGGCGACTGGGTCTTCGAAGTGCGCCACGCCGCGAGGCAGGGCCTTGCCGCCTTCATGCGCGACGATCTCGCTGCGCACTGGGCGCGTGCGCTGCCGGCGCTGGCTTTTACCTACCGCGTGCGCCGAACCGATCTGAGCGAACTGACAGGAAGCATCGAGGAATTCCTGGCCCGAAACATCGATGCGCTCGAGAAAAATGCTCCTGCGCTGGACGATTCGGCGCGGCGTTGGATCTTCACCTTGCGGCTGCGGCGAACGGACGACGCGTCGGCGCTTCTGGCGCTGCTGTGCCGGAACGTGCACTCGAACGACTTGTCGATGTCCCGGCTCTGCCTGGGAGCCGTCGATCGGTTCGCCGATCCGGCGGATCGCCGCAAGGTGTTCGAGGCCGCGTGCCGCTCCAGATTGCCGCGCGTGCGAATGACGGGAATGCGCGAACTGCTGGCGCTGCAGCAGTCCGATGCCCAGGCTTTCGTGCGCACGATGTGGTTCGACCGCAGCGCCGGCGTTCGTTCCCTGGCGGTCGGCACCCTGGCCGCCGGGAAGGAGGACATCGCCGAGCGCGCGAAAAGCATCCTGGCGCGGCCCGCGGGCGAAGCCCATCCGGCCGTTGCGGCGCTCCACGTGCTGCATCTGCTGAGGGACCCGCAGACGGCCGTCCTCGCGCGATCGCTGGCGAGGTCACCGGTGGTGGCGTTGCGACGACTGGCGTCCTCGCTGGTTCTCTCCGCCACGGCCGAGGGAGAACAGCAAGCGCAGCTGACGGCCCTTCTCGCCGACAGTTCGCCGAAGGTGCGCCGGGTCGCGGTGGAACATGTCCGTCGCGGTGCGTCCTTGCCGAGTCCTGAAGTACTGATGCGCATGGGGCTGGAGCGGCCCGAGGTCGCAGGCGATGTCATGGCGATGCTTGGCTGCGGCTCGCCGTGGGACCGCCTGCTTTTCGTCCTGCGCCTGCTGGAGGGCGGGGGGCTTTCGGCCAGCCTGTGCGGTTCCGTCACTATCGAACTCGATGCATGGGGCAAGGCGATGGACAACGCCTATGTGCAACCGCAAGCGAAACAGGCAGCGGCGCTGACCCGGCTATGGAGCCGGAGAGCCCAGTTGCTTCCGCAAGAGCGCCCGCCGGGGCTCCTGCCGCGCGGTTTTCCGGATGCGGTCGAATATCACTTGCGTACCTATCGCGTGATCTGAAAGAAGAATGGCGAGACTGTGACCATGAAAAGCAACAAACAGCGACGCGCCGAGATCAAGGCACGCCGCTTCGAACGCGCCGCGGCGCTGGAGGCCAGGCTGCGCGCGCACGATGCGCGGAAGCTGACGATCGGCGGGCCCGTGCCGGGCCTGGAACTGGCCGATAAGTCGAAGTTCGCACGCTACAACGTCATGTGTGGCGAGGTGCTCGATTTCTATCTCGATCGCGCCTTCACCTGCCGCGATTGCGGCGCCGAGGAGGTATGGACGGCCAAGCAGCAGAAGTGGTGGTACGAGGTCGCCCAAGGCTCGGTCCACAGCCAGGCGGTCCGGTGCCATGCATGCCGCGAGGCTCGGAGCGTGCTGCGCGAGGCAGCTTCGAAGCGCCCCGGTGCCAACCTGCTGCGCGAAGAGGTGACGCGGCTGCGCGCCCTCGCCGCGACGCAGCCGGACGCCGCCGCCCTCGCCGAAGTGGATGCCGCCTTGCAGAGCAAGTGGCGAAGCCTGCGCGTGGTCGCCATCGAGGTCATGGGGCGTTGGGGCGGGCCCGAACAGATCGCGCGGCTCCAAGCCTTCGTGGCTGCCCGCCCCGGCGGAAGCAACCACCGATGGTGGGAGCGTGAAGCGGCAGACGCTGCGGCGAAGGCATTGGCTCGCCATGCGGAGGACAAGGCGTGATGATGAAACTGACTTTCCTGGGAACCTCCTCCGGCACCCCCACGCGCCACCGCAACGTCTCGGGCCTCGCGGTGCAGACGGTGCTCGGCGCCGACTGGTTCCTGGTCGACTGCGGCGAAGGCACGCAGCATCGCGTGCTGCAAACGCCGCTGTCGCTGAACGACCTGGCCGCCGTCTGCATCACGCACGTGCACGGCGACCACTGCTATGGCCTGCCGGGGTTGCTCGCGAGCGCGGGCATGAACAAGCGCACGAAGCCGCTGAAGCTGATCGCGCCGCTGCCGGTGTGGGAGTGGTTCGAAGCCACGCGCCAACTGACCGACCTGCACCTGCCCTACGAGGTGGAGCACGTCGATCTGGAGAACCAGGCGCTGGTGTACGAAGCGCCCGGCGTGCGCATCGAGCGCCACCTGTTGCGGCATCGCGTACCGAGCCACGCCTATCGCGTGCAGGTCGAGACGCGGCGCGTGCGGCTGAAGGCCGATGCGCTGCGGGTCGCCGGCCTTCCGCCCGGCCCCGCATGGCGCGCGCTGCAGACCGGCGAGGACGTGCCCTTCAACGGCGATGTGCTGCGCAGTGCCGACTACACGGAAACGCAGGTCGACACGGCCGTCGCCGTGCTGGGCGGCGACAACGCAGAGCCCGCGCTGCTGCGCGACGCCTGCCAGGGTGCGCAGCTGCTGGTCCACGAGGCCACCTTCACGCAGGACGCGCTCGACAAGGTCGGCCCCGGGCCGATGCACAGTTCCGCGCGCATGCTGGCCGAGTTCGCGCAAGCCGTGGAGGTGCCGAACCTGGTCCTCACGCATTTCAGCGCACGCCACCAGAACGAAGAGGGCATGGCGGCGCTGATGGCGGAGACGCAGGTGCATTACCGCGGGCATGCGTTCCTGGCCAACGACCTGGACGTTTACGAACTCGACAGTGCCGGCAACGTGGCCGTCACCCGAGCCTGATGAGAGAAGAAGAAAAGAAGAAAGTCATGAACACCGAAAAGGAATTCCTGCGCTCCGCCCACCCCATCGAGCCCGCCATGCGCGCGCAGATCATGGACGCCCTGCGCGACATCGAAGCGAAGAACGACGTGAGCGTGCTGTTCGCTTGCGAATCCGGCAGCCGCGGCTGGGGCTTCGCCTCGCCCGACAGCGACTACGACGTGCGCTTCATCTACGTCAACCGGCTGCCGTGGTACCTCACGGTGCGGCCGCGCCGCGACGTGATCGAGGTGCCGATCAGCGGCGACCTCGACATCAACGGCTGGGACCTGCGCAAGGCGCTGGGCCTGATGCGCGAGTCGAACCCGACGCTGCTCGAGTGGCTGCGCTCGCCCATCGTGTACCGCGACGACATGGTGGCGATGCCGCGTTTCCGCGCGCTGTCGGAGGCGGTGTTCTCCAACGCGCGCGGCTGGCACCACTACAGCTCGATGGCGAAGAAGAATTTCCGCGAGCATCTGCAGGCCGGCGAGGTGCGCTACAAGAAGTATCTCTACGTGCTGCGCCCGCTGCTGGCCGCGCGCTGGATCCGCTCGCAGCCCGGCGTGCCGCCGATGCGCTTCGCCGACCTGGCGCAGCGCACGCTCGATGCGGCACGCGACGCCACGCTGATCGACGAGATCAACGCGCTGCTCGAGGTGAAGATGCGCGCCGCAGAGGCCGCGACCAGCCCGCGCTGGCCCGGCATCCATGCGTTCATCGAGTCGGAGCTGGCGGCCAACGCGGCCGAGCCGGTGACGCCGCTGCCGCAGGCCGAAGAGGCCGGCCTCGACGCGTTCCTGCACGAGACGGTGCTGCGCTTCGACAAACAAGAACAGGAGGCTGCGCATGGTTGACCTCGACGGCTCGCTGGGCGAGGGCGGCGGCCAGATCCTGCGCACCAGCCTCGCGCTGTCGGCGGCCACGGGCCAGCCGCTGTCCATCGAGAAGATCCGTGCCGGCCGCGCCAAGCCGGGCCTGATGCGCCAGCACCTCGCGTGCGTGAACGCGGCCGCTGAAATCAGCGGCGCGAAGGTGGAGGGCGCGGAGCTCGGCTCGCAGTCGCTGCGCTTCGCGCCCGGCCCGGTGCGCGCGGGCGAGTACCGCTTTTCGATCGCCAGCGCGGGCAGCTGCATGCTGGTGCTGCAGACCGTGCTGCCGCCGCTGCTGCTTGCCGGTGCGGCCAGCCGCGTGCACCTGAGCGGTGGCACGCACAACCCGATGGCACCGCCGTTCCATTTCCTGGAGCGTGCCTTCGCGCCATTGGTGCGCCGGCTGGGCGCCGACCTGCAGCTGACGCTGCGCCGCTGCGGCTTCTATCCGGCCGGTGGTGGCGAGGTAGAGGCGACGATCGTTCCGGCGGCCGGCGCGCTGCAGCCCTTCGACCTGATGGCGCGCGGCGAACATCGGTCGAGCCATGCCGAATGTCTGGCGCCCGGGCTGCCGCGCCATGTGCCGACGCGCGAGCTCGGCACGCTGGGCGGCGCGATGGGCTGGTCCGGCGAGCAGCTGCGTTTTGGCACTGCGCGCCAGAACGAAGGCCCCGGCAACGCGTTGCTGGCGACGCTGGCGTACGAGCACGTCACCGAGGTGTTCACGGCCTTCGGGGAGAAGTCGCTGAGCGCCGAGCAGGTGGCGCATGGCTTGGTGAAGGAGCTGCGCGAATTCCAGAAGAGCGAGGCCGCGGTCGGCCCGCATCTCGCGGATCAGCTGGCGCTGCTGCTGGCGCTCGCCGCCTGGCAGGGCAAGAAGGCCTGCGCCTTCACCTGCAGCGAGGTGACGGAGCACACGCGCACCAACTGCGCGGTGATCGAGCGCTTCCTGCCGGTGCGCTTCGCGATCGTCGAAAGCCGCCAGATCTGCACGGTGCGGGTCTCGCCGGCCTGAGGAGGAGCTTCTCGATCGGGTAAGCGGAAAAGTCCTTTCCATTCCTGTTGTTGAATGAGGAGCGGCCCGGCGGGATACTCGCGCGATGGGCAGCCGGCACCGGTTGCCTCGTGAACATTCGAGAGACAGCAAAGCCATGACCATCCCCTCGTTCGTCTACAACAGCGTGCCGCAGCGCGTGGTGTTCGGCGCCGGTTCGCTGCAGCACCTGGCGCGCGAGATCGATGCGCTCGGTGCGCGCCGGGCGCTCGTGCTGTCCACGCCCGAGCAGCGCCCGCAGGCCGAGCGCGTGGCCGACATGCTCGGCAGCCATGCGGCCGGTGTGTTCGATCGCGCCGTGATGCACGTGCCCATCGAGACCGCGCGCGAGGCGCGCGAGGTGGCGGCCCGGCTGGGCGCGGATTGCGCCGTGGCCATCGGCGGTGGTTCGACCACCGGGCTGGGCAAGGCCATTGCGCTCGATTCGGGCCTGCCGATCCTCGCCATCCCGACCACCTACGCGGGCTCCGAGATGACGCCGATCTACGGCATCACGGAAGCCGGCATGAAGAAGACGGGCAAGGACTTCAGGGTGCTGCCGCGCACGGTGATCTACGACCCCGAGCTGTCTTCGAGCCTGCCCGTGGGCATCAGCGTGACCAGCGGCATCAACGCCATCGCGCATGCGGCAGAAGGGCTCTACGCGGTCGATTCGAATCCGATCATGGACCTGATGGCGCAGGAAGGCATTGCCGCACTGGGCCGCGCGTTGCCCGCCATCCGCGCCACGCCGCACGATCCGGGCGCCCGCAGCGATGCGCTTTACGGCGCATGGCTCTGCGGCACGGTGCTCGGCAACGTCGGCATGGCGCTGCACCACAAGCTGTGCCACACGCTGGGCGGCAGCTTCAACCTGCCGCACGCCGAGACCCACACCATCGTGCTGCCGCACGCACTTGCCTACAACGCCGAGGCGGCGCCGCAGGCCATGGCGCGCATCGCGAAGGCACTGGGGGGGAGCAGCGCCGCGCAGGCCGTGTACGACCTCGCGCGCGACAACGGCGCGCCGGTCGCGCTGCGCGACATCGGCATGAAGGAATCGGACCTCGACCTGGCCTGCGAGCACGCGCTCAAGAACCAATATCCCAATCCGCGCCCGCTGGAGCGCGCTGCGATCCGCTCCTTGCTGCAGGACGCCTGGGAAGGTGCGCGGCCCTGAGCCGGCGGAGCAGGGCCGCGCTGTTGTTTACAGGCCGGCCTGGCGCGTGAACGAAACCGTCGGCTTCTTGTAGGCCGAGGGCACTTCGTCGCGGTAGAAGGCGCGGCGATCGAGGCTTTGCAGCGGGTTGTGCGCGGCGGCCACGGCCTGGTCGCGCACGGCGCTGCGGTCGAGCGTGGAGTTGACGGCCACGGTGCCTTCGGCGGCGCTGTCCGAGTAGCGGTTGCCCTCGCGCGCGGCGGCAATGGCTTCGGCCTTCACGTCGGCACGGCTGGCGAACGGGATGATGGCCTGCACGCCTTCGTAGCTTTCGGCATGTGCGCCGGCGGCGCCCAGCAGGGCGAGAGCGGCGGCGGAAGCGGCGATGAGTTGCCTGGTGTTCATGGGAGTCCCTTTGGATGTCTGTGTGGGCGGCGGACATTCGTCGTTGCCACGAGATGCAGTGTGAAACCGCATCGTGGTTCACGCTGTGCGTTTGCGCACCGCTTTCGGCGATCAAGCAGGTGCGCGGAGCACTGCGAGCGGTTCGGAGCGGCCGCGCACGGTGAGCGTTTCGACTGCGCCCATCGCATCCGCTGCGCCGGCTTGCTCGGCCGCGAACAGCGACACCACGAGGCGCGATGCCGCGGTTTTCGAGTGGTCCTGCAGCCGGCTCGCGGTATTGACCACTTCGCCGATGGCGGTGAAGGTCGTGGTCTCCAGGTAGCCCACTTCACCCACCGCGGCCCGGCCTGCATGCAGCCCCATGCCGAACTCCAGCCGTTGGCCGAATTGCGCCTCGAAGCCTTCGCTCCATGCGTCCATGCGCTGGCCGATCAGTTCGGTGGCGCGCAGCGCCTGCCTGCAGGCGGTGGGAAGGTCGCACTCGAGCCCGAAGATCGCCATCACGCTGTCGCCGATGAACTGGTTGGGCACGCCGCCGCTCTCGCGCACGGCTGCACCCACGGTGGCGAAGTAGCGGTCGAGCACGTAGGCCAGGTCGAAGGGCCACTGCCGCTCCGACAGGCCCGACCAGCGCCGCAGGTCGACGAACAGGATCGCTACGTCGCGCTCGCGCCCGAAGCTGCCGACCGGCGCGGGCCGGCCTTCATTGGGCAGCGGCGCGAACAGCGGCGTGACCTCGATGTCGCCGCGTGGGCGCAGCTGGCAGGCCAGGCGCACGTCGGCCGGTGCGCGCACGCGTTCGAGCGTGCGCTGCTCGTCGCGGCCGGGCTCGCCGATGTGCTCGGCCTGGCCGGCCACGCGCACGCGGCAGGTCGAGCAGCGCGCACGTCCGCCGCAGATCGAGACGTGTGCGATGCCGTGTGAGCGGCTTGCCTCCAGCACGCTCCAGCCGCGCGGCACCTGCACCGTGCGACCGGGATAGCGCAGCGCCACGGACGGCTGCCGCGACCAGCGTGCCAAGCCGTTGCGTCCCCAGCGGGCCGCGAGCAGCGCGACCAACGCCAGGCCGTAGAACCACTTGATGCCGCCTTCGGCCGCATTGAGCGCCCTGCCCTGCGCGGGCGTCGGCAGCGTGACCGGCGGCACGCCGGTCCACTGGAACTCGCGCCCCATCGACACGAAGCCCATCGCCGCCGTCAGCGGCAGCGCCACCGCAACGGCCAGCAGCAGATGAGAGAAGCGCCGCCAGGCCGGTTTCACCCGCAGCGCGAAGTGCAGCCCCAGGCAGCCGTGGACCCAGGCTGCGAGCATCATCACGAGCTGTGCGGCCGCGCCTTGCCAGTCCCACAACCCCCAGACCACGCGCACGTACGAGCCTTCGATGCCATAGGCCAGGTAGGCGCCGCGCATGGCCGTGAGGTGCGTGGCCAGCAGCAGCGGCAGTGCGAAGCCGAGCAGCACGCGCAGGCCTTCGAGCGGCGGCATGCGCAGCGTGCGGCGCTCCCACAGGGCGACCACGGCCAGCGCCAGGTGCACGGCGGCCGCGCCATACAGCAGTACCGTGCCCGGCAGGCTGTGCCAGAACTTCTGCACGCCGCGCAGCACGGTCTCGGCCGCGGCAAAGGAATAGATGCCCAGCGAATGGTTCAGCAGGTGCGCCGTGACGTAGGCCATCAGCACCAGCCCGCTCGCCCAGCGGAGATTGCGCCGTGTCGGCGGTCTCAGCGGAAAAATGGGGCCCGAAGGGGTGCGGAGGGAACGTCTGTCCATGAACGGGTTCGAAGCGGCACCCGAGCATAATGCGCGCGCCCCCACCGACCCCCGGCATGGCCAAACCTGAACCTTCCTCTCCCCGCTCCAGCCTTGCACTGCGCCAGATCGCACTGCTCGGAGGCCTTTCCGATCGGCGCCTGGACCTGCTGGCCCAGCAATGCCTGTGGCACAGCGTGGAGGCCGGCAAGCCCTTGTTGCTGCGCGCCGAGCAGCAGGGCGAGGTGTTCCTGCTGGTGTCGGGCCGGGTGCGGGTGACGACCTATTCGGCCAACGGCCGGCAGGTCACCTTCCGCGATTCCGAAGCCGGCGAGCACTTCGGCGATATCGCCGCCATCGACGGCGGCCCGCGCTCCGCCGACGTGGTCACGCTGGAGCCCAGCGTGGTCGCCAGCCTCGACCGCGCCGCCTTCATGGCCCTGCTGCGCGATGAGCCGCTGGTGGCCGAGCGGGTGATGCTGAGGCTGGCGTCATTGGTGCGCCAGCTGTCGGAGCGCGTCATCGACCTGAGCACCCTCGGCGTGCAGAACCGGCTGCATGCCGAACTGCTGCGCCTGGCCCGCGCAGCCGGTGTCGAGGACAACCAGGCTCGGCTCGAACCGGCGCCCAGGCATGCGGCGCTGGCCAGCCAGATCAGTACCAACCGCGAGCAGGTGACGCGCGAGCTCAATGTGCTGGTGCGCAGCGGCGTGCTGCGCAAGGACGACAAGGCGCTGCTGGTGGCCGACGTGGCCCGCCTCGAAGCCATGGTCTCGCAGGTCAGGGGCGATTAGTGCTCTCCCCCAGGGCTTCGCGCACTTTGTGCCGCAGCGCCAACCCCCTTCCGGGGGCAATACCGGCGGCCCGGCAAAGCCGGTTCCGCGGTATTCCACGAATGATTCGCGGGTTTGCTCAGTTCCAGCGGCCGTTGCGTCCGCCGACGGAGAAGCGGCCGGCGCCCAGCAGCACCACCGTCAGCGCGCCGAACAGGTACAGGCCCTGCAGTTCCAGTGCCCAGCCGCCCTGCTTGGTCATTGCGAACAGGTCGGCCATGTGCACGAGGCCGAAGGCCACCAGCATGTTGATGACCACCACGGCGGCCGCAGCGCGAGTGAAGACGCCGGCAATCATCAGCAGCGGCGCGGCGATCTCGCCCACGTACACGAGGTAGGCCAGCCCGCCCGGCAGGCCGGCCTTGGCCAGCATGCCGCCGATGAAGCCCACGCCGGCCGACAGCTTGAAGATGCCGTGCAGCAGCACCAGGAAGCCGACCGTCACGCGGATCAGCAGCTTGCCGGAATCGTCCAGCGTGGAGGGAGAGAGAGCAGACAGCGGCGATGCGATCGGCGCATGCGCTGTGTTGGCGGCCTGGGTGTTCATGGCTGGTCCTTGGAAATGGAGGACCGCCGCGGAATGCGACGGTTGCGGTTCCAGTGTGCGGAGCTGCCGAAAACCCGGATGTGCGTTTACGCACATGTTTTGGCGGAAAGGCCCGTCAGCGCATGCCGAAGTGCCCGGTCCATTTCCGCTCGTACTCCATCTTTGCGAAGTGCGCGGCCATGAAGTCGATGAAGCTGCGCACCTTCGCCGACAGGTGCTTGCGGCTGGGATACGCGAGGTTGATCGTCAGGTGCGGCAGGTCCCAGTCTTCCAGCGTAGGTACCAGCCGGCCGGCCACGATGTCTTCGTACACGATGTAGGTCGGCTGCACGAGGATGCCCATGCCGTCGAGCGCGGCGGCGCGCAGCACCTGGCCGTCGTTCGATTCGAGCAGCCCCGTGACCGGCACCGTGTGCGTTTCCCCGTCCCGGCTGAAGCGCAGCTCGTTCGGGTTGTTGGCGTGGGTGTAGATCAGCAGCTTGTGCTGCTTCAGCTCGTCCAGCGTCTTCGGAAAGCCATGCTGCGCGAAGTAGCGCGGCGAGGCCGCGAGGATGCGCCGCGTCTCGCCGAGCCGGCGAATCGTCACGTTGGAGTCGGGTTCGTACTCGCGCGTGCGGATCGCCACGTCGATGTTGTTGTCGATCAGGTCGAAGTAGCGGTTGGCGGCTTCCACGTGCACCCTCACGCCGGGGTAGCGCTGGGTGTACTCGCGCAGCAGCGGCGCGATGTGGTGGACCGAGAACGAGAGCGAGGCCATGACGCGCAGCGTGCCCGTCGGGTTGAGCGCGGTGGCGTTCACCGTCGATTCGGCATCCGACAGGTCGGCCAGGATGGTGCGGGCGCGGGCGCAGAACTCGCGGCCGGTGTCGGTCAGGTACAGGCGGCGGGTATTGCGCTCGACCAGCCGCGCGCCGAGCCGGGCTTCGAGGGCGCCCAGGTGGCGGCTCGCGGCGGCGTTCGACAGGCCCAGCGCCTCGGCCGCGCGGCTCAGGCTGCCGGCATCGGCGATCTGCACGAGCAGGGCGATTTCGGTCCAGCGGTCCATGGGCGTTGTTTCCGGGGCTTGTCTTTGGTCGGGCCGGGCGATTTTGGCGCAGGGCGGGCGCGACCGTTCCGCTGGCCGGAAAAATCATTTGCGCCCAGATGCTTTCAGCGCAGCGGTGCGCGGCCTACAGTGCGTCGTATCCGACGACCAGACCCCATGGAGACAACCACGATGCGCAACCTCGACCAGGACAACATCACCCAGGCCGTGCTCGCGCGCTTCGCCGACACGCCCGACCCGCGCCTGCACGAGATCATGACCAGCCTTGTGCAGCACCTGCACGCCTTCGCGCGCGAGGTGAAGCTCACCGAGGAAGAATGGTTCCAGGGCATCCAGTACCTGACCGCCACCGGCCAGAAGTGCGACGACAAGCGGCAGGAGTTCATCCTGCTGTCGGATGTGCTGGGCCTGTCGATGCTCACCATCGCGATGAACAACGACAAGCCGGCGGGCTGCACCGAGGCCACCGTGTTCGGCCCCTTCTACTTCGACGGCGCGCCAGAGTACGAGCACGGCGACGACGTGGCCAACGGCGCCGAGGGCGAACCCTGCGATGTGTTCGCCACGGTGCGCGGCCTCGATGGCGAGCCGGTGCCCAACGCCGTGGTCGACGTGTGGCAGGCCGACGCGGGCGGCCACTACGACGTGCAGCACCCCGGACTCGACCACGCCGAGAACCGCGGCACGCTGCGCACCGGGCCCGATGGCTCGCTGCATTTCCGCAGCGTGGTGGCGGTGGCGTATCCGATCCCGGTCGACGGCCCCGTGGGCGACCTGCTGCGTGCCACCAGGCGCCACCCGTGGCGGCCCGCGCACCTGCATTTCAAGATCGAGGCACCGGGCTACGAGCGGCTCATCACCCATGTGTTCCGCGACGGCGACGAGTGGCTCGACTCCGACGCGGTGTTCGCGGTGCGCCAGTCGCTGGTGGCGCCATGGACGAAGCAGGCCAACGGCCGCTGGCGGCTCGATTTCGATTTCGTTCTCAACCCGTTGAAGCAGCCCGCCTGACCAGGCTGCGCCCTGTCCTGCTACGCTTGCGAAGCCTGCCACCCGGCAGGCTTTTTTCTGCGCTTTCCCTTCCCATGGCCTTTCCCCTGATCACCGACCCGCATTTCTACGCGGTCGCCATTCCCGCCGTGCTGCTGCTCGGCATCAGCAAGAGCGGCTTCGGCGCGGGCTTCGGCTCGCTCGCGGTGCCGATGATGGCGCTGGCCGTCACGGTGCCGCAGGCGGCGGCCATCCTGATGCCGCTGTTGCTGCTGATGGACGTGCTGGGCATTGCCGCATTCAGGCGCGACTTCGATCGCTCGCTGCTCAAGTTCCTGATTCCGTTCGGGCTGCTGGGCACGGTGATCGGCACGCTGTTGTTTCGCGCGCTGCCGGCGCACACGGTGGCGGGCATCGTGGGCGTGTTCACGCTGCTGTTCCTGGCGCAGCGGCTGCTGTTTCCGCCGAAGCCCGACGACCCGCTGCCTTCGCGCGGCGTGGGTGCGGTGCTGACCACGGTGTCGGGCTTCACCAGCTTCATCGCGCATGCGGGCGGGCCGCCTATCAACGCTTACGTCATCCCGCTGCGGCTCTCTCCGGTGATCTTCACGGCCACCATGGCCTATTTCTTCTTCGTGGTGAATCTCAGCAAGTGGATTCCCTATGCGTGGCTCGGCCTGCTCGACTTCCGCACGCTGGCCACGTCGCTGGTGCTGATGCCGATCGCTCCCTTGGGCGTGTGGGTCGGCATCCGCATTGCGCGGCGCATCGATGCGACGTGGTTCTATCGCTTCGTGTACCTGGGGATGCTGCTGACGGGCCTGAAGCTCGTCCATGACGGGTTCATTGGCTAACCCCCAGGCTTCGCGCACTTCGTGTCGCTGCGCCACCCCCCTTGCAGGGGGCAACACCTGCGGCCCGGCAAAGCCGGTTCCGCGGTGTTCCCGAAAGGGGTCAAAACTCGACTATGGACTTGAAGCCGCCGAAGATCATCCGCTTCGCATCGAAGGGCATCGTCTTCGGGTCCATCGCAGTGATGCGCGGGTCGGCCATCACCTTCGCGTTCACCGTGTCACGGTGCTTGCGCGATTTGTAGGTGATCCACGAGAAGGCCACCGTCTCATCGGGCTTCTGTTTCACGCTCTGCGGAAACGAGGTCAGCTTGCCGGGCTTCACGTCGTCGGCGATGCATTCCACGTATTCGAGCGCGCCGTATTCCATCCAGACCTTGCCGGCCTTGCGCGCGAGCTTGCGGTAGGCCTCTACGTTCGCGGTGGGAACGGCGACGATGAAGCCGTCTACATAACGAGCCATGAGTGTTCTCCTGAACAAAGAGTGGAAGCGTTGGAGAAAGAAAACCGGCGGTTGCGACATGGCGTGCGGATGTTCACGACGCCGTGCCGCCCGCCGTCCCGCGGGGTGCTGCTTCTTCGTTGTTCTGCGCCTGCCCCGGCATGGCGGTGCGAAGCAGCAGGGCCCCGATCAAACCCGCCGCCGCCGCGAACACGGCACCGACGAGAAACGCAAGGTTGTAGCCCCCGGTGAGTGCCAGCGGCATCTGCGCACCGGCGGCTTCCATCGATGCGGAGCGCGCGGCCGCGGCGCTGGCCAGCACGGCCAGGCCCAGCGCGCCGCCCATCATGAACGAGGTGTTGACCACGCCCGAGGCCAGGCCCGAATCGGCTGGACTCACCTCGCTCATGGCCGCCAGCAGCACCGGGTTGAAGGCCATGCCCGCGCCGAGGCCCAGCAGCATCATTCCGGGCAGCACGTCGACCACGAAGCTGCCGTTGACCGGTGCGCGCGCGAACAGCGCCAGCCCGATGGCCGCGAGCCAGAGCCCGGCCGCCAGCGGCTTGCGGATGCCGAAGCGCATCACGATCTTCGCGGAGAGGCCGAGCGAGAACACCGCCATGATCACGTTGGCCGGCAGGAAGGCCAGGCCGATCTGCATCGGCGTGTAGTTCAGCACCAGCTGCATGTAGAGCGCCGAGATGAAGAACCACGCGAACATGGCCGCGGCCCACAACACGCCCACCACGTTGGCCACCGACACGCTGCGCAGCCTGAACAGGCCCAGCGGCATCAGCGGATGCCGCACGCGCGCCTCGATGGCGATGAAGATCGCCAGCAGCACCACGGCCGCGCCGAGCAGGCCAACCGTTTGCGTAGAGCCCCAGCCCGCCTCGTTGCCGTTGACCACGCCGTACACCGCGAGCATCAGCGACAGGGTGACGGTGACGGCGCCGGCCACGTCGAGCTTCTCGCCATGCGCATGGCCGCGCGCGCTCGGCAGCAGCGCCACGCACAACGCGTACACGGCCACGCCGATCGGCAGGTTGACGAGGAAGATCCAGTGCCAGCTCAGCGTGCTCGTGAGCAGGCCGCCCAGCAGCACGCCGATGCTGCCGCCGCCCGCGCAGACGAAGCCGTACACGCCCATTGCCTTGGCGCGGTCGGCGGGCTCGGTGAAGAGATTCATGATCAGCGAGAGCGACACCGCCGAGACCACCGCGCCGCCCAGGCCCTGCACCGCGCGCGCCGCCACCAGCAGGCCCTGCGAGGTCGAGACCCCGCAGGCCAGCGATGCCAGCGTGAACAGCACCAGGCCCGCGAGGAACACACGGCGGTGGCCGTACAGGTCGCCGAGCCGGCCTCCGAGCAGCAGGAAGCCGCCGAAAGTCAGCATGTAGGCGTTCACCACCCAGACCAGCGAGGTCTCGGTGAAGCCAAGGTCGGTACGGATCGAGGGCAGCGCCACGTTCACGATGGTGGTGTCGAGCACGATCATCAGGACGCCGAGGCACAGCACCATCAATGCGAGCCAGCGCTTGCGGCTGTCGAGTTGGTTGGTCATGGGAAGCGGTTTTCTTGAAGCAGGAAGGGGACGGCTCAGACCAGCGGCTTGCCGCCGTTGATGAGCCACGGAGTGCCGAAGCGGTCGGTCACCATGCCGAAGCCTTCGACCCAGAAGGTCTTCTCGAAGGGCATTCCGACGTGGCCGCCTTCGGCGAAGGCGTCGAACACGCGGCGGGCCTCGGCCACGGTCTCGATGGTCAGCGCGACGCCGAAGCCCTTCATGCCTTCGTACGGCTGGCCGGGCATGGAGTCGGAGGCCATGAGGATGCCCTGGCCGTAGGCGAGCGAGGCATGCATGATGCGCTTCTTCGCCTCGGGCGGGAACTGCTCCGTGTCGGGCGCTTCGCCGACGGTCATCATCATCTGCATGGTGCCGCCCAGCGTCTTCTCGTAGAAGCGCATGGCCTCGGCTGCGTTGCCGTCGAAGGTGAGGTAGGCGTGGATGTGGGGCATGATTTTTCCTTTCGGGAATTACTTTTCGGTGGCGGCCTTCAGGTTGGCGAGGCCCGTCTCGAAGTCCTTGCCGATCATCTGGTCCATGTTGAAGAAGATGCCCATGAGCTTGGCGACATAGGGGCTCGGACCGTACATGGCCCAGGCGACCTGCGTTGCATTGCCCTGGGGCTGCAGCGTGAATTCAGCGGTGTTGTGGCCCTCGAAGGGCTTGATGAAGTCGAGCTTGATCGCGACCTTCGACGAAGGCGCCGACTCCACGATCTCCATGCGGCCCGCGCCGGCCTTGTCGTTGCCCTCCCAGGCATAGGTCGCGCCCTTGCCGTTCGCGCTGCCGCCGAAGCTGCGCTTCATGGCGGGGTCGAGCTTCTCGTAGGGCGACCATGCGTTCCAGCGGTGGAAGTCGTCGATCAGCGGAAAGATCTTCTCGGCCGGCGCCTCGATGCGCGCGGTGCGCTCGACGCGGAAGGTGTCGGGCCGGGTGGCCGCGAAGATCAGCAGCGCGGCGATCGCGAGCACGACGACGAGGGCGATTTTCTTGAGCATGGCGGGGCTTTCGGGAGATTGGCTGTGCGAGCGGGTGCGATCAGGCAGGGTGCGCGACGACCAGCAGCCAGCCCACGCCGAAGCGGTCGGTCAGCATGCCGAAGTTCGAGGTGAAGAAGGTCGGGATCAGCGGCTGCGTGACCTGCCCGCCCTCGGACAGCGCGTTGAACCACTTGACGGCTTCGGCGTCGGTCTTGGCGGTGAGCGCGAGCATGATGCCCTCGAACTTCGCCTGGCCGGAGCAGCGGCCGTCCGAGGCCATCAGCTCGGTGTCGCCGATGCGGAACACCGCGTGCATCACCTTGCTGGCGTCGGGCATCGCGCCGCCGCAACTGGCGTCCGCGTTGCCCGAAGGGGCTCCGGCAGGCGCTTCGCTGTAGCGCATGAGCTGTACGACCTCGGCGCCGAGCGCCTTCTTGTAGAAGCCGAGCGCTTCGTCGCATCGGCCTTCGAACGAGAGGTAAGACTGGACTTTCATGGCGGTTCCTTTGAACTGGAGAGGTGATTCGGAAAGCCCCCGGTGTCATGGGCCGCAAACAATCGGATTACTTTGTGTACACCGTCCACAAAGAATAGCAGGGATAATGGACAGTGTCCACATGGAAATGAAATGAAGCTCAACAACGTCCCCGAGAGCCTGCCTCCCGCCCGCAGCACCTACCGGCACGGCGACCTGCGGCGGGCGCTGCTCGACGCAGGCATCGAACTGGCGCGCGACGGCGGCCCGGGTGCGGTGGTGCTGCGCGAAGCCACGCGGCGTGCGGGGGTCGTGCCGAACGCGGCGTACCGGCACTTCGGCAGCCGGCAGGAGCTTTTGCTGGCGGTGCGCGCGGCCGCGCTGGCCGCGGCTGCGATCGCGATGGAGAAAGAACTGGCAGTGCTGCCTTGCGATCAGCCTCCGGCCGATTTCGCGCGCGCACAGCTGCGCGCCATCGGCACGGCCTATCTGCGCTTCGCGCAGGCCGAGCCCGGTTTGTTCCGCACGGCATTCGTGTTTTCCGATGAAGGCAGCGGTGAACTCGGTGCCGGGAAAGCCGGCGCGAGCGGGCTGGACCCGTTCCAGCTGCTGGGCAAGGCCATCGACCGGCTGGCGGACGCGGGCGTGCTCGACCCGGCGCGGCGCCCGAATGCCGAATACCTCGCATGGAGCGCGGTGCATGGGCTGGCGCTGCTCATCATCGACGGGCCGCTGCGCGGCATGGATGCCGAGGCGGCCTATGCGCTCGGACAGCAAGTGATCGATATGGTCGGGCGAGGTCTCTGAAGCCTCGGAGGCCTTGGAAGCCTAGAGATAGATCTTCTGCAGCAGCCTGATCAGTGTCTCGCGCTCGCGGGAGGTGAGCCTGGCGCTGGCGTCGGCTTCCAGTTGCACCACGGTCTGTTCGGCCTCGCGGATCAGCGTTTCGCCGGCGGCCGTGAGGTGCAGGCCGACGGCGCGGCCGTCGTGCGGGTGGGGGCGGCGTTCGATGAGGCCCCGGCTGTCCAGCGTGGCCACCAGGCTCACGAGGTTCGGCGGCAGGATGTCCAGCGTGTTGCACAGCTGCCGCGACGTGGCGCCCGGGTTGTGCGCCAGCAGCGAGAGCACCGAGAAATCGATCTGCTTGAGGCCGTAGGGCGCCATGCGCTCCGCGAAGAAGGCGCTGACGATCAGCCATGCCCGGCGGGCGTTGTAGCCGACCAGCGTTTCGAGCATGCGGGCATCGAGCCGCTCAGGCCTGCCCTGCGGCGCCGCGGCCTGCTCGCCTTTCGCGGAGACGGATTTCGAGGAGGAAGCCATGGGACTAGAGCGTAACCGCCTGCGTGCGTACGGGGTGCCTACCGTGCGACACCTTGCGTTTACGCCGCTTGGGTGTGCGCCACGGCCTCGCAGGCCCGCTTGACGATGCCCAGCCGCATCTCGAACTCGGGCAGCACCCAGCGGCGGAAGGCGCCGGCCGTGCGCGCCCGTGCGGCGTCTTGCGGGGCGGCGGCCTCGATGCGGGCCCAGGCCCACGCCATCATCGCGAGCATCGTCACGCGCAAGTAGTCGTCGGCTATTTCGTACGGCAGCACGGTGTCGGCTTGCGCCGCAATCGCCACCGTGGTGCCCAGGTAGCGCAGCTGCGCCAGCCGGCGCTGCGCGTCGGCATCGGCTTCACGCGAGGCATCGAGCATGTCGCGCAGCTCGAGCAGCACGGCCGACATGGCGGCGCCGCCGTCGGGCAGCACCTTGCGCACCAACAGATCGATGGCCTGGATCTCGTTGGTGCCCTCGTAGATCATGGTCACGCGCGCATCGCGCACGATCTGCTCGATGCCCGATTCGCGAACGTAGCCGTGGCCGCCGAACACCTGCAGGCATTCGCTCGCGCCGTGGAAGGCTTGCTGGGTGCATGCGGCCTTGAGCACCGGCGTGACGAACGCGCACCAGCGCTGCGCTTGTTCGCGGGCCTTGGGATCGGCGTCGTGCGTGGCCACGTCGAGCATCAGCGCGCTGCGGTAGGCGAGGGTGCGCGCGCCGTCGATCCAGGCGCGCTGCGTGTCGAGGATGCGGCGCACCGCGGGGTGCTCGGCGATCAGGTCGGCCGGCTCGCCGCCGCGGCTGGCAGGCACGGGGCCGGGCGCACGCATCTGGCGGCGTTCGGCGGCGTAGGTGTCGGCCTTCTGCCATGCGGCGTCGAGCAGGCCGATGCCCTGCAACGCCACGTGCAGGCGCGCGGAATTCATCATCACGAACATCGCGGCCAAACCGCGGCCGGACTCGCCGACCAGCCAGCCGACGGCATCGTCGAAGCGCATCGTGCAGGTGGGGCTGCCGTGCAGGCCCATCTTTTCCTCGATGCGCTCGCAGTGCACCGCATTGCGGGAGCCGTCTGGCAGCAGCTTGGGCACGAGCACCAGCGACAGTCCCTTGGGGCCGGCAGGCGCATCGGGCAAGCGGCACAGCACGAGGTGCACGATGTTCGGCGTCAGGTCGTGTTCGCCGCCGGAAATGAAGATCTTGCCGCCGTTCACCCGCAGGCTGCCATCGGCCTGCGGCACGGCGCGCGTGCGCACCTGGCCCAGGTCGCTGCCCGCATGCGCCTCGGTGAGGCACATCGTGGCGAGCCATTCGCCGGTGGCGATCTTCGGCAGGTAGCGTTGCTTCAGTTCGTCGCTGCCATGGTGCTTGAGGCAGGCATACGCGCCGTGCAACAGGCCGGGCGCCATCGTCAGGCCGTGGTTGGCGGCGGCCAGCCATTCGTAGAGCACGGCTTCGAGCATCGCGGGCAGGCCCTGGCCGCCGTCTTCTGGCGCGGCCGACAACGCAGGCCAGCCGCCATCGACGAAGGCCTGGTACGCCTCGCGAAAGCCTGGAGGCGAAACGACCTCGCCGTCGGCAAAGCGGCATCCGATTTCGTCGCCGCCACGGTTGATAGGGGCCACCACTTCGCCGACGAAGCGGCCCGCTTCTTCGAGCACCTGAGACTGCAGCGCCTCGTCGACTTCTGCAAAGGGCGCGAGCGCGGCCAGGCGCGCGGGCGCATCGAGCACGGCATTGAGCAGAAAACGAACGTCTTCGGGGCGGGGTTGATAGTCCATCGGGGAGCGGAAATCTAAGGGGCAGGGGGCTTGCAGGCGAAGCTGCTCGCGCGCTCCGTGTCGCCGCCGGTGTAGGTGGCGACCTGTGGGTAGGGGCACAGCGGCCGCGTGCGCTGCGCCGACCAGTTGGCGGGCACTTCGGCGTTGGGCACCGGTGTGCCTGCACCGCGCGCGGCGGCCGTGACCGATGCGGGCGCCTTGCCCTGCTCGACCCAGTCGACCAGCGCGCTCAGCATGTCGAACTGGTCGGTGGCCGGGCCGCCTGCGCAGTGGTTCATGCCGGGCACCGGGAAGTAGCGCGCGAACGAAGAGGCATCGCCGCCGTTCGCGGCCTGCACACGCTCGTACCAGGCGGCGGTATCGTCGGACGAGAACACCGGGTCGCTGGTGCCGTGGTAGACGATCATGCGGCCGCCCCTGTCGCGCAGCGCGCCCAGGTTGGCCGCGTCCGGCGGCGTCATGAACGATAGCGCCGACTCGTGGAACACACCGTCGGTGGCCGCGATGCGCGGTGCGTCGCGGTCCATGTCGAAGCCCAGCGCGAAGGGCAGGCCCTGCGGCCGCTCGGCCAGCGGTGGCGTGGTGAAGATGAAGCCCACGGCACCCGCGTCGCGCGTCGGCGGACTTGCGAACTTCCACTCGCGCCAGTTGCTGCCGCTCACGCCCGCGTCGAACGGGAAGCTGCTGTAGAGCGGCTGGCCTGCGCTGTTGCGCGCACCCTTGACGAACACGTTGGCGAGTGCGTTCTTCTGCGGCGCGCTCAGGCACATGCCATCGCGCGTGCCGGCGGCGCAGGTGGGCACGTCCGCCTGGATGTCGAAGCGTGCCTGGCAGGCCTGCACGTTCGACACGATGCCGTCGGCCAATCCATCGAGTGCATCGCAGCGCTGCAGCACCTTGTCGGCCACGAGCTTCATCTCGGCCGGGGTGAAGGCGCTCTGCAGATCGGGCTGGCCGGCCGGTGTCTTCGCGCTGGCCACGGCCGCGTATTGCTGCGCGCCGTAGAGCTGTGCCACCGCCGCCTTCGGCAGGTTGAAGCCGGGGTCGCCCGCGAGGATGCCGTCGTACTGCTGCGCCGAACGCATCGCGGCCACCATCGCATGCCGGCCGCCGTTGGAGCAGCCGCCGAAGTACGAGCGGTCGGGTCCGCGCCCGTAGGCCTTGGCGATCAGGTTCTTCGCCATCGGCGTGAGCTGCGCGACGGCGTTGTAGCCGTAGTCGAGCCGTGCCTGGGGGTCGAGCCCGAAGCGCGGCCCCATCGATCCCGCGTGGCCGGCGTCGGAACTGATGACGGCAAAGCCCATCTGCAGCGCGCTGCTGCGCGGGCCGCCACCACCGATGCCGCCGATCGCGGGCACCACCACGCCGTCGAGCCCGCCATTGGCCTGGTAGAAGAAGCGGCCGTTCCATGCCACGGGCAGCCGCATCTCGAAGCCGACGGCGTAGCGCTGGTTGTCGACCGGGCTCGTGCGTTCGTTCATGCGGCCCTGCACGAGGCAGTGCGCGGGAGCGCTCATCGCGACGCCGCCGACCGTGACGGCGCCCGCAGGCACCTCGGTGGCCGAGGTGTAGGCCGTGCCCGGCAGCGCGGCACGCGCGGCGAGGTCGGTGCAGGCCTGCAGCGTGCCGGGACGCGCGGCGGCCAGCGGTGCGTGCGCTGCGGGTGGACGCCCCGCACAGGCCACAAGCAAGGCGGCAACGCCGATCGCGGTCGCGCACAGGCCGAGGGAAAGGGGGCGCTGCTGTCGGTTCATGTTGTCTCCTTGCCGCGCAGGCCGCGGCACTTTCTTCAGGCGGCTTTTCTTGCCGCGCCCAGGTAGGTGTCGATCACGCGCGAATCGACTGCCAGCTTCTTCGCTTCGCCTTCGAGGCTCACGCTGCCCATCTCGAGCACATAGCCGTGGTCGGCCACTTCGAGCGCGGCGCGTGCGTTCTGCTCGACCAGCAGGATGGTGACGCCCGTGGCGCGCAGCGCATCGACCGTGCGGAAGATTTCCTGCACCACCAGCGGCGCAAGGCCCAGGCTGGGTTCGTCGAGCATCAGCAGCGTGGGGCGCGACATCAGCGCGCGGCCCACCGCCAGCATCTGCCGCTCGCCGCCCGACAGCGTGCCGGCCAGTTGCGTGCGGCGCTCCTTCAGGCGCGGGAACAGCGTGTAGACCTCGTCGATGCGGTCGCGCCACTGCTTGTTGCGCAGCCGCACCTGGCGAAAACCGCCGAGCACGAGGTTGTCTTCCACCGGCATGGTGCCGAACAGCTCGCGCTTCTCGGGCACGAGCGCGATGCCGAGCATCACGCGCTCTTCGAGCGTCATCGTGGAGATGGGCTGGCCCTTGAACTCGATGACGCCCTTCGAAGGCAGCACGCCCATCAGCGCATTGAGCAGCGTGGATTTGCCGGCTCCGTTCGGGCCGATCACGGTGACGACGCTGCCCTGGCCGGCCTTCAGGTCGATGCCGTGCAGCACTTCGGCACGGCCGTAGCCGGCGTGCAGGTCGCGGATGTGGAGCAGGGGGGGTGTGGTCATCTCAATGCTCCGTTCCGAGGTAAGCCGCGCGCACCTTGTCGCTGTTCTGCACCTCGGCAGGCGTGCCCTCCATCAGGTGCGTGCCGAATTCCATCACCACGATGTGGTCGCAGATGTCCATCACCAGCCCCATGTCGTGCTCCACCAGCAGGATGCTCATGCCTTCGCTGCGCAGCTGCCGCAGCACCCTGCCTAGCGCTTCCTTTTCCTTGTGGCGCAGGCCGGCCGCGGGCTCGTCGAGCAGCAGCAGGGCTGGGTCGGCGCACAGTGCGCGCGCAATCTCCAGCAGGCGCTGCTGGCCCATGGCGAGGTTGCCCGCGATCTCGTGCAGGTAGTCGCCCATGCCCACGCGCTGCAGCTGGCGCTCGGCCTCGCGGAACAGTGCGCGCTCTTCCGTGCGGTCGATGCGCAGCATGGCGGCGATGGCGCCCTTGTGGCCGCGCAGATGGGCGCCCAGCGCCACGTTCTCGAGCACCGTCATGTCGGCCACCATCTTCACGTGCTGGAAGGTGCGCGACACGCCGCGCTGCGCGATCTGCCGCGCGCCCAGCCCGCCGATGGCCTCGCCACGGAAGCGCACCGCGCCGCCCGAAAGCCCGAGCACGCCGGTCACGAGATTGAAGGTGGTCGACTTGCCCGCGCCGTTCGGCCCGATGAGGCCGACGATCTGGCCGGCGCGTGTCTGGAAGCTGATGTCGTTCACCGCCACCAGCCCGCCGAAGGTCTTGCGGATGGCCTGCACGTCGAGCACCACCTCGCCGGCGGCCGGCTTGGCGCGTGCGGGCAGGTCCTTGGCGTTCTGCCAGTCGACGCTGCGGCGCGGACGCGGCAGGCGCCGGTCGACGAAGGCCCACAGCCCGCTGGGCAGGTACTTGAGCACCAGCACGATCATGATGCCGAACACGATCAGCTCGTAGCTGCCGGCCGTGCCGATCAGCTTGGGCAGCAGCACCTGCAATTGGTCTTCCAGCAGCTTGACCACGCCGGCACCGGCAATGGCACCCCACACGTGCGCCGCGCCGCCGAGCACCGCCATGAACAGGTATTCGATGCCCATCTTCAGGCCGAAGGGCGACGGGTTCACCGTGCGCTGGAAGTGCGCGAACAGCCAGCCCGAGATCGATGCGAGCATGGCCGCCATCACGAAGATGCCGATCTTGAAGCGCAGCGTGTTCACGCCCATGGCCTCGGCCATCTGCGAGCCGCCGGCCAGCGAACGGATGGCGCGGCCGCTGCGCGAATCGAGCAGGCGGATCACCGCGAATGCAGCGAGGATCGCGAAAGCCCAGACCACGCCGTAGAACAGCCGCTGCTGGCCGAACTCGAAACCGAACAGCGACAGCCCCTTCACGCCCAGGATGCCGTCGTACTTGCCGAGCGCATCGAGGTTGCCCATGAGGTAGTACAGCGACAGCGCCCACGCGATGGTCGCCAGCGGCAGGTAGTGGCCCGACATGCGCAGCGTGATCGCGCCGATGAACGCGGCGCTGAGGCCGGTGAGCCCCAGGCCGATGAACAGCGTGACCCACGGCGACAGGCCGGTGTTCACCGTGAGGTAGGCGGTGGTGTACGCGCCGATGCCCACGAAGGCCGCTTGCCCGAAGGAGGTGAGGCCGCCGACGCCGGTGAGCAGCACGAGGCCGAGCACGGGCAGGGTGTAGATGCCGATGTAGTTGAGCTGGATGATCCAGAAGTCGGGCAGCGGCAGGAATGGCAGCGCGACGAGCACCAGGATCAGTGCGAGCGGGCCCCAGGTGCGCAGCAGGCTCTTGTCCGGCGCAGGGGTCGAAGAAGGGGTCAGAAGCGCTTCCATCTCAGTGATCCATCGCGGGTTGTTTGTTTTGTTTCAGGTGCGCTTGTTCGGGGCGCGTGCACAGGCCACCGGGTACTCCCCTCCGCGAATGTCCCCCGCCTTCGGCTCCTCCTTTATTTCGCTGCGGGGAGCACCCGGTGCCCTGTGCACGATGGGCGCTCTGCTTGTGCTGGCCGTTCAACCGCTCTGCCGAACGCTC
>Ga0182007_10000247_pt1 | contig 36286 bp, 54 predicted proteins | sample Sormic07211113_1_FD_123023 | JGI IMG/M metagenome (GOLD analysis project Ga0182007, IMG submission 123023) | Rhizosphere microbial communities from Sorghum bicolor, Mead, Nebraska, USA - 072115-113_1 MetaG | ecosystem: Host-associated > Plants > Roots > Rhizosphere | place: USA: Nebraska...
GACTTGCAAGAAACCGGCCACCTAGGTAAACTCTTCGGACTCTGATGCGGGGTGGAGCAGTCTGGCAGCTCGTCGGGCTCATAACCCGAAGGTCGCAGGTTCGAATCCTGCCCCCGCTACCAGCTTTATCTGCGATTCTGATGACGGCGCAATCTCGGCAACGAGGGCGCCGTTTTCGTTTTTGACGACGATGGATTGGCCGACGAGTTCGCGTAGCGCATCGCGCGCTGCGGATATGTCGCGCACGTCGGCCAGGCGGGCGACGACACTGCGCCAGCGCTCGCGGGCGCGGGGGATCATCTGAGATGGTTGGAACGCCTTGATCGCGTCGAGTTCGGCGCGAGCGGTTTCGACGGTGCGCTCGGCGGCAACCAGCTCGGCCTTGGTGCTGGCGGTGATGATGCCGGCGCGCAGGGCGGCCATGATGTTCTGCTGCACGCGCTCGGCGTCGGCCAGTTTGCGCTTGGCGGCATCGGTGTCTGGTGCGGCTTTCTTGAGGGCGGCCATCGCGGCGCGCTGGTAGCGCTGGAACGCTTCCTCGCTGAGCAGATCGTTGCGCACGCCGGCGATCAAAGCCTTTTCCACCGGCTCGCGCGCCACGCGCAGGCGTGAGCTGCAGGCGGCGTCGCCGCGATCCTTGTGAGTGGCGCAGCCATAACGGTAGCGATCGACGATGACGAGTGGGCCGCCGCACTCGGCGCAACGCAGGATGCCGCTGAGCAGGTGGCGTGGCGGGCGGCCGGGGCCGCCCTTGCGGTCGCCGGTGCGCTTGGGCGCGGCGCCGCGTATGCGCGCCTGCACGGCGTCCCATGTTGCTTGATCGACGATGGCCAGCTCGGGCTGATCGGTGATGATCCACTCGGCCTCGGGGCGTTCCTTGCGTATGCGGCGGCCGGTGTCGGGGTGCTTGACCCAGTGGCTGCGGTTCCACACCTGGCGGCCGACGTAGATCGGGTTGGCGAGAATGCCGATGCCGCGGCGCACGTCGCCATAGACGGCTGTGAGGTACCACTGGCCGCCGCGTGCGGATGGCACGCCTTCGGTGTTGAGCGCGGAGACGATGGCGCGCGGACTGCGGCCGGCGGCGTACTCGGCATAGATGCGGCGCACGACGGTGGCCTGGGCTTCGTCGACGGCGCGCTGCCCGACCTCGGTGACGCGGTAGCCGTAGGGCAGGCCGCCGGCACTGGCGCCGGCGAGTGCGCGCCCGGTGAGGCCGCGGTGGGTCTTGTCGGCGAGGTCGTCCAGGTACAGCTCGGACATGAGTCCGCGCAGGCCTACGTCGGCCTTGTGCGACTTGCGCGCGGTGTCTACGCCGTCGCTGACGCCGACCAGGCGCAGGCCGGCGAACTTGAGCCGGCGCACGGTGATGGCACACTCGGCGCTGTCGCGGCTGAGGCGGCTGAGGTCGTCGACCAGCAGCACGTCGTAGCTGGCCAGCTCGGCCAGCAGCTTCAGGTAGCCGGGGCGGTCGTTGCGCGCGCCGCTGGTGGCGGCGTCGGTGTAGACCACGGGCGCATCCCAGCCCTGGCGCTGGCAATAGGCGCGGCAGTTGCGCAGCTGGTCGTCGAGGCTGGCCTCGCGCTGGCTGTCGCTGCTGTAGCGGGCGTAGGCGGCAATGCGCATCGGGAAAGACTATGCCGCCTTGTCAGATTGCAGCAATGGGGCGTGATTTGGACGCTCGGCGGTGGAAGCCAGGCGCAGCGCGGCCTGCTCGCGCAGATAATCCTCCACATCGCGCGCGGCGAGGGCGTCGATCAGGCGCAGGTGGGTGGGGGTGAGGTTGCCGTCAGCCATGGGTCTGCTCCACGCGCTTGAATTCGATCACCCATACCCACGGGTTGGCGTTCCACGAGTCGATACCGTTGATGCTCACCCAGAGAGCAGCCCACAGGGCGTGCAGAAGCATGTCTGTATCGCGCATGGCGGTTCGCCAGTCGTGGCCAAGGAAGTGGGCTGGGCCATACTTCGTGCTGATGTCGAGCAGGATGTTGCCGGTCGCGGCATCGACCGGGATGCGTACCCCTTCGGCCAGAATATCGGCGCTGGTGATGCTCTGGAGCCGCTCCACCCGCACGTTGATCACTTCAAGCGTGATGCGGCTGTGGCGGCGCCGCATGAACAACGGGCTGGTCCAAGGGCCGCGCCATTGGTGGTCATGATCACCGAGGTTATTGGAGCTGTCGGCGCGATAGTGCACCCAGCATTGCCCGCTGCCAGGCGGCCCGGGTACTTCGCCGATTGCGTAAAAGGTTTCCTTGACCCATAGCCGGTCGCCTGGCTGGCCGTAGGGGCAGCTCGCGAGAAAATCAGGCTCAAGCCGTATGTGTCCGCCAACCGCGCCACTGACGTTCCAGTAGCGCATGCCGTCGTCGGCGACATTCGCGATGTAGGGCTGCGGCTTCACCACCCGCCGCGTCACAGTCTTGTGGCCTTCGAGGCCTGCGCGAACCATGGGTGCGGAGAAAAGGATGGGGCGCTCTTTCATGCTGCGATCCGTTCCGGCAGTTGCACCGGGTCGAGGTTGGCGCGGGCCAATGCGCAGAGTGGCGGTGGGCTGACGCTGTTGCCGACCATGCGGACGCTGGCGCTGATGGACAGTTTGCGGCCGTCGGCGGTGGTGTCGATGATGTAGTCGGCTGGGAAGCCTTGGGCGCGGAACAGTTCCTCGCGGCGCAGCATGCGCAGGCCGATGTCCACGATGACGTAGGGCGTGCCATGCACGAGCACGGTGACCAGCGCTAGGCGGTCGCGGGTGGTGATGGTGTCCAGCGGCTCGCGCAGGTCCAGCGCCTGGCCGTTGCCGTAGTAGTTCACCAGGAACGCGGCCACGCGCAGCGCGCCGGCTTCGTGTTCCGGCGACAGCGTGCATTCGACTACCGCGTGATGCTCGCCGCCGGCACTGATGGTATGCAGCGGGTCCGCCACGTCGGCGGCGCTGCTGGTGCCGCGGAGTTTGGCGAGGTGTGCGGTAGCCAGCCGCGACTGGCTGCCGGTGCCGGTGATCGTCGGGACCGGTTTGCGCAGGTCGTGGCCGTCGCCGTTGTAGTAGCCGCCGTTGGCTTGTTCGAGGAATGCGGTGATCACGCCCATGGCATGGGCGGCGGTCTTGGCCAGCAATGCCAGCCGGCGCTGGATCTGTTCGGGTGTATGGGCGGTCATCGGGCACGCTGCTTTTGGGTGAGTGCGGCCAGGCGGTCGCGGCACGGCACGCAGATGCGGCGACCACGCCAGCGGACCTGTTCGGCCTTGGTGTAGTGGGCGCCGCTTTGGCAGAACCATTCGCCGGTAGCGCGCTGCAGGGCCGCAGATTGACGGCGCGACTCAAGGGTGGTGGCGTTGGGTGGCTTGCTCATGCGCCGGCCTTGCGGGTGGCGATGACGGGCGGGGCGCAGCCGCCCGCGTCGATGCTTTCCAGTTCGCGGTTGAGCACGCCGAGGAAGTCGCGCTCGGCTTGCTCGTAGTGCTCGCGGGCGGTCGGTACGGGCAACAGTTCGTCGATCTGGTCGCGCAGGCTGCGGAGTCCGGCGTCGTCGGTGAACTCGTAGCCAGCGCCGATGAAGACGCCGATGCGGCCGTCGGGCAGGCGCGTTACCTGCGGCTTGCCGGGGCGGCTGGCGAACGGTGCGGGTGTGCTCATGCTGACATGGCCTCCATCTGTGCTTCGCGCATGTGACGGCTGGCCTGCGCGGTGCGCGCTTCCTGCAGGTCGTTGACGATGTCGCCGGTGGTGAGCGGGAACGGTGCGGCCTTGGGCTTGCCGTAGAGCCGCACGACCTGCTCGGGGAAGTGGCGCCGCACGGCGGTGGCGCGCGGGTGGTGGGTGAGCGCCAGGTACACGCAACCGTCGTCATCGACCCAACACAGGTACCGCTGGCCATCGGCCGCCAGGCGCAGGCGGTAGCACGCGCTGACGGCAAGGATCTGCAGGTTGCCGGCGATGTGGCCGATGGGGCGGAGGGGTGACATGACTGCCAAAAGGCCGATTACTGACCGGACGCCGCCGACGACACCGACCGCACCGCCCGCACCCGCCCGTCGTAGTGCTGGTGGCTGTAGAAGGCGTAGCCGTCGTTGAAGAGGACGCGCCACGCGTAGACCGAGGGGGGCGACGCATGGACGGTGCTGGACCAGTACCAGCCGCCCTTGCACGTGGGAAAGGCGTCGGTATCAATGGCCGGCGAAGTGCGGCTGTGGTCGGCGATGGTGAAGAGTTCCTGCAGTGTCGGCAGGCGCCAATCGGTGAAGCCGGCGAACGCGTTGGCGTTGAGGTCGGCGACCAGGGCCGGCGCATTGCGGAACGTGACGGTGCCGACGTCCTTGGCCGTCCACATCAGGCCGTGGCGCTGGTCGATGACGGCGGCGTGGTTTTTCGCATTGGCGCGGGCGGGCTTGCCGCTGGCGGCGATCTTGACGAAAGAGGTCATGACGGATCCTGTGCGGTGGTTTCGATGGCGGCGTTGCGGAGCAACGCGGCGGTGGTGTCGTGCAGGCGCGCGACATAGCGCGGTGATGGCACGTCGGGTTCGGTGAAACGCGGATCGCCGCGCAGCTCGGCGAGCAAGGCCGTGCTGCCGTCGATATCAGGCATCCAGCTGGTCATGGCTGCCACCAGCCGAGCAGTTGGGCGAGGTAACTCAGGTCGGCGGCGCCGACGATGGCGGCGGCGAAAATCCACAGCAGGCGGCCGTCGTGGATGCGCCACAGACGGGTGGCGAGGCGTTCCAGCCAGGTGGGCTTGGCCGGAATGATCTGCACCAGGCGCAGATGGTTGGAGCGGTGGCGCGGCCAGCGTTGCTGGGCGCGCTGCAAGGCGGTGCGCTGGCGGAAGGTGTGGACACTCATGCGGCACCGCCTACGCGATCGATGGCGGCAATGGCTCGCTTGACGCGGGGATTGTCGGCGCTATACATCCCGAGTTGTCGATGCGCCGCTTCGAGCATGCGCAGCGTGTCGCGTTGAGTCGCGGCCAGTTCGGTCACGGCATCAGCCGATGCGCGCAGATCGGCAATAGTCACGGTGCCCATACCTGCGGCGTCCAGCACGTTTGCCGCATGGTGAATGGTGGTGATCACCGCCCTGCTCATGCCGCACCGCCTGGCGTCATCGGCGCCTTCTGCTGTTGCTGGAACGCCCACAACCGCTGGGCGCCCGCGATGGCCTTGTCGCTGTCGGGGTAGAGGTTGACGGTGCGGGTGAGCACGGCGCCGTTGGCGCCGATGATCAGGCCGCGCCAGCCGCCGGTTTCGTGCTTGGCTTGGGCGATGATGACGGTCATGGTGTGCTGCCCTCGGCGCACGGCACCGGCAACCCGAGCCAGTCGGCGAGCTGTTCGGTTTCGTGCGAGCTGATGTGGATGTGGGCCACGCTGCTGCCCGGCTGTGTGCCGGTGGCGGTGAGGGCGTAGCGCACGCGGTCGTCGCTATAGGTGGCGCTGAGCGAAAGCTGCTGGCAGGCGACCGTGGCGATGGTGTCGCCCCCGGTGATGGCGACGATGCTGATGCTGTAGCCCACGCCGGCGCGCTCGAGGCGCAGCTCGCGACCGCGCAGCACCGACGGCAGGGATATCTGCTGCGCGTTCATGCCGCCGCCTGCTGCCGCGGCAGCGCGATGCCGGCGAAGTCGGCGATGCTCTCCGCGGCGTCGGCGGTAACTTCGAAGCACGCGCGGCGGCAGTTGTCTTCGCTCAGCCACAACACGTGGAACGGGCTGCCGTCACGCGGTGCGGTCAGCTCGATCGCATCGCCGGTGGCATAGGCCAACTGCACCAGCGGCTGGCCGCGGGTGGCGAGCGCCTGGTATAGCGCCACGCTGTAGCGCGACCCGCCTGCAGCGGAATGGATGAGCTGCATGGTGCAGCCGCGTGCGGCGGAGGGCACGGTGATATGCCGATCCATCACGCCACCTTCCTGCGCCGCACGGCGCGCAGCGGCAGGGCGAGCTGGGCATAGTCCATGCCCCACTCGGCTTCGGCCGCGGTGATGGTGTCGTGCTTGGCGGTGCGGGCGCCACAGCGGCATTCCAGGCTGTGGCGGTGGCCGGCGGCGATGAACTGCACGGGCTCTTTGCTGCTGCGGCCGCTGCTGCGGATGTGCCGCGGCTCGGTGCCGCACTGCCGGCAACGCGTGAAGCGGCCGGCGGGGTGGGATACGACGCGTTCGATCATGATTCGCCCCGTGCCGCCATTTCGCTGCGGTCGGCGGCTTCGATGAGCGCAGCGCCAACGCGACGAGAAAAGGAAGGCGTGAGGTGCAGGTTATGCACCCACGCTTCCCCGACCTGGCCAAGAACGATCGTTGCGGCGTCGGCTTTCACATCAACGCAGGTGTCGTCGTTGAGTTGGAACGGTTCGGATACAAAAGCAAGCTTGTTCATTGCCTTCTCCCTGCCGTCGGATGACGGCGCCGGGAGAGATTACGAAAGATCGTAACGCGTTGTCAACGATATTTCGTAATGTTTTTTCAAAAAGATGGCCCGCAACCGCCGATTGAGGCCGTGCGGGCCACCTGTATGCCCTTTTTTAGAGCACGCTGATGCCGTTGATGACCAGTCCGGTGACCTGCGTGCCGTCCGCGGAGGTAGTGCACGATGCGAACGTGTCGAGGTTAGCCCCGAACGCGTTCATCATGGTCAAGCCCTCGCCACGGCGCCACGCAAATCGGTGCATCTGCCCGTCGCCAATGTCACGCGTGTAGGGCACTTCCGCTGATGAGGGATTCTTGGCCGTCTGACGCACCGCCTGCCTGCACGTTGCCAGTGCGGTGACGGATGGGTCGGCGAGATGCGGTGTGTTATCCGTGCTGTTGAACATGGTGGTGCATGAATACACGCCGCCGCCCAGGATGACGATGATCAAGATGCTGCGGATGGTTTTTTCCGTGACTTGGTTTTGCTTTGCCGCCGCGCTGGGGCAGTTGATGCCGCAGTGCGGACACACGGCGGCCGCCGATGAAACGCTGGTGCCGCACTCGCGGCAGGTTGTCATTGCCATGCTTCCCCCTTCGCTGCGGCTCCATGCCGCACTGTCAGTTGCCGAACCTGCGCAGCCATTCGCGCGGCGTCAGTTTTTGGACGCGATCGAGCGCCAAGGTTGGCGGCGTTTTGACGGCATTGCCGCCCACTACGATCAATTCAGGCTTTGCGGGCGCGGCGCCGATTTGTCGCCGCAAGTACGCCTTGATCATCGTTACCCTTTGTTCGGTCATCCCTTCCGTCCTTCGGTGCCACCGCGCCATTGATGTGCGCGCCCAGCCAGGCGCGTCCGCGCCCTCTGGTGAAATTGCCGAAGGTCTGGGCGTGCTGGTACGCGGCGATGAAGAGCTGGGGGTTGGCGGTGAAGTCGTAGGTGAGCCCCAGTTCTTCATGCGTCTCAAGCAATGCGCGTGCCACGTCCATCACAACCGCTGGATCAATACCGCCGCCGGGGCCATATGTTGGCGGTGACTCTTCATCCCTGACCATCGATCGCGGCTTGCCGGTTTCAAGGTACATGACATCTTCGCCGAGTTCTTCAGCAAGGCGGTGTAGTTTGGTCGTTGACTTGGCTTTACCGGATTCGAGGTCGGCGAGTCCGCTGTAGGACATGCCCGCGCGCTGCGCCAGGTCCTTGCGCGAAATGCCGCGGGCCTTGCGAATTCTCAGAATGCGGGCACCAATGCTCTCCATTGCGCTATTGCAACGGTTTTGCGTTACGAAAGGTCGTTGACAGTTGATTACGATATCTCGTAATCTGGCGTCATGAGCATCTGGACCAACCGTGTGAAAGACCTTAGCCGGGCCGGCATGACCTACGCGGAAATTGCGGCGGCTATCCATCTAGCACCCTCCACGGTGGGTGATCTGGCGGCTGGCCGGTACAAGGAACCGCGATACGCGGCGGCCATGGCGCTTAAGGAACTGCACGATCGCGTGGTGGTGAACGCCGCCCCCTCCAACGACCTGCGCGAGGCCGGCTGACATGAGCGTGTCAGTGCGTGGGCATTTCCTGCAACTTCCGCATGGCGAAGTCGTTGCCGTATTGGAGCAGAGCGTCGGTATCGATGTTACGGCCGCGCGCCAGACACCACTCGGCGAAGGCGTCCGATTTGACGTGCGCCTTGAAGACGCGGATGCCGCGCTCGGCCTGCAGCTTGTCGAATGTCTGCTGCGCGGCGGCTTGCCACTGGTCAAACGTTGGGTGCCAAGCCCGGTTGGGCAGCAACCGGCGGAACGCCTCGTAGTCCTCCCGGGCAAACCAGGGGAGGCCGGCGGCCTGGATTTGGCGCGTGTTGTCCATGAGGTGCTCCGGTGATGGCGGCGATTACTTGGCAGGGTCAAGGCTATCACCGGGTGCGCTTCTCCACTGATTTGCGTGAGGCCGGTTGATATGGCTACACGCGTGCTTTCGTTGTTCCCCACGTTGTTCCCCATGGTTTTCTCCCGAGGCTGAACAGTCATGTATGACGACCCGACCCATATCCGCGACCACGAAGTGAAAGTGCGGCTGAGCGATGCCGAGCTGGCGGTGGTGGATGCCCTGGCTCGCTACAACCGTCGCCAGCGCGCCGCATTCATCCGCGACTTGGTGATGGCCAGCGTGGCCCGCTGCGAAGCACAAGGTAGCGCCGAACAGCAAGCGGCCTGAAGGCCCTTTTGTGGGCCTTTACAGGGGGCTGCTATGCCAGAAATCGCGATTGAGATGACCGAGGCCGAGCTGCGCCGCATTCGAGCGGCAGCGGTGGTGCTTGGCCAGACGGTGGAACAGATGGTGGCGGATGAGTTGCGGGCGCGGTACGCGCTGCTGGATCTGCCCGGCAAGGTGATTCCACTGCGGCTGCGGCTGCGGAAAGGGGGCGTGGGCGATGGACATGATTGATGTGGCACAACGCCGACAGATGGAAGCTATCGAACAGGCCTTGGCTTCCCGCAAGACCGCAGGGCAGGGGCGTACGCACTGCATCGCCGAGGATTGCGGCGCGCCGATCGCGCCAGTGCGACAGGCCATGGGCGCGCAGCTGTGCCTCGACTGTCAGCGCGCCGCCGAACAGAGGGCCCAGTCATGGGCTCGCACGGCCATCTGACATGCACGCATCGCAAACGCCCGCCGTCGCGCACGGCGCTCGAAACCATCGCCCGCATTCGGCAAGTGCTGGAACAGGGCTGCACGCCGGAACAACTGGCCCAGGCCCGGGCCGAATTGCAGGCCCCTTGCGCGCCGCGCCAGCCGCAGCTGCCGTTGCGGGTGAAGCCGTGACAGCGTGGGTGTCGCCGCTGCCCGACGGCCTGCGCATGTCCGTGCAGGTGTACCGCCCTGGCCACGACGTGCGACGCCTGGCCGGCGCCATCGTAGAACGTGCCTGGCGGCGGCAGGGCGTGCGCGTGTACCGCTGGCCCTGCGGCACGGTGGCCGTCGTGCTGGTGGGTTCGCGCGCCGACGCCGTGCTGCTGGCCGAATGCGTCGACCATTTGTTGGTGACCTACGCGCGCCATGACCTGCTCGGCAAGCCCGGTCCGGGCCCGCTGCTGGTGGACGTGCTGCATGACCTGAACTGGGCGAGGGCGACGGCTGCATGATCGTCCTCGCCCCATCTCCCCGTGATCAGGATCGGCGAACGGCCTCGGTCGGGTTCATCGCAGACGCGGACGGCGTGGCATACGGGAAGGGGGCGAACGCCGGGCATGGGTCCTCCCTGGACTTGACCGCATGCGGGTTGCACGGCCGCAATTCCTGGGTAGTTAGCGGGCTGGGAAGTTACTGAATGTCAGCCACGAACTATGGTGACGTACTGGACCAGTTGCGCGCCGCCGGCCTGCAGGTCGAATCGCTGGACATCGGGCGCATGGTGCGCTGTCGGGTCGAGGGCGATCGCGAGCGGCGTGGCTGGTACATGCTGCATGAGTTGACCGGGCAGGGCGGCGATCTGCTGATCGTCGGCAGCTTCGGCGTGTGGCGTGGGTCGGACAACGGCGCGCAGAAGGTGGCGCTGACCAAGACCGCGTTCACCGGCGAGCAGCGCGAGGCGATCCGAAAGCGCATGGCGGAGGATCGCCAGCGCATCGACCAGGCGCGCGCTGCCGAAGCGGCGCGCGCGGCCACGCGCGCCGCGAAAGTCTGGGCGATGTGCTCACCCACCGGTGAATCCGACTACCTGGTGCGCAAGGGCGTGCAGTCGCATGGCCTGCGGTTCTCGCCGTCCGGCGCGTGCGTGGTGCCGATGCTGGACACGTCCGGCAAGATCCACGGTCTGCAAGTCATCCGCCCCAAGAAGGAGCGCGGCCGCGACAAGGATTTCTGGCCCACCGGGCTGGTCAAGAAGGGCCACTTCCATTTGATCGGCACGCCCACGTGGATCGTGCTGATCGCCGAAGGCTATGCCACCGCCGCCACCGTGCACGAAGCCACCGGCTTGCCGGTGGCCGTTGCGTTCGACGCCGGCAACATTGGCCCCGTCGTCGCCAATCTGCACAAACGCTACCGTCAGGCGAAGGTATTGATCTGCGCCGACGACGACGTCTTCGCCAAGTGCCTGCATTGCGGCACGCGCGTCGACCTCACGCCCTGGCGCAACGGCCCCACCTGCGAAAACCCCGACTGCGGCAAAGAACATGGCCGCATCAACACCGGTGTCACCAGCGCCAGCGCCGCCGCGCTCGAGGTCGGCGGCGCGTGGGTCGTGCCGGTGTTCGCCGACGCGAATGCCAGGCACAACGCCTTCATTGACCGCGGCATCAAGCTCACCGACTTCAACGACCTGCACGCCGCCGAAGGCCTGCACGTCGTGCGCACGCAGGTCGAGACCCGCCTCACGGAATTGGGTTGGCAACCCGGCGCTCGCAAGCCGCGGTCACCGGCCAACGGGGGGGAGGGGAAGAGCGAACTGCGCCCCATCGAAACCATCGACGAACTGCTCGAGCGCTTCGCGCTGGTCTACGGTCAGGGCGGCACCGTGTTCGATCGACAGGAGCATTGCCTGCTGGCGCTGAGCGACATGCGCGACGCCTGCATGTCTCGCGAGATCCACCGCGCCTGGGCCGAGCACCCCGACCGCAACATCGTGCGCGTGCGCGAAGTCGGCTTCGACCCCGGCAGCGACGACCCCGCCATCACCTGCAACCTGTGGGCCGGCTGGCCCACCGAAGCGAAGGCGGGCAACTGCGACAAGCTGCTCGACATGCTGCGCTACATGTGCAGCGACGACGGCGCACCCAACACGCTCTACAACTGGGTGCTCAACTGGATCGCGTACCCCATCCAGCACCACGGCGCCAAGATGAAAACCACGCTGGTGCTGCACGGCCCGCAAGGCACCGGCAAGAACCTGTTCTTCGAAGCGCTCATGGCCATCTACGACCAGTACGGCCGCGTCATCGACCAGACCGCCATCGAGGACCGCTTCAACGACTGGGCATCCCGGCGGCTATTCCTGATCGCCGACGAAGTCGTCGCGCGCTCCGACCTGTACCACGTCAAGAACAAGCTCAAGGCGTTCATCACCGGCGAATGGATCCGCATCAACCCCAAGAACATGGCGGCCTACGACGAACGCAACCACGTCAACATCGTGTTCCTGTCGAACGAAGTGATGCCCGTCGTCATCGACGAAGACGACCGCCGCCACGCCGTCATCTGGACCCCCGCCAAGCTGGGGCCCGACTTCTACCGCGACGTGCTCGCCGAGCTGGCCAACGGCGGCGTGGCGGCGCTGCACCACCACCTGCTGCACCACGACCTGGGCGAGTTCGGGCCGGGCACCCTGCCGCCGTACACCGACGCGAAAGACGAGCTGATCAACCTCAGCCTCGACAGCACCGTGCGCTTCTACCGCCAGCTCGCCGCCGGCGACATCCTCGGTGTGCGATGTCGGCCTGCACTTGCCACCGACGTGTTCGACCTCTACCGCGTCTGGTGCGCGCGCACGAATGAACGCGCGGCGCCCATGCCGAAATTCGTCAACGCGCTCGAGCGCAAATGCGGCGTGCGCAACCAGCGCAAACGCTACACCGACGTCACCAAAACCGATGGCAGGGCAGGGCCACACGCCGTGCTGTTCCTCGGCGGTGCGGATTGCCCGCCAGGCGAATCCGAAGGCGACTGGCTCGCCGAGGAACTCAAGGGCTTCCGCCGCAACGTCGGCGTGTTCAAGGGCGAGGCCTATGACTGACCATCGCGCCATCGGAATAACTGCACCTGTGCGGCATGTGCGGCATGGTGTGCGGCATCCCGTGCGGCATCAAACCGTTGTGGCGCCTCACTGTGCGGCATGTGCGGCATCCCCCACGTACACGTGCGGGCATGCGCACCTGCGCGCACACCCGCGCATGCACCCGTGCGCCCCCGCACATGCCGCACATAGCGCACATGCCGCACACGCCGCGCCGTTGCGCCATTCGCATGGCGCACACCATGCCGCACACAACCCGCCGCATGCCGCACACCCACACGCGCGCGCCCGTTTTTCTTCTTTTTCGCCTGCCGCGAAAGGAAAAGTAGTGGAGGAATCCCTGTGAATAGCGCCGCCGAACAACCCGAAACCCTGAGCTTTGCCGGCTTCGCCCGGCTGCTCGGCATCAAACCGCAGGCCATCACCGCGTTGCGCCACGCCGACCGCCTGGTGCTCACCGCCGACGGCAATCGCGTGCAGGTCGCCGCCAGCCAGCAGCGCATCCGCGACACCGCCGACCCCAGCAAAGCCGGCGTCGTCGCCCGCCATGCGGCAGAGCGCGCCGCCAAGGCCGACACCCAGCCCACCGCCGCGCCAGCCACGCCCGCGCCTGACGCAGGGGCAGGGGACGACGACACCGCCGCCGAGGCGCCCACCGGCAACGCCGACTACCAGAGCAGCCGCGCCCGGCGCGAGCACTACCAGGCGCTGGAAGCCCAGCGCGCCTACGAGGTTGCCATGGGCAAGCTCATGGACGCCCACGAAGTGGCCAGCGCCGTGGCCAGCGCCGCCGCCACCCTGCGCACGCGGCTGGAAAGCCTGCCCGACGTGCTCGGCCCGCAGCTCGCCGCCATCAGCGACGAAGCCCAGGCACGCGCCACGCTGGCGGAGGCGATCGAACACGCGCTCGAGGAAACGTCGCGGCAGTTCGCGAATATCGCGAGGCAGGTGACGGCGTGATGTTCCCACTTGCCACCTTCGATACGGTCAGCTTGGAACAGGCGAACAGCTTGCTGATCGAATGGGGGCACCGCATGGGCCCGCTGTTGCGCGGCAATAGTGCGGCCTTGCACTGCCATGCGCTGATCGTGCACGGCGAGCCCATCGGCATCGCATGCACATCCAGCCTGATTCGGGAGCGGGTAGGCGGTGGCCTGTCGCATCTGACCAGAGCCAACACGATCGAATTGAGCCGGCTATGTGCGCGCGAGTCGTGGGCTTGTCGAGTTGTGCTTCGCATGTGGCGAGAGATCGTGTTCCCGGCATCTGGCTATGCGGCGGCCATCAGCTATCAGGACGCAAATCTGCACAGTGGAAATATCTACAGGTTCGACGGTTGGCGCCGGGCTGGGTATTCCCATAGCGGCAAGGACGGCCGCTCTGGGCGCGCCGGTCGGGACAAATACATCTGGGTATGGCCAGTGGAAGCAGCAACCGCATGACCCTCGCCGCCGCCCCGCGCATTAATGCCGCCATCGCCCGCGCGCTCGCGCCGCGCAAGCCGCTCACCGTGTCGCAGTGGGCGGATGCGGAGCGCGTGCTGTCGGCGAAGGGCAGCGCCGAGCCGGGCCGCTGGCGCACGCATCGCAACCCGCCGCTGCGCGAGCCGATGGACTGCTTGAGCGCGCGCAGCACCGTGCAGGATGAGGCGCTGATGTTCCCCATCCAGTTCGGCAAGACCGAGATCGCGGTGAACTTCACCGGCTACACCATGGACCACGACCCGGGCCCGATCATGGTGTGCCTGCCCGGCGAAGTGTCGATGAACAAGTGGGTCGCGCAGAAGCTCAACCCCATGCTGGAAGAAACCCCCGCCGCGCAGCGCGCGCTCACCAGCGTGGCCAGCCGCGACAGCAGCAACACCCGCACCTTCAAGGATTTCACCGGCGGACAGCTGTACCTGGAGCACGCCGGCAGCCCGAGCCGCCTCAAGTCCACCACCGTCAAGAAGCTCATCGTCGACGAGCTGGACGAATTCGCCGGCAACCTCATCGGCGGCGACGACCCCGTCGAAATGCTGGACGGCCGCACCTCGTCATTCCCCGCCACCGGCAAGCGCCTGTACATCAGCACGCCGCAGATGCAGGGCACCAGCCGCATCGAATATCTGTGGAACAAATCCGACCAGCGCCGCTACCACGTCGCCTGCCCGGACTGCGGCCACAAGCAGCCGCTCGAATGGAGCGGCCTGCACTGGGCGCCCGACGGCAGCCAGTGCTGGTACGTCTGCCGCGAATGCGGCGTGTGCATCGACGAACACCGCAAAACCGAGATGATCGCCGAGGCCGACCGCCGCAACCTTGCCGGCGAGCCCGACATCGGCTGGGTGCCGCAGCACCCCGAGCGCAAGATGCGCGGCTACACCATCAACTGCCTGTACTACCCCATCGGCCTCGGCCCGCGCTGGATCGATCTGGTCGCCAAGTGGCGCGATGCCCAGGGCGACCCCGCCAAGCTCAAGACCTTCGTCAACGATCGCCTGGCCGAACCGTGGGAAGACCCGGCCATGCGTGCGGTCAAGCACAACGTCATCGCCGATCGCGCCGAACCGTACCGCCTGCGCAGCGCGCCGGCCGGCGTGCTCGCCATCACCGCCGGCGTCGACACGCAAGACAACCGCCTCGCCGTCCACTTCACCGGCTGGGGCAGGGGCATGGCCTTCTGGACGCTGGACTACGTGGAACTGCCCGGCGACCCGGCCGACGATGCCGTGTGGGACGCGCTGACCGACCTGCTCAACAAGCCCATCGAACACGCCTCCGGCGCGCTGCTACGCGTGGAAGCTTCCGCCATCGACGCCGGTGGCCACCGCACCGAAGCCGTCAAGGCCTACGTGCGCCGCCGCGTCATCCGCCGCCCGCTGTGCATCTTCGGTGCCGTGCCCAACAACGCGCCCGTGCTCAGCAAGGGCAAGCTGCAGGACGTCAACTGGCGCGGCCAAGCGGACAAGCGCGGCGTCATGATCCACCACGTCGGCACCGTCGGCATCAAGCACTGGCTGTACTCGCGCCTCTCCACCGATGCCGAGAAACAGGCGGATGCCCGCACCGTCCATCTCAGCGAAGACCTGCCCGCCGACTACTTCGGCGGCCTGGTCAGCGAAACCTACAACCCCACCAAAAACCGCTTCGAAAAGCGCAAAGGCGCCCCGCGCAACGAACCCCTCGACACCTGGGTCTACAGCTACGCCGCCGCCCACCACCCCGAACTGCGCCTGCACCGCCTCACCAAGGCCGACTGGGATGCGCGCGAGGCGCGGCTGCAATCGGCCACCGAACAACAGGGGCCTGAAAAGGCCCCGCTTAACCCGAACCCCGCCGCCGCCAGCGCTCCACGTGGAACGCCGCAGTCACGCCGCTCCGGCGGTTTTGCCACCAATTGGTGATACACATGGCCCATCTCGATCTTGTCGCCGACATCTTCCAGCGCATTGCCGAAAAGCACGCCAAGCTGCCCGCGAAAGTGCTGCAGCAAGTCGAGCAGGAAGTGCGCGACGATTGGGGCGGCGAGCGCCATTACATCGCCAAGGTCGGCGAGAACGGCAGGGCCCAGCTCGCTGAGCGCGACCGGCAGATATGCCGCGAACACCATGCCGGCGACCACGACGAACTGATCGCGCGGCGGCACGGCATCAGCGTCAAGCGGGTACGGCAAATCCTGGCCTGCGACTCCGGAAACGCTTTGCCTTAGTCATTTCCCGAAACACGGCCAGCCTTTCGCGCATGGCCGACAATCCTCCTTGCAGCATCCCCGCCGCGATCACTGCCGGCGACACCGCCACTTGGCGCCGCGTGCTGGATGACTACCCGGCCAGCGCCGGTTGGGTGCTGGCCTACACGTTGGTCAGCAGCACCAAGGCGTTCACCGTCACGGCAACGGCTGATGGCGATGCCTTCATCGCCACCGCGGCGGCTTCCGTCACCGCCAGCTGGGATGCGGGCACCTATCGTGTCGCCGAGTACGTCAGCAAGAACGACGAACGCTACACGCTCGGCACCACTACCCTGCGCGTGCTGCCCAACCTGGCCGTCGCCACCAGCGGACTGGATACACGCACCCACGCGCAGAAGGTATTGGACAGCCTCAACGCCTGGCTGGAAAGCAAGGCGCCCGTCGCCGGGGCCATGGAAATCAACGGCCGCAAGATCAGCTGGTATCCGCTGCCTGACCTGATCAAGCTGCGCGACCGGTACCGTGCAGAAGTCGCCACCGAACAACGCGCCACCGGCGGTTTCGGTTCGCGCATCCTGGCGGTGTTGTGATGTTCGGGCTTTCCCGCCGATCGCCGGCAGAATGCGCGATCACAGAGCGCGGCAAGAAACTTGCCGCCGCCGTCGATCAACTGATCGCCGAGCGCGCAGCGCCCGCGCCACCGCCCGCCCATGCTGCTCGCCGTTTCGACGCCGCCCTGGTCAACCGGCTCACCGCATCGTGGCAAAGCATGAACACCGCGATCGACGCGGAGCTGCGCGGCGATCTGGATCGCATGCGCGCGCGCAGCCGCGACCTGTTCAAGAACAACGAATACGCCGCCAAGTTCGGGCGCACCGTCAAGTCCAACGTCGTCGGCCCCGAGGGCTTCCGGTTTCAGGCGCGGTCGTCGGACAGCGGCACGCTCGACACGCTCGCCAACAAGGCCATCGAAAAGGCCATGTGGAAATGGTCCCGGCCCGACCAGTGCGACGTCACCGGCAAGCGCAGCTTTGCCGATATTTGCCGTGGCGTAATGCTTGCCACCGCCCGCGATGGCGAATACCTGGTGCGCAAGCGCCGCGGCAACGGCGCGGGGTTCTTCGGCTACCAGCTGCAGCTGCTGGATGCCGACCGGCTCGACACGACATACAACGTCGCCCCGGCCAACGGCCGCAACGCGGTCATCATGGGCGTGGAGGTCGACAGCTGGCGCAAGCCGGTCGCCTACCACTTGTGGAACCGCCACCCGAACGAAGCGGCCAACGGCACGCGCAGCCGCGAACGCGTGCCGGCCAGCGACATCTTCCACGGTTACATCCCGCTGGAAGACGAACAGACACGCGGCGTGCCGTGGATGCATGCGGTCATGCGTCGCACCAACGACTTGAACGGCTACCGCGAAGCCGCGGTGATCGCGGCGCGCATCGGTGCCGCCAAGATGGGTTTCTTCACCAGCCCCGACGGCAGCCCGAGCGGTGTGGCCGATGGCCAGACCCCATCCGGCGAGTTCATCACCGAGGCCAGCCCCGGCACCTTCGGCGTGCTGCCCGATGGTTACACCTTCACGGCGTTCAACCCGGATTACCCGCACGCGCAGTTCGACATGTTCTGCAAGGCTGCCTTGCGCGGCATATCGAGCGGCTTGCCGGGCGGCAGCTACCACACCATCGGCAACGATCTGGAAGGCGTCAGCTTTTCGTCCATCCGCAGCGGCACGCTGGAAGAGCGCGACGAATGGATGGCCATCCAGAACTGGCTGATCACCGCCTTCCTGGTGCCGGTCTACGAAGATTGGCTCGACATGTCGCTGTTGCGCGGCGCCATCCTGCTGCCCAACGGCAGCGCCTTGCCGTTGGCCAAGCGCGACAAATTCGCCGAACACCTGTGGCAGGGCCGGCGCTGGCAGTGGGTGGATCCGCTCAAGGACATCAACGCGTCCGTGGTGGCGATCGAGAACGGCCTGGCCAGCCCGCAGCAAATCGCCAGCCAGACCGGCCGCGACATCGAAGAAGTGATCAACGACCTGGCGGCTTTCCAGGCGCTGCTCGCCGCCAAGGGCGTCACCCTCACCGGTACCACGGCGGCCACCGCTGCCTTGGCCACCGCCGCCAGTGCCGACGAAACCACACCGTCCAAACCCGCCGCCAAGAACTGAGTGGCGCGGAAACGCTTTGCCTTATCCATTTCCCAAACCATCGCGATGCTGAGGTCATGAACATGCACCAGCCCGACGAACTCAAACCCGGCAGCACCGGCGAGCGCTTCCTGCGCCTCGACGCCGAGCGTGCCGTGATCGATGAGGCTGCGCGCACCGTCACGCTGGCCTTTGCCAGCGAAACCCCGGTGGATCGTTACTGGGGCGTGGAAGTGCTCGACGTGAAAACCAGCAGCATGCGCCAGGGCCGCCTGAAGAGCGGCGGCGCGGTGTTGATGGATCACGACATGCGCGACCAGGTGGGAGTGATCGAGTCGGTACAGATCGGCACGGACAAGGTTGCCCGGGCCGTGGTGCGCTTTGGGAAAAGCGCGCGTGCCAGCGAAATCTTCCAGGACGTGGTGGACGGCATCCGGCAGAACGTCTCCGTCGGCTACCGCATCTACGACGCCAAGCTCGAGTCCGAAAAAGACGGTGTCGGTACCTACCGCGTCACCGACTGGGAACCCTACGAAATCTCGCTGGTAAGCGTGCCCGCCGACCCGAAGGTCGGCGTCGGGCGCAGCGCCGACCCCGAACCCATCATTCCCCGCATTCCGGAGATCCGCATGAACGAGAACACCCCCCCGGCGCCGGTCGACACCGTCGCCATCGAAAACGCCGCCCGCACCAGCGCCATCGACGCCGAGCGCAAGCGCACCGCCGACATCACCGCCGCCGCCGACCAGCTGAGCAAATACGACGGCGTGCGCGACATCGCCGCCGAGGCCCTGCGCGCCGGTTGGAGCATGGATCAGTTCCGCGCCAAGGCGCTGGAAGTGGTCACCAGCAAGCCGCTGCCCACTGCCGACATCGGCATGAACGCCAAGGAAGTGCGCCGGTACAGCATCGTGCGCGCCCTGCACGCGATGGCCAACCCGACCGACCAGCGCGCCCGTGAGTCGGCGGCGTTCGAGTTTGAGGTATCCGGCGCGGCTGCCGACAAACAGAACCGCAGCGTCAAGGGCATTCTGGTGCCATTCGACGTGCTCAACGCGCAGCGTGCGGACAACCTGGTCAAGGGCACTGCCACGGCTGGCGGCAATCTCGTCGCCACCGACCTGCTGTCGGGCAACTTCATCGACCAGTTGCGCGCCAAGATGGTGCTCAACGGCATGGGCGTACAGTTCCTGTCCGGTCTGGTGGGCAACATTGCCATCCCGCGGCAGACGGGCGGCGCCACCGCCTACTGGGTCGCCGAGAGCGGCGCCGGCACGCCGTCGGGTCAGGCGTTCGACCAGGTCGCCATGAGCCCCAAGACGCTCATGGGCCGCACCCAGATCAGCCGCAAACTGCTGCTGCAGAGCGCCATCGACGTTGAAGCCTTCGTGCGCAACGACCTCGCCACCGTGCTTGGCCTGGCGCTGCAGGCGGCCGGCATCAAGGGCGGCGGCACCAACGAGCCCACCGGCATCCTCGGCACCGCCGGCATCGGTTCGGTGGTCGGCGGCACGAACGGCGCGGCGCCGACCTGGGCGAACATCGTCGCCCTGGAAACCGCCGTGGCCACCGCCAACGCGGACGTGGGCGCGCTCGGTTACCTCACCAACGCGGCGGTGCGCGGCAAGCTCAAGACCACCGAGCGTTTCGCCACCAGCAACGGCGCGCCGATCTGGGCCGATGGCAATACGCCGCTCAACGGCTATCAGGCTGGCGTCACCAACGCGGTGCCGGGCAATGGCACCAAGGGCACCGGCACCGCGCTCAGCTCGATCATCTTCGGCAATTTCGCCGATCTGATCTTCGGCATCTGGGGCGGTCTGGAGCTGCAGGTGGATCCGTACAGCTCCGGCGACAGCGGCAGCGTGATCGTGCGGGCCTTCCAGGATTCGGACATTGGCGTGCGCCATGCCGAATCGTTCGCCGCCATGACCGACGCGATCACCGCGTAAGCCATGGATGCCTGGGCCGACTTCGCCGCCGCTTCCCGTGAACTGCTCGCCACCCTCGGCGAGCAGGGCACGGTGGTGCGCGGCGCGGCCGGCCCGGTCACGCTGATGTTTTTCGTGGACGACGCCGTGCAGGACGTGGGCCAGTACGGCCGCGTCATCGGCAACAAGCGCGTGCTGTCCATGATGCGCGACGACTGGCAGCCGGCCCGCGGTGACGTGATCACCGTGCGCGGGCGAACCAGCAAGGTCGATGAAATCCTCACCGACGACGGCATCGTCGTCACGGTGGTGATGTATGGCTAACCCCTCGCGCAGCTGGGCCATCATCCTGGCGCTGCAGACGCAGTTGTCCACCATCACGGTGGCCAACGGCTACCTCACGGACATCGGCAAGCAAGTCTGGGTCACCGAAAACCAGCGGCCCAGCGCCGTCGCGCTTGGGCTGATGATCTACAGCGGCCCCATCCTGGGCAGCGGCATCGACAACGAACGCCCGGGCAAGCCGGTGCGCGAATTCACCATCTACGTCGAGGCCGCCATCGGCACCGACCAGGACGACGCCCAGCAGCAGATCCACAACGTCATCGAGGATGTCGAAGAGTGCATGAAGGCCTACGCGAAAGCGCAAGCCATGCGCCTCGAGCTGAATCAGGTGAAGCCCATGGCCGTCACCGACATCGCGATTCTCGACCGCCCCGAAGGCGCCGTCGACATGGTCATGGTCGCCAACGTGGTGGCGAGGTACTTCCGCTGATGGCCCGCTACACCTCCTTCGCCGTCGAACTGACCGGTGCCCTCGAAGCCGCGCAGCAGCTCAGCGCCATCCCCGGCCGCATCCTGCAGGCGCAGAAGCGCGCGCTTGGCACCGTGCGCCGCCGCCTGGCTACCGAGGCGAAGCGCGACATCGCGGCGGAATACAACCTCAAGGCCGGCCGCATCGCCGACGGTCTCACCGTGCGCAACCAGTCCGACGGCATCGCGCTGATCGGTCGCTCGCGCGGCATCAACGCCATCCAGTTCGGCGCCACCTGGTCGCGCCGCATGAAGGGCGGGGCGCGTTACGCCATCCATCGCGGCGGCGATCGCGGCGGCCGCGATGGCGCCTTCATCGCCACCGGCAAAAGCAACAACCGGCTGGTGTTCGAGCGCAGCGGCGACAAGCGCCTGCCGATCCAAGCCGTCTACGGTCCCAGCGTCGGCCAGATGCTCAAGCACGGCCGCCGCCCCGAGCGCCTCGCCGAGTTCGCCATCCGCGTGCTGCAGTCCGAGCAGCAACGCCTGCTGGGAGTGCGCTGACATGCCCTTCATGAAATTGCTGCGCGACCACACTCACGCCGGCACCCCGTACACCGTCGGCGCCCGACTGCATGTGGACGCCGCCACCGCCGAATGGCTCGCCGCGCTCGGCGTCGCCGAACTGGCGGAACACCTGACCCTCAAGAGCGCGACACCGGCGGTGGGTGAGCCTGCCGCCGCGCCGGCCCGCAAGCACAAACCCACCTCGCCGCGCACCGCGGACACCGACACCACCGGAGACGACCATGGACAACGTTGAAACCTACCTGTACGGCCAGGGCCGTGTATCCCTGGCGTTGCGCGACGCCATCACGGGCGCGCTCGGCCGCTTCGTCTACGTGGGCGACGTCAGCGCCCTGTCCGCCAAGCTCACCACCGAAAAGGCCAAGCACGTCGAGAGCAACAGCGGGCAGAAGGGCACCGTGCGCAGCTTCGGCATCGGCAAAAGCTGCACGCTGGACATGACGTGGCACCAGTTCGACACCGACAACCTCGCCATCGTGCTGCAGGGCACGTCTCTGGCGACCGCGGCCGGCACTGTCACCGCCGAAGAAATCGCCGGGCCGCTGGCCGTCGGCGATGTGTTCTATCTGCAGAACCCCGGCGTCTCCAATGTCATCATCAAGGACAGCACGGGCACGCCGATCGTGCTCGTGCTCGATACCGATTACAGCATCGAAGATGCGGCGTTCGGTCGTTGCCGACTGCTGAACGTCGGCACCTTTGCGTGGCCACTGCTGGTCGACTACAGCTACAGCGCCCGCAAGGCTGCCGGCATGTTCACCACCGGCCAGAAGGAATACGCGCTGCGCTATGAAGGCGTCAACCTGGCCGAAGGCAACGCGCCGGTCATGGCCGACTACTACAAGGTCGCGCCGGACGTGCTGGCCGAGCTGGCGCTGATCACCAGCGGCAGCGACGTGGCCGGCATGCAGATCACCGGCGAAGTGCTGCGCGATACCAGCAAGCCGGCCACCGGCGCGCTGGGCCAGTACGGCCACATCACGCAGATCGCGGCCGCCGCCTAAACCATGGCCAAGCAACCAGCAGCATCGCAGGACGGCGAGGACGACCTCGCCATCCTGTTTCCCGATCGGCACGTGACCATCGCCGGCAAGGCGGTGGTTATGCGCGAGTTCCGCTGGGCCGAAGGCCTGCGCCTGCAAGCGCTGATCGCGCCCATCGTGCAGCATCTTGCCCATCTTGCCGAGCAGGGTGAGTTGATGCAGGCGGCGGCGCTCGATGCGCTGTTCGCCGATCACGCCGACGACCTGTTGCTGCTCATCGCCACCGCGTGCGACCAGCCGGTGGAGTGGGTGACCGCGCTTTCGGACAGGGACGGCAGCAACCTGCGCCTGTTGTGGTGGACCGTGAACGTCCCTTTTTTCGCGACGCGGGTACGCGAGCGCCTGCAGGCCAATCACCTTCATCAGCTCGCTGGTCCGATGTCTTCGCCATCCTCATCGACGCCGGACACAACCCCGAGCGGCTCGGGCAGTACACGCGTCGTCAACTGAATCTGCACCTGGATGCCGCCTTGCGCCTCATGCGTCGTGACCGTCGGGTTCACATCGTGGATACCAGCGCCGGCACGCACGGCGGCGACGCGGCAAAGCAACTGTTGCGGGAACTGAAGGATTGAGCCATGTCCGTCCAAGACTATGAACTGTTACTGCGCGTGCGCGCCGACATGCTGCAAGCCATTAGCGGCCTGGACAGCGTGCGCAAGAAGCTCGACGACGCCGGCAATCAAGCCAAGGACATGGGCGACAAGGCCGGCAAGGCCGTCGACGGCATGTCCAAAAAGTTCGATGGCCTCAAGTCGCTCATTGCCGGCCTGGCCATTGGCGCGGGTATCAAAGCCGTCTTCGGCGCCGTGCAGGAATCCGAGAATGCCGTGGCGCAGCTGGATGCGCGCCTCAAGGCCACCGGTAGTTCCGCGGGGCTCACGCGCGAGCAGTTGATCGCCTTGTCGAAGGAGATGCAAAACCTCACCACCTTCGGTGATGAAGCCGTGCTGAGCATGGAAACGCTGCTGTTGTCGTTCGGCGAGATCAAGGGTCCGGTGTTCAAACAAGCCACACAGGCCGTGCTCGATATGAGCGTGGCGATGGGCAAGGATTTGCAGACGGCAGCCACGCAAGTGGGCAAGGCGTTGAATGATCCCATTCAGGGCCTTGCGGCCTTGAGCAAGGTGGGTATCACGTTCAATGACACGCAAAAGGCCGTCATCCAGTCGTTGGTGGATACGGGCCAGAAGGCCGCCGCGCAAAGCATCATCCTGAAGGAGCTGGAAGGGAGATTCGGCGGCACGGCAGCGGCGGCAGCCAACACACTTGGTGGGTCACTCTCCCAGCTCAAGGAAGCTTTCGGCGATCTTCTGGAAGGCGACGGCGGCAACCTCACGGATGCGACTACTTCCGTAAAAGAGTTGACGGCCACCATGCGAGACCCTTCTGTGCAGGAAGGCTTTAGCGCCCTGGTGAGCGGACTGACGGCGGTAGCCAGCTTTGCGGCGAAAGCTGCTGGCGCCTTTGCCGGTTTTGGCACCGCCGTGGCGGATGTGTTCCGCGCCGACGAAAACAAGTCCTACCTTGGGCTATTGCAAGAGCGCATGCGACTGGACAACAAAATAACTACGCTTCAGGACAATCCGATCGGCGGTCGTTTAGGCTGGAACAAGGGCGATATTGCTGAACTCAAGCAGCAGCTTGCAGTGGTCGATAAATTGATTCTTGCCCGGAATGCAGTGGCATCGACGCCAAGGAAAGCGACTGGGGTAGCGACCCCGGCCATCATCGATACGTTACCTACGGTCACCGTCAGCGCGTCCCAGCAAGCAGCTGCCGATAAGGCCAGTGCCGACAAGGCGGCCTCGCAGACGGCCAAATACATCGCCGCCGCAACAGCCTTGCAGAAGCAGATGACCGACCTGCAGGGCACCCTTGGCCCCGCTGCCGCGGCGTGGAACGCCTACAACGCCGAGGTGGATAAGGCCAACGCCGCTGCCGAGCTGGCCAAGAAAGCGCCCAACGCCAATGCCGAGGCCATCGATGGCGAACGCCAGGCGGTGATCGGGCTGGCCGCCACCATCCGCGATGCCGCGCTCGACAAGCTGGCCGCCGCCGATCGCGAAGCGTGGGAGCGCCTGCGCGATAGCCTGCGCACACCAGCCGAAGTGCAGCTCGACAAGGCGCTATCGCAAATCAAGGAACTCAACGACGACCTGGCGAAAGGCGTCATCAACTCCGCGCAGTACAACGACGCGCTTCAGCGCGTGGGCACGCAGAGCGTGGTGGCTTTGCCCAAGTACCAGGGTGCGGATGCGGCGGTCACTGGCCCTTACGGCGAGATGGCGAAGAACTTCAAGGCGCAGGACGATCTCGATGCCGCCTATGCCGCGCAGCAGGCGTCCAACGAAAAGCTGCTGACCGACAACGACAAGTTTCGCGGGGATGATCTGGCACGGCAGGCGGCCTACAACGCCGCCCGTGCCGAAACCGACCGGCAATACGCCGAGCAGTCCAAAGCCATCGACCAGGGCCGCCAGCAGATCGGCCTGGCCGCGGCGTCGGACTTTTTCGGCAACCTAGCCAGCCTGCAGCACAGCAGCAACAACAAGATCGCTCGCATCGGCAAGGCGGCCGCGATCGCCCAGGCCATCATCAACACCTACCAAAGCGCTACGGCGGCATTCTCGGCCATGGCGTCCATCCCATATGTTGGCCCGGCCTTGGGCGCCGCCGCCGCCGCCGTCGCCATCGCCACCGGTCTCGCCAACGTCGCGCAGATCCGTGCGCAGCCGGACAGCTACGCCACGGGCGGTCCCATTCGCGGCCCAGGCACAGGGACCAGCGATAGCGTGCTGATGTGGGGGAGCAACGGCGAGTTCATGCAGAGCGAAGCCGCGGTGAAGAAATACGGCCTCGACTTCATGCAGTCCGTCAACAGCCTTCAATACCCGGGTTTTGCCGACGGCGGTTTCGTGGATTCCATGGCCGGTGCGCATCGCACTGTCATGCCCGACTTCGATGCCATCGGCCAGAACGCCAGCGCCGCGCCGCAAGTGCATAACAACGTGCGCGTGCTGACATCCTTCGACGCCAACGATCTCGCACAGAAGATCCTCTCCACGCCCGCCGGTGAAAAGTTGGTGGTGGCGCACGTCATCGCGAACGGTTCGGCCGTCAAGCAGGGCATTGGCTGATGGCCTATGCGATCGGCGAAGCGGTGCCCTGGCCGGTGCCACCGGACTGGGGTACGGCTGTGCGCGACACGCGCGCCTGGCTCACCGACTACATCAACCCGCGCAACGGTGCCCGCCAGAAACGCCAGCTTCGCCTTTCGCCGCGCCGTACCGTGGAGTTCAACGTCGTGGCCACCGACGCCAATCGCCGCCTCGTGGACGCGTTGCGCTTCGACCAGGGTGCCCGGCAATGGTTGCTACCGATCTGGCCCGATCTGCAATACCTGTCGGCATCGCTGTCGCTGGGTTCGACCAGCATCCCCTGCGCCACCACGGGCTACGACTTCGCCGACGCCGGCCAGGCGCTGCTGTGGAGCGCGCCCAACCACTGGGAGGTGGTGCAGGTCGCCACCGTCGAAAGCGACCACCTCGCGTTGTCGGCGGCCACGCTGGCCATCTGGCCGGCCGGGACGCGGCTGTATCCCCTACGCCTGGCGCGCGTGCCGGATGCCGCGCAGGAATCGCTGTGGACGGATGATGCCAGCCAGATCAAGGTGGTGATGCAGGTGGATGAACCCTGCGACTGGCCCGCCGTGGCGCCGGCCACCACCTACCGCGGCTATCCCGTGCTCGAGTGGCGCGGCGAGGAAAGCAGCGGCCCCAACACCAAGTACGACCGCGCCATCCAGACCGTGGACGGCACCACCGGCGCCATCGTCTACATCGATCTGCCCGCGCAGCCGTTTCGCACCCAGTCCCATAACTGGCAACTGGTCTACCGTGCGGAATACGCGGCCTTCCTGAGCCTGCTGTATTGGCTACGTGGTCGCATGGGCACCTTGTGGATGCCCAGCTTCGCCAGCGACCTGTTGCTGGCCGCCAGCGTCGCCAGCGACGCCATCAGCGTCAGCGTGGAGTGGGCTGGCTATACCGTGTTCGGGCGCCAGCAAAGCAACCGCCGCGACATCCGCATCGAGCTGTATAGCGGTGCCGTGTTGTATCGCCGCATCACCGCCAGCATCGAGGCCGGCAACACCGAAACTCTTACCCTCGACAGCGCGCTCGGCGTGGCGGTGGCGCCGGCCGACGTGCGCTGCATCAGCTTCATGACGCTGAGCGAGCAGGCCGCCGACAGCATCAGCATCGACCACGTCACCGACGCGGACGGCCTCGCGCAGGCGCAAACCACCTGGGCAGGGATTCGCCATGACGTCTGAAGCGCGCGACGCCAGCCTCGACCAGGGCCAGCCGCTGAAGCTGTACACGTTCACGCGGTCCACCAAGACCTGGCGATACACCGACGCCGACCGCATCATCTTCTACGGCGGCAACGCCTATGCGCCGGCGCCGATCACGCATACCCAGATCACCGACGGCGGCGAGCAGAACAAAATCAGCATCACGCTCACGCTGCCGAAGTCACTGACCGTGTGCGACAACTGGCGACCATATCCGCCGGCTGATCCGATCAACGTCACCATCTACACCCAGCACTTCGGCGAGACCGATTTTCTCGCCGACTGGGTCGGCCGCATCATCAGCCCCAAGTTCGGCGACACCACCCTCGCGCTCACCAGCGAGCCCAGCAGCACGATGGCGCAGCGCGCCGGCGGTGGCCGTACGTTCCAGCGTGGCTGCGACCTGCTGCTGTATTCACAGGGCCTAGGCCTGTGCAACGTCGATCCTGAGTTGCACAAGATCACCGGCACGCTCACCGGCGCCGCATCGCTGATGCTGAGCGCGGCCGAGTTCGCCACGCTGCCCAGCGGCCGCCTTGCCGGCGGCTACATCGAGTGGCCTCGAGCGGACGGCTTGCTCGATCGCCGCAGCATCGACAGCCACAGCGGTAGCACGATCATGGTCGATTACGGCGGCCCCGAGTTGCTGCAGGGCCTGGTGTTCGACGCGTTCCCCGGCTGCAACCAGAGCTGGGATGACTGCACCTACTACGAAAACAACGACAACTACGGCGGGGAATTGTGGATCCCCGGCCGCGACTACTACGACGGCAACCCGATCTGATGAGCACGCCATGCTGAAAGCCCTTGCCCTGTTCGCCGTGCTGTTCCCTTGGCCGCTGCTGATCCCCAGCGTGCGCCGCCACCTTGCGCAGCGCATCGCCGCCGCGCGTCGGAGCCGCTGACCATGTGGGTCGCACTCGCCATCGTCGTCGTCGCCCTCATCCTGGCCGTGGCCATGATGCCGAACGTGCGCAACCAGAACACCGGTCCGACCAAGGGCACCGTGCCCGACGTGAAAGACGGTAAACGGGTCATCCGCATCTACGGCACCGTCTGGATCAACGACCCGATCCAGCTCGCCATGCTCAACACCGGCCAGACCCCGATCCGCAAATGATCATCACCCTCGAACATCTCGCCGGCGTCCGCGGCTTCAGCGTCAATCCCGGGTTCTGCCGCCATGGCGCGCGCGCCTGGGCCAGGCGGCACGGCATCGACTGGTCGCACTTCCGTCATCACGGCATCGACGAAGCCGCGTTGCTGGCGATCGGCGACGCTTTCGCGCTCGCGTTGGTGCGGCACGCGCACGACATGGAGGCCTCGCATGGGCGGCAGCAGTAAGCAAACCGTCGGCTATTGGTACAACTGGGCCATGTGCTTCGGCTGGTGCAAGGGTCCCGTCGATGCGTTCCTCGAATTCCGCGCGGGCGACAAGACCGCATGGCAAGGCCGGCTCACGTCCAGCGGCACTATCTCGATCAACAAGCCCAACCTATGGGGCGGCGAAGACAACACCGGCGGCGGCACCGGCGGCATCGTCGGCAGCATGGACGTTATGTTCGGCGAAGCCACCCAGGCACCCAACGACTACCTCGTCAGCACCTTCGGCCCCCAGCAATCCGGCCGACGTGGCAAGTTCTGCACCGTCTTTCGCGGCGGCAAGTTCGGCGCGTTCGTCGCCAACCCGAAACCGGTCAGCGCGAAGCTCGAACGGATCCTTGCCGATTGGCAGGACGACACGCCGTGGTATCCGGAGAAGGCGAGGATCAAGCTACCCACAGGAGTGATTGCGAATGACTGGAGGCACGTGGAGCTTTCCTGCGACGGCAACATAGTGCGCTTCTTTGTATCTGGAATCCTCCGCGGTCAAACAACGCTTGATTACACGCCAAATGGTGGTATCGGCGGTCATGCCACGGTGGGCAGGTATCGTTATTCCACCAACGATGGCTCACCATATCGTGGGTTCATCGATAACTTCCGAGTGACCAAGCGGGTCAGGCATTCAGATAATTTTTCGCCTTTGCGCGATGAGCCTAGTCCACAAACTGATCCCTATTGGTCGGACGTGTTGGTAATGCTTCCGATGAATGGTGCTGATGGTTCTACGACCTTCACGGATCTGAAAGGCAATGCATGGACAACCGCAGGAGCGGCGTCGATGTCTACTGCCAAGTCGGTTAGCGGTGGTGCGTCTGGTCATTTCAGCGGCGGTGGTTTTGTGTCGTTGCCATACGCGAGCGGGCTCAATCTTGGACCGCATTGGACGATGGACATGTGGGTCAGTCCGGATTCGCTACCAGGCGAAATTGCCAATCTGTGGCAATTGGACAACCAGCACTCCGGTTACATGATCGCGATCAATTCAGATGGCACGCTCAAGGTCATTTTTGGTCGGAACACATGGCCGTCTGATCCCATTGTGATGGACGAAACCGGGGACGCCGATCTCATTGGCATGAACCCGGCTCATATCCTCTACGACAGCCTGACTCATGCTGACCTGCAGGGCGAACCAGTCGGGGCGATCAGCGACGCAAGCTTTCGCGATGCGGCGGACAAGCTATATGACGAGGGCTTTGGCTTGTGCACTGATTACGACAGCAGTCAGGAAACGCCAAAACAGTTCCAGCAACGCATCTGCAATGTCATCGGCGCCAGCCTCAGCCAGAGCCGCGTAGACGGCCTGTATTACTTGGACCTGATTCGGGGTGACTATGACCTCGACAGTCTGCCGATCATCAGTGATGACGACATCATCTCCTTCTCGCAAGATCCAAGCGTCATCACCGAAACTGGAAATAAACTCAGTGTGGAGTGGCAGGATCCACAAGCCAAGGAAACGCGAACTACGGCACCGATCTATTCGATGGGCAACATTCGCAGCGCGGGCAGGGTGATCCCGGCCGAGACAAAAAAATATCCTGAGATTCCGGTAGAGAGCCTGGCGCTTCGTGTGGCGGCCCGCGACTTGAAGTCCACCGCTGTGCCGCTCAACAAGTTCGATCTATCGACACGCGCGACGCAACGCGGTCTGCGGCCCGGCATGAATGCGCGCCTGCAGATGCCGTCCGAAGGCATTGCCGACATGGTGGTCGTGATCGGCAGTGTGGCGCACGGCACGGCAACGAAGGGTGATATGAAGATCGTCGCTGTTCAGAACGTGTACAGCATGCCGTCAACGGTCTACGTGACGCCGCAGGATGGGCTATGGGTGCCTCCCGCAACTACGCCAACGGCATCGCCGCATCAGCTTGCTTTCGAGGCGCCCTATGTCGAGCTGGCCAGTTCATTAAGTTATGCCGATCTGTCAGCACTGCCTGCCGATGCCGGGTATCTCCTGACGGTGGCCACTCGACCAGCGGCCGGCGTCAACTACGCGATCGACACCGCGGCCGCTGGCGAAGACTATACCGAACGCGGCAGCGGTGAGTGGTGCCCCACGGCCACGATCAACGAAGCCGTAAGCTACCTCGACACGGCATTCACCATCGCCGCCGGTGAGTTGCTCGATCGCGTCGAGGTAGGAAGCTGGGCCTGGTGGGATGATGAGATCGTTCGCGTCGACGCCATCGACAGCACGGCCGGCACTCTTACGCTTGGCCGCGGCTGCGCGGATACCGTTCCAGCGCAACATGATGTCGATTCACGCATCTACTTCTGTGGCGACTGGATCGGGAGCGATCGCCGCGAATACGTCGGCGGCGACGTCGTTGCCGCGAAGTTGCTCACCCGAACGGGAAGTGAGTCGATGGATCTCGCTGATGCCACAGCGCAGGAAGTGACATTCGATGAGCGAGCTGCGCGGCCGTACCCGCCGGGGCAGCTGCGCATCAACGGCCAGGCGGATCCGTCCTCCATCGTCGGCGCCATCACGATCGCCGGCGTGCATCGCGACCGCGTGCAGCAAGCCGACCAACTGGTGGACAGCGAGATGGCCGCCATCGGCCCGGAGGCGGGCACCACATACACCGTGCGCTATCTGCTCAACGGCACGCTGTTGTTCACCGATACTGGGTTAGCTATGCCGGCCTCGAGCTATACGCCGAGCGGCGCGGGGATCATGCGCGTGGAGGTTGAATCGTCGCGCGATGGGCTGACCAGCTACCAGATGCACGTGCGCGAGTTCGCCATCGGCCAGCCGTTGCTGGCGGAAAACGGCGACCCGATCACCACCGAAGACAACCAGATCATCATCATGGGGTAATGCGATGCCACAGATTTCCGAAATGGCCGCGCCGGCGGCGCTGTCAGGCCTTGAACTGATTCCCGGCCTCCAAGGCAACGCCAATGCGGGCATGCCGCTGCTGGCGCTCGGTGGCTTGCCTCGCGGCAATGTGTTGCAGCTACGCCGTTCCTACGCCGCCGACTTGGCCGCCACCACCGACGCGGATCCCGGCGCCGGCAAGCTGCGCTGGAACAACGCAGTGCCAGCATCCGCGACCGTGCTGTACGTCAGCAACACCGCTGCTGACGCCGCCGACATCTCGGCCGCGTGGGCAACGCTTGCTGTGGGCGGTTTCGTTTATGTCCAGGGCAGTGCCGACGGAGCCCATCGCGCCAACTGGCAGAAGTGGCAGATCACATCGGTGACCGCGGTGAGCGGATACGCCAAGATTGGCGTATCCCTGCAGGCCAGTGCCGGCGCCTTTGCCGACACCGACACGATCGAGCTGACCTTGCAACAGCCAACGCCTTCACTTGGCGTTAACCGGAACATCAGCAATACCGTTGCCTCGGCGAGCGGTGTGCTGACGCTCGACCTATCGCTTGGGGACTACTTCAAAACCACGTTGACCGAAAATATCACCAGCATCGTGCTGACCAATGTCCCGGCGGCCGGCACGTTCAGTTTGTCGATCACTCAGCACGCCTCGGCGGCCAAGACCGTCACCTTCCCGGCGATCTGGAAGAAAGCTGGTGGCGGCAGCTTCGTCGTGTCGACGACGTTGAGCGCGCGGGATCGCGTCATCTTTACTACCGACAACGCCGGAGCGAGCTACGACGTCGACATGGGCAAGGGCTACGCATGAGCGCGCTGCTGAAGCATCAACAATTGATTTTGTCAGGTGGTGGTGCCTTGGTGGTCTGGGACCCAGCGGCCGTTGGCGCAAATTTGTCGCTCTCTAACGGCAATCTAACCGTCACGCGTGGCACGGGCGGAGGCTCGTCATGGACCACAGTGCGCGCAACGCAGGGCCGCAGTAATGGCAAGCGGGTGTTCCAGGTCAACAACGATGTGGTCACGTCCAACAACGACGGACTGATGGTGGGCTTTGTTACCGCTAGCACATCCCTCGCCGGGTTCTGCGGAAGCACCGCCGACAGCTTCGGTGTCCACTCGATCAACGGTCGGTGCTACAACAATAATCTGCAAGTGGGTTCGGATGCCCTTCCGCAAACCGTGAACACTCAACGCCGTCTCGCCGTCGACTTCGCCGCCGGACTAATCTGGGTCGGACTTGGTACTACCTGGATCGGAGACCCAGTAGCGGGCACCGGCGCTCGGTTCTCATTCCCCCCCGGCACTACGCTTTACCCAGCTGCTTCGGGGTATCGCAGCCCCCAACAAGCTACCGGTTATTTCCGCGTCGCCGATCTACCTGGCACGCCCTATGGACTGCCCAGCGGTTTCACCGACTGGTGATGAAGTAACGGAGCGCCGGGCTGCTGATACAGCCCGGCCTCTCTCCACGACAGGCGTGGACCACACTGCGGGCAACTTCCCCTAAACACACCCGCACCCCGGCGGCAACCATGGCGCCATGTTGCCGACCTTGCCACCGCCCGCGCTGCCCCGGAAACGGTTTGCCTTAGTGGTTTCCCGCGCGCGGTCGAACATTCGCCCATGACGACGAATGCCATCGACCAGCGTCTGCCTGCGAAGCCCGTCCAACTGGCCTGGGGCGCACGCGTCAGCACTGCCTTCGCGCAGGTGGTGTTCGGCATCTGCAAGGAGTTCGGCTGGGGACCGCAGCACGCGAGCTGGCTGATGGCGTGCATGGCGTTCGAAACCGGCACAACGTTCAGCCCATCGGTGCGCAATGGGGTCGGCAGCAGCGCCGTGGGGCTCATTCAGTTCATGCCGGCGACGGCGCGCGGCCTGGGCACCACCGTCGAGGATCTCGCACGGCTTTCGGCGGAAGCCCAGCTCGGCTACGTGCGTAGCCATTTCCGCCCATACGCGCGGCGCATCGCCAGTCTGTCCGACATGTACATGGCCATCCTGCTGCCCAAGTACATCGGCCAGCCGGAAGATGCCGTGCTGTTCTCCGGCGGCGTGGCCTACCGACAGAATTCCGGGCTGGACGCCAACCGCGACGGCAAGATCACGAAGGCCGAGGCCACTGCACGGGTTGCCGACATGCTCAAGCGGGGCATGCAGCCGGGTGTATTCGCAACATATGAGGCCGCGACATGATCCCCGAGACTCGACCGGCGGCGATCGTCGCAAGCGCTTATTCATCCATTGCCGCCGCGGCCACGTGGTCCAGTCCCTTCGAGTTCGTGGGGTTGCCGGCGCCGGTGGTGTTCATGGCGTTCGCCGGCGTGGCGGCTGGCCTGATTCTGCAGCCGCCCAAGAACATGTCGCGCCTGGCGATGTTCATGCTCACGTTGGCGTTGACGTTCTTCGCCGCGGTGAGCACTGTGGTTCTGGGCCATATCCCGAAGATGGACTGGGTGCGCGACGCCGGCCCGGCCATTGCCGGCACCGTCGGCCTGTTCGCGCAGGCACTGGTGCCGGCGCTGCAGCGGCGCCTGCAGAAGGAAGTTAACGATCGGGGGGCAACAACCAGCTCGGGCGGAGGTTCGCCATGATCGCGATTCTTGGTTGGTTGGCCGCCCTGGTGGCGGCCATGACAGGTCTGGCGATGCTGCAGGATGCCACCATCATCGCCCCCGATGGCAGTGCTCGGGGTTGGCTGCGGCACGTGGTGAGGCTGGTACTCCTGATCGGCATTACCGCATCGTCCGCCGTGCTGCTGGTGATACCCGCACTGCATGCCTCATCGCTCTACGAAGTGGCCTTGCGCTGCTGCCTGGCCGGGTACCTCGCCAGCAGCGCGCCATGCCCCTGGTGGCGCTATGTGTTCAAAGGGCAGGGCGCTGCGCGCATCGAACGCCGGCGGGTTCTATGAGCGAGGTCCTGCTGTGGCTACGGTTCCTGCGAACCCACTGGAAGCCCATCCTCGTCGTACTCGCTGTGCTGTACTTCGCCATCGTGGCGATCGGCAAAATCCACGCCTACGGCCAGCGCCAGTACCAGGCAGGCCGCAACGCCGTCATCGCCGAGGACGCCATCGCCGCCGCGCAAGCGCGCCTCGACGCCGACCAGCATGCCACCGCCTCGGCTGCCGCCGGCGTCGCCATGCACAACACGCTCGACATCGCGCTCCCGCGCATCGAGGTAGCCTCCAATGACGCCGCCGACAAAATCCGCACCATCTACCTGGCCGCGCCTGCTGGCCCTGCTGCTGTGTGCGTGCGCCCTCCCGGCGTGCAAACAGCACTCGACGCGGCCCGCGCCCGCGCCAACGCCGCCGCCCGTGGTCAGCTGTGACCAGACCCAGCCCCCTGCGCTGATCCCGCCGCTGCCACCGATCACCACGCCACCGGCACAGATGCTGGCAGCGATGGATACGTGGGCCGTGCAAGCCATGGCCGTCTATCAGCGTGAGGTGACCACGCGGCTTGGCGAGCATGCGTGCATGCGCAAGCTGCGCAGCAAAGGTGTGATTCAGTAGCACGTAAGCAGGTGGAACGATGCCCTGGCGCTTTTGATGCCACGTTGACGCCGGTCAGAGCTATGCTCCGAGTTCTTGAGACCGGACATGACCATGGCCCTGTCGCGCGCTGAACTAGAAAAGCTGCTGGTGGATCTCGACGCCGCCATACCGGCCATGATGGTCGAATACCCCGATGCCGCGGATTTCAACCCGGCCTTCGCCGGGCTCGCGGACGTGATCACCGACAACGCCAGCGTCGCAGACGAAGCCTGGGTTTTCGAGCGCATCGACGGCATCCTCGAGCGGCACGGCCTGTGGCGTCCCGGGCAGGAAGACCTGCCGCCGGACGAGTAGGCCATGTCCGGTCGTATCGAGGTCGGCACCGCGAGCTGGACCGACAAGTCGCTGATCGCGTCGAAACGGTTCTATCCGCGCGGCTGGAACACGGCCGAGGCCCGGTTGAGGTATTACGCCAGCGTCTTCCCCATGGTCGAGGTCGACAGCAGCTACTACGCGATGCCCAGCGAGCGTAACGCGCAGCTGTGGGTGGAACGGACGCCCCCGGACTTCACGTTCAACATGAAGGCGTTTCGCCTGTTCACCGGTCACCAGACCCCCGCCAACGCGCTGCCGGCGGATATTCAGCACGAGCTGACATGGCATTTCGCGACCGCTAAAAACATCTACTACCGCGACGTGCCCAACGAGATGCTTGACGCGCTGTGGGACCGCTTCCGGCGTGCGATCGACCCGCTGGCGGCCGCGGGCAAGCTCGGTGCGGTGCACTTTCAGTTCCCGCCGTGGGTAGTGCCCTCGCGCGAGTGGCACGCGCACATCGAGGAATGCGCTGGCCGGATGCAGGGGTACCAGCTCGCCACCGAGTTTAGGCAGGCCAAATGGTTCGACCAAGAGCACTGCGAGGCGACGCTGGCATTCGAGCGGCAGCACAACTTCGCGCATGTGGTGCTGGACATGCCGCAGGGCTTCAGCAACAGCCTGCCGCAGATCTGGGAGGCCACCTCCCCGAACCTGGCCATCGTGCGTCTGCACGGTCGGAACGCCGAGACGTGGAACGTCAAGGGTCAGACATCGGCGAGCGATCGCTTCAACTACGACTATTCCGACGACGAGTTGCAGGAGTTCGTGCCCAAGATGCGCCGCCTGGCCGATCACGTCGGCACGGTGCAGGGCATCTTCAACAACAACTACGAAGACCAGGGCCAGCGCAATGCGGCCACGCTTGAGGGGCTATTTGGCGTCGACGCCCGACGCGCCTGAGTCGGCGTAGGCGTCCCACTCAGTATCGCCCACCTGATGAAGCGCCTCGAGCAGCGGCGTGGCCACGGGGTACCGTCGTAACACCGTCTTCGCCGCGAGCGCGCGCCACTCTGCATGCACGTCATCGACAGTGACGTCGTCCGTTGGCGTCGCCCCGAGGAATGTTTCGCCGTCAAAGCTGTACCGCCAAAAGCGCCGGTGCATGAAGACGCCGCGCTTGCATCGATAGCACAGTATCCCTTCACAGCCCATGTCCCAATTCGGATGGCCGCAGGCGTCACAACAGCCGCCAGGCCCGAACAGGGAGTTCATTCTACTGAGATCGCGACCGGCCATGGCCACAGAGTAGCGCGGCGCTGTCTCATCGCCGCAAGCCTGCGGGAACAGCCACGCGGTGGTGGGGGTGATTCGGCCGCCCACGGCTATTGCGGTGGGGGCGCCTAATCTGTAATATCTTCGGACTCTGAGCGGGAGAGAGGCACGCGGTACGGCTCTGTAAGATAAAGACCGAATCGCGCCCCCGCTACCAGATCTTTCTTGATGCAAGAAAGCCTCCTCGTGAGGCTTTTTTGTTGGGCGCAAGGATGCGTCGTGCCGGGCTGCCGTTGGTGGCTGCGCGCGCCGGAAAGAGCTGCTTGA